>Ga0115002_10000282_pt1 | contig 74739 bp, 72 predicted proteins | sample ArcticOcean_MG_C_8_FD_89576 | JGI IMG/M metagenome (GOLD analysis project Ga0115002, IMG submission 89576) | Marine microbial communities from western Arctic Ocean - ArcticOcean_MG_CB11_86 | ecosystem: Environmental > Aquatic > Marine > Oceanic | place: Arctic Ocean: Canada Basin | collected... | reverse complement strand
GAAGAGAGTAAAAAAGAGAGTAAAACGTAAAACAAGAGAGTAAAACGTAAAACAAGAGAGTAAAACGTAAAACAACAGCGTAAAACAACAGCGTAAAACAACAGCGTAAAACAACAGCGTAAAATCAAGAGAGGAATTACTAATGCTAACCACCACCCCACCCACCCCACGCAAAAAACTTAGTCTACTTATACATGTAATTATTGCATCTTCGCTCACATTCCCGCTAGGTGCCTATGCCCAGCAAAGCGGCGACGGCGATCAAGCTATTGAGGAAGTCGTCGTCACAGGCTCTCGTATCCGCAGGGACGGCTACGATGCACCGACTCCACTTACAGTCGTTACTGGAGATGTTCTGAGGGACTCCGGGGATACAAGTATCGTCTCCTACCTCCTTACTCTTCCCGCGGTAGCGGGAGCGTGGTCATCGAGCGCGAAGTCAGGCGTCATAGGTCAAGGGATGGCCGGTCTCGAGACCCTGAGTTTGCGCTCTCTGGGTGAGTCCCGTACTCTCGTCCTTCTTGACGGCGAGCGTATGACGGCTTCACACTATCTCGGTTATACCGACGTCGGCACCGTTCCGTCAAACCTAATTTCTCGCGTCGACATCGTTACTGGCGGCGCTTCTGCGGTCTATGGTTCCGATGCTGTCGCGGGTGTCGTGAACTTCGTCCTTAACAAGGAATATACTGGCTTCGAAGTCGAAGTCTCGAGCGGATTCAACTCCTATGGTGATGACAATAACGAAAAAGTGACTGTGACCGCTGGCTTCCCATTTGCGAACGGGCGTGGTCATGTACTCTTATCAGGCGAAACCTATGGCAGCGACGGTATTGACAAGGACGGTGGACGCAATTGGAATAAGACTGGCTGGATTCGGTCTTCAAATCCGGGACATACACCTACGAACGGATTGCCGCAACTCCGCTTCGCCCCAGAGACAGCACTCGCAACTGCCACAGCTGGCGGGCTGATTGTCGCGGGCCCGTTGAAGGGGACCGACTTTGGCGATGGTGGCGTACCGCAGACGTTTGTTTATGGGAACCAGAGAGGATCATTCATGACAGGCGGCGACTGGGAGAAGAACAATCTTCGACTCCAGAACGATATGAAGCCAGCACAGTCCTCTCAGAATGTTTATACGCGCGTGAGCTACGATCTAGCTGACAACTTCAACGTCTACGGACAAGTGCGCTGGAATTCTAATAAGGTGGACAGCTTCAGTTTTCCGATGGTGTTTGCTGGAACCGCCTCAAGGTTTAAGATTCAGCGCGACAATGCATTTCTGCCGTCACAGACTGCAGCTGCGATGGATGCTAACAACCTCACAAGTTTTCCGATTGGGAGCTGGAACTCTGACATGGGCAGAGTTGACAATATCGGCCGCCGTGTCACTACTGAAGCCAGGGTGGGCGCAGAAGGCACGTTCGAATTGGCAGATACAGAATGGGAATGGAGAGCAAGCTATACGCGTGGCGAGACAGACCTTACGGTTCGGAATAAATCCGTTTCGCTCGCCCGTTACCGGCAAACGATTGATGCCGTGGTGGATCCGGCCTCTGGTCACGTGGTTTGTCGATCCGTCCTTGAAGGTGCCAACAATGGTTGTACTCCTTGGAACGCGATGGGAGTTGGCGTAAACGAAGGTAATACGCCGGCACATGTATGGATGATTGGCAACGGCGGATATGCCCAACAAGATGGAATTCTCGAGCTAGAAACGGCTTCTGCGGGTGTTACAGGGGACCCATTTTCAACGTGGGCGGGACCTGTGTCGGTGGCTCTAAGTGCTGAGAGCCGCAGAACCTCCAGCGACGTGCAGACCGACAACTTGTCTTTCCCCTCTACGCGCTCGCTAGGAAATCTTACACCGCTCGTAGGAGAGTTATCAGTGAAAGAGGTGGCGGTTGAGATGATCGTTCCTTTGGCGATTGACCAACCATGGGCGCGGGCGTTGGACCTCAGTCTCGCGTTACGCGGTACGGATTACGAACGATCGGGGGGGGTGACCACTTGGAAGGTTGGTTCTACTTGGCAAATGAACGACTCTATTAAACTTCGAGTCACGAAATCGAAAGATATTCGTGCTCCCAACCTCTTCGAGCTATTCGTCCCAGGCCAAGCAGGTTGCGGTTCCGCTGTCTTATTTGATCCATTCCTTGGGCAGCAGGCGCCTCAAGGGGTGTGCCAGATCACCACTGGCAACCCTCTCTTGGCGCCTGAAATAGCGGATACAACCGGCGTCGGATTCGTGCTCACGCCAAGCTTTCTTCCCGCGCTATCGTTATCCGTCGACTATTGGGAGATCGATATGGTAGACGCGATTCAGGGGGTCTCGTCACAACAGATAATTGACGTCTGCTACCTCGCGAACCAAACGGCGGGCACTTGTAGTGCCATTGAACGGGATGCGGGTGGATTGATCACCAATGTAAATTCAAACCCCATCAATCTGGCGGAGAAGGTTGTCGAAGGCGTCGATGTGGAAAGTAGTTATTCATTGACTGAGAACATCACCCTGCACGGGAATGTCACGTTCTATCTGAAGAATTTTTCAGAATCGATTTTCAACCCCTTCACGGATAGTGTGGGAGAAACTTCTTACTTCGGTGTGCCAGACGTGAAAGCTAATATCTCTGCTACTTATTCGAATGGGCCGTATTCTGGAAGTTTAACTGCGCGTCATATAAGCGATGGTGTCATCAGTAATCGCTACATTGAGTGCACCTCTGGATGCCCCGCTCCCACTTCGGAGCACCCAACAATAGACGTAAACGGCGTTGACGGCCGCACCTATCTGGATGGCAGTCTGAAGTACGAGTTCGGGTTTGGAGACTCCGAGGCTGAGGTGTTTATGGCGGTGAGGAACTTGCTCGATCGCGACCCGCCGAATATGTCGGGTACCTACTTCTACTACATGGGGTTATTCAGTAGTAACTATGACTTTTTCGGCAGAACCTTCCGCGTAGGCCTCCGATTCAAGATATGAGCCTGCTGTTTACTGTCGAAATTTTCGAACCATATTGTTGGTTATGACAAACGAGACAACGATTGTTGGAGTAATGCAGAGCGAGACCCTAGGGCCCTGCGTACTCTGACAATCTTAGTCTTGGGAGTTACCGGAAATGATGTACTGAATAGTTTAGTCGTAGCGACGTTTTTGCCGGAATCGTGTCGATATTATCACCGTACCGGTTCATCAAAAGTAAGCCAGCATTGTCAAATTGATAAACAGATCTAGCAAAAGGAGAAGGTAGTGGTTTCTACTATGCATGTAAATTTTGAGATGCATAAGCGTGCGTTTTTCGCCGTTTTCGCGACGATAATGCTCTCCGTAATTCCATGTTCGCTGGCCATGGCTCAAGAGAATGTGCGACCAAACCGTATGATCGAAGCATTTGAAACCGGGCGACCGGCCATTTCCGGCCTGGACTTCCAGGTTGTCGAGGCTGAACACAAGCCGTTCGTGCTCACCGAAGTTATTGACTCCATCACAGCCGTGCTGGTCAAGAAAAACGAGCAGGGGCAGCCGGTTCTTCCGCCAATCGTTCGTCTGCCTATGGAAGGAGACGAAAACGCTGGCTGGGCGATTAAGGCGGTGCTTGAAAGAGGCGCCATGGGAATCATCATTCCGCAAACCGATACTAGCGACGACGCAATGCGTGCTATTAGACAGATCCGCCCTTGGAATGTAAGAGGCTCCAAGTATCCTTTCCCTGCGGGCCATCGGAGTAGCGGCGGGCCTGCCAACTGGGGTGTCGAGAACCTGTCGAGAGCCGCAGATGACCTTTGGCCTCTAAATCCTGATGGCGAAGTCCTTTTCTTTCCGATGATCGAATCAATGGTCGGCGTGAGTAATCTTGTGGAAATTCTCTATACGCCCGGTGTTAGCGGCATCTTAGTCGGACCGGGAGATCTCACTTCGTCCCTGGGGCTGGCGGGTGGGGCGGGTAATCGTTCGCCAGAAGTTACCGATATTCTTGAAAACATTGGCCAGACCTGCCGTGAGCGAATGAAGTACTGCGGGATGGTCACCAGCAGTGAGGCCGATACGAATAGGTGGATAGATGCTGGCTTCAAGTTCATATGGCGCCTTGACTTGCGGGACGCTACGTCAGGAAACTGGTATGCGACTCAATACAACCGCTAATTTGGTGACAGTTGTCAAAGGTCAGTTTGCGCAAGCGTAACGCAGAAGGCGCAGCGGAGGCCAAATGGTTGTGCTGCTTTACCCCAGTCTCGTATACTTTCTCGAATTGCGAAACTTTCGATACTGACGATTTCACTGCTGGTTGGTGGGGGTCTCCTCCACGCCGCCGAAGTTCGTGAGTCGGTCGACTGGCAGCGCTCTTTTCTCGATCAGTACTGTGTGGCTTGCCACAATGATGTTGTTCGCGAAGCTAACTTCACTCTACAATCAATTGCTTTGGATCAGGTTGGCACTCACCTAGAAGAGGTGGGCACCTGGGAAAAAGTAGTCCTTAAACTCCGTGCTAGAGAAATGCCTCCGCCTGGTTTGCCGCGACCAGACGCTCCAGTCTACGATCAACTAGCAACCTAGCTGGCTAGAAACATCACTCGACGCAGCCGCAGCAGCCTCACCAAATCCTGGTCAGCCTCCAATACATAGATTGAACCGAGCTGAATATGTCAATGCTGTTCGAGATTTATTGGATCTGGAGATTGATGGCCGTGAATATCTTCCAGCGGACGATTCCGGTTACGGCTTCGACAATATTGCAAGTGTGCTGACGCTTTCGCCAAGCTTACTTGAGCGCTATATGATAGCAGCTGCGAAAATTTGTTGGTATTTCCGATTTGATTTGGCGGAAACTCCTTCGGCAAAGAGCTTGGGCCTAGTGTAAAGCAACTTGGCCAGCTGCTCCAAACCGGCTTGATCATGCGTAATAGCATCATAGTTGCCTAGATCAAACCACGTGGGCTTAGAAGTTGATGTGCTCATCTTCTTTTTCTGTGGCCTTATCTCTTTGTATAGCGATGCATGGGGTTTGATTACCTAGTCTGAACTACTTTCAAATGTTTCTGTCCCTTCACACTTTCACAGGATTTTTTGCCTGTTGCTGCTTCTTCAATGTGATCGCTCCAAAATTACATCATGGCTCTGCGCTGTTCTAAATACTGAGCGTGGTCATAAGTACCCTTAATCGAAGGAGCATCCAAGTGAGCGAGTGCCACTTCAACTATTACGGGATTGAATTCTTTTTCGTTGAGGATTGTGCTGGCTAAGTGTCGGAGCCCGTGAGAGTGGAGCCTGCCTTTAAAGCCCATTCGCTTTATAGCCATGTTCGCCGATTGTGAGTTCCTTGGCTTTCTCGGATCGATGTCTGACGGGAAAACGTATTCAGCATTTGTTCGATTTCCAGAAATCGGCTTCATAGTTTCGAGTATTTTGATGGCCTGATCGCTTAGCGGGACAAAATGGGATACGTGGGTCTTCTTTTTCCTGGGGTTCTTTCGGCCCTTCATTCTCCAGTGGGGAATTTCCCATAACCGCTTGTCGAAATCTATCTCCTCCCAACGTGTGTCCGCGGCCTCTGCCGGACGAATCATAGTGTGCAGCTGCCACTCAATTAGAAGCTTTGTGATCAGCTTGATACTCGCCGCTTCCAATGTCGTCATGAATGCTGGTAATTCATCAGGGTCTATGGTTTGGAAATTCTCTGATATCTTATCCTTGAAGCCCTTGCGAATACCTGACAATGGATTTGCTTGGATAAACCCAGTGTTGGCTGCAAAAACCATGATTTCATTCAACCAGCGGCATAGTTTCTTTACAGTCTCCATTTTCCCGGCGGCTGCGACAGGAGTAATCACCTTAATGGCTTTCTGGGAGGTGATTTTGTGAACGGGCATCTTGCCCAGGTTGGAAAGAATGTACTTGTTTAAACCGTTGGAAATTTTAAGGAGGTATATCTCTGAGAGATCGTCTTCTTTTACCTTGAGCCACTGTTTCGCAACACTATTCAGCGTATTGGAGTGGGCATCAGCCTCCTTTTGCTCCTCCTCCGATCGATGTTCTCTGGGGTCAATGTCTTGAGCAAGCAGAGAGCGAAAACGGTTTCGCTCGGCTTCGGCATCCGCGACTGATACCTCGGGATAGGCCCCGATGCTGATATTAGAGCGCTGCTTTGTGTAGGGCTTTTGGTAGTTGAATAGCCATAGCTTGGTGCCGCTTGGCTTGACCCGAAGATAAAGCCCCTTGCCGCCGGCCAGGTTATATTCCCTTGGATTATCTCTTAGTCTTGGTTTCGCCTGGCGAACCTGGGTTGCAGAGAGGGGTTTGACGATTTTGGGCATTCAGACACCTCACAATCACGCAGGGGCTTTACTACTATTTCGTTCAGGAGAAGCCTGCGCGGTCAAATGTTCTCCGCGTACGGGCTCTTAGAGCGTCTTGAGAGGTTTGTTCACTTGCACGCGATGTTACAAACAGTGTTACATAAATTCTTAGATGGAGAAAGACGAGTGTAGACAAGTATAGACTATAAAATAGGGGTTTCTGTCGTGATTTCGAGGAAGAAGAGACAGTCTTGGACGGCTAGAGACTAAGATTTGGTACCAGCGGGCGGACTTGAACCGCCACTCCCGTGAAGGAACCGGATTTTGAATCCGGCGTGTCTACCAATTTCACCGCACTGGCATAGAGGGTTTACTTCCATGGATTTTCTGCTGCTTTCCCCTTGCCCGGAAAGCGGGCCACATCGGTACTGAAAACGAAAAGTCGATGCGGCTTCAGAAGGGCGGTCATTATAGCAGCTAGGTTTGATCCTGCAATGCGCAGGCGGCCCCCGTCGACCATGCTTTATGGCAGCTTTAATCTCTTGGCCTTTTTGGTTAGTCTTCCAGTCTCGCGCCGCCGCCCTGATCTAATCTGAGTAATGCCATGCACCGCAGTGATTTTAACTATCAATTACCGGAAGAGTTGATTGCTCACTATCCGGTACCGAAGCGCAGTAATAGCCGATTGCTGTGCCTGAATGCAGACAGCGGTGCCACCGAACACAGGATATTTAACAGCTTCGTCGACCTGCTGCATGCGGATGATTTGCTGGTGTTTAACGATACCCGCGTGATCCCCGCTCGATTGTACGGGCACAAACAGTCTGGCGGCAAAATCGAGGTGCTAATAGAGCGTTTGCAGCCAGACAATCAACTGCTGGCGCAGATTCGAGCCAGCAAATCTCCAAAACCGGGAACTAGGCTGATCTTCGATGCAGCCGGCAATGCCAGCGACGCCCAGGTGCAGGCAGTTACTGCCGAAGTAAGTGGTCGGCATGGGGATTTTTTTGTTCTGCAATTTGCGCCAGAGTTGGATCTACATGCCGTGTTGCAGAATATCGGGCATATACCCCTACCACCTTATATCAAGCGCGAAGATCAGGGTTCAGACGCTGAGCGTTATCAAACCGTGTATGCCCGTAACGAGGGAGCGGTGGCGGCGCCTACCGCCGGGCTGCATTTCGATGCCGAGTTGTTTGCCGCGATTGCTGCTAGGGGTATCGATACGGCTTTTCTCACGCTGCACGTTGGTGCCGGCACCTTTCAACCAGTGCGTGTGGACAATGTACTGGAACATCGAATGCACAAGGAGAGCGTAGAAATCGGGACACTGGTTTGCGACCAGGTGAATAACTGTAAGGCCAGGGGCGGGCGCGTGATAGCGGTTGGGACGACGACGGTTAGAAGTCTGGAGTCGGCAGTGCGGAATGGAAAACTTCTGCCTTTCGCGGCCGAGACAGATATTTTTATTTATCCCGGATATGAATTTCAGCTCGTCGACGCCATGATAACGAATTTTCATCTGCCCGAATCTACCCTGCTGATGTTGGTTAGCGCATTCTGTAGTCAAAAAATGCTACTTGATGCCTACCAGTTGGCGATAGCTAACAAATATCGATTCTACAGCTATGGCGATGCGATGTTCGTGTACAGAGATCAGGGCCTGGATAGCTCCCAGGAATAGTACAATCCTATCAACTGCAGTCAATGCCCCCGACGTTCTTCGCATCGTTTGCGGTGACTGGAGAGGCCCTCGGCCATCTCTCCCCCGGCCATAATCTCTGTTATACTTCGCGGCCCGGAATAGCATCAGCTCGCCGGCGCAGGGCTTGCTGAATTCCAGAGTTAAACCAAGAGCTAAGCTAAGAATTAAACCGACTAATAGAAGGATTGGACGATACCATGAAAGCACCAGTACGAGTCGCAGTCACCGGAGCAGCAGGACAAATTGCCTATTCATTGTTGTTTAGAATCGCCGCTGGCGAAATGCTAGGCGCAGACCAGCCCATCATTCTGCAATTGCTTGAAATCACGCCGGCGCTGGATGCCCTGAGCGGTGCTGTCATGGAGATGGAGGATTGCGCATTCCCACTGGTAGCAGGAATAGTCCAGACCGATGACCCTGACGTCGCCTTCAAAGATGCGGACTACTGCCTGTTGGTGGGTGCGCGGCCGCGTGGGCCCGGCATGGAGCGTAAGGATTTATTGGAGGCGAACGCGCAGATCTTCTCGCTGCAGGGTAAGGCTATCAATGATAATGCCAGTGCTGATGTCAGGGTGCTGGTAGTTGGAAATCCCGCCAATACCAACGCGCTCATAGCTTACCGCAACACGCCAGATCTGAATCCTGGTCAATTTACTGCCATGACGCGACTGGATCACAATCGTGCCATCGCCCAATTGGCGGAGAAGACCGGTAAACACAGCACCGAAGTGGACGGCTTGATTATTTGGGGCAACCACTCCGCAACGCAATACCCGGACGTCCACCATTGCAGCGTCGCCGGCGAAAAAGCGACCGACCTTGTGGACCAGGCCTGGATAGCTGACGAATTCATACCCACCGTGCAACAACGGGGTGCCGCCATTATCAAGGCTCGTGGCCTGTCCAGTGCGGCATCGGCCGCCAACGCCGCCATAGAGCACATGCGTGATTGGGCCCTTGGCACCGATTCCAGCATTGTCAGCATGGGGGTACACAGCGATGGCAGCTACGGCATCGATGAGGGTTTGATATTCTCTTATCCCGTTACCTGCGAAAACGGCAATTACACTATTGTTCAGGGCCTGGACATTAATGATTTTAGTCAGGGCTTGATTGACAAGACCGAGACTGAATTGCGAGAGGAGCGGGACGCGGTAGCGGATCTGCTGCCCTGATGCGGACCGATTCGTCTGTGGGTCGACCTGGGTTCCCTAAACTCAATGAATCTGAAATCACTTAACCTGGCAAAAATTCAGCAATTCTGGATTTTCCAGCTCGTTGGCTGGTCGGTCTGGGTTCTAATGTTGGTTCTGCGCGATCTCATCTTTGTTCCACCGGAGTATATTTTTTCCCGGGCTCTGGTATTCGGTTTTAGTGCCATCACTGCGATAGGCGTTACAGCGGGGCTCCGCTCCGATGCCTGTACCGCCTGGTATGGGAGCGGGGTTTCGTGTTCCGGTTTCTGGTTGCCTGGTTTGGATCATTTGCTGCTGCATTGCTCTGGCAACCCGTTCAAAACTACATCGCGCTGCTGCCTTACGGTGAAATACTTGATTTAAGCAATGCCAGTGCGAGGGATCTTCTGGACGGTTTGCTCAGTCGATCCTTCCCCCTGTTGCTGTTGTGGAGCGGTCTTTATTTTCTGATCAAGTACTATCGATTGTTGCAGGAAGAGAAGGAAAAGAGCCTGCGTTCGGAGGCGCTGGCGCATGAAGCACAGTTGTTAATGTTGCGCTATCAGCTTAACCCACACTTTCTGTTTAACACCTTGAATGCTATTTCTACGCTGGTACTTTCGAAGGCTACTGAGCAAGCCAATGAAATGATTACCAAGCTGAGCAAGTTTCTACGCTACTCACTGGATCATTCGCCGTTGGATAAAGTAAGTCTGGCGCATGAGTTGGAGACATCGCGGCTATACCTGGATATTGAAAAGGTGCGTTTCGCGGAAAGACTGATTCTGAATTTTGAAATTGAAAAAGACGTAGAGCAGGCTATGGTGCCCACTATGTTGTTGCAGCCAATTATCGAGAACTCTATCAAGCACGGAGTCTCCAAGTCTGAAGCGGGCGGAACCATTACCATTTCGGCAAGGCGTGTTGACGCTGAGTTGGTGTTAGAAGTGAAAGATGATGGTCCCGGTCTGGTTAATGGACAAGAGCCGGGAGCGGCGTTCGATTTGTCTGCAGGAGTGGGCGTGAGTAATATTAGAAATCGCCTGCAGGGCATATACGGTGATGCCCATAGTCTGACGTTTTCAAATGCACAGCCCAGTGGACTGGTTGTGAGAGTAATAATTCCCTATGACACAAAATGATCAGCAACAACTAACGGCGATCGTTGTCGATGATGAAGACCCGGCCCGACAAGGGTTGGAGCTGCGCCTGCAAGAATTTCCGCAGGTGTCCGTCGTGCAAAGCTGCAAGCACGGTCGGGAGGCGATTGCCGCCATTATCGAGCATGAGCCGGACATTGTGTTTCTCGATATATAGATGCCAGGTATGACCGGCTTCGAAATGATTCAGGCGCTGCAGGCGGATATTATGCCGATGGTAATATTCGTCACCGCCTATGACGCCTTCCCCGTAGATGCGTTCAAAATTCATGCTGTAGATTATTTGTTGAAACCCGTTGAGCAGGCACGACTGAAAGAAGCCATCGCCAAGGCGCAGCAGCAAAAATCTATAAGCGAGGAGAAGCATCGGTTGATGGATCTGGTGGTAAGTCTGACCGGCAAATCCCCTGCCGCCATTGGTGAGATGCTGGAAGCTGACGACGATGCGGCTGAGCACGCTGATCGCCTGGCGATCAAGGACGGCTCATCGATTACCTTTGTGCCGATTAAAGATATCGACTGGGTCGATGCGGCGGGAGACTACATGTGTGTCCATGTCGCGGGCGTAACTCACATCATGCGGACGACCATGAAAGAATTGGAATCCAAACTTGATCCATCGATCTTTCAGCGGGTGCACCGGTCAACCATTGTCAACTTGCGGCGGGTGGAGAAGGTATCCTCACACATCAATGGTGAGTTTCATCTGACGCTGAGTTGTGGTTCCTCGCTGAAAATGAGTCGATCTTATAAAGAGAAAGTGAAGCATTTTTTCTAGTCGCCGACGACCAGGTGCATGCAGCCACCCATGGCTGTGCTTACTTAGTGGCGCTCTAAAGCGCGATCCAGGAATTCAAGCCGATCCTGGCCCCAAAAAAGCTCGTTGTTATAGAGATAACTGGGGGCGCCAAAAACGCCCACTTTGACAGCCTCTTCGCTGTCGGCAGCCCTGGTTTGCAGGGTCTTATCTACATCAATTAGCAATTCTGTTGCGTCCAGCGCGTTTTCGGTGGCGATAGCCTGCAGGGTTTGTGTGTCACTGATATCCCTATCCTCCTCCCAGCAGGCGCGCAAGCAGGCTCCTGCCAAACGCAGCGCTGCGTCTGGTTTTTGCTGTTGCCGCAGTCGGATTAGCATCGCCGCCGCCAATTTATCGCTGACCGGAAAGTATTTTGGCTCCAGAGTCAGTGGCATATTAAGCTGGTCGCGCCAACGCTGCAGTTCCTGCATGCGATAAGCCTGGCGCTGGGGAGAGCGTTTAGGCAAAGGTATGCCGCCGGTGCTTGGGAATATGACGCCAAAATCGACAGGCCAGAGCCTAATCTCGGCCTGGTGTCGGTTGGCGATTTCCAGCAGGCGCTGGTGCCCAAGATAAGACCAGGGCGATATCAGGGAAAGATAGTAATTAATTGTCTTGTTCAAGGCGGTATCCAATAAGTGGTGTAGGGGGCTGGAACCCAGGAATTAGTTGTGAAGGTGATTAAGCGGTAATTCTGTGGTGTTGAGTACTTCCCGCAGCATGAAACTGGAATGCACGCCGGTCACCCCTTCAATTCGAGTGATCTTGTTGAGCAGGAATTCCTGGTAGCACTCCATGTCAGGCACCACGACCTTTAGTTGGTAATCGGCAGACTGACCTGTAATCAACAGGCATTCGATGACTTCGGGAAAGCTCCGCACTTTTGCCTCGAAAATTTCGAAGCGGTCGGGTGTGTGTCTATCCATACTGATTTGAATCAGCGCCGTCAATTTGAGATCGAGTTTAGAGGCGTTGAGCAGCGTTACCTGCTTGCTGATGATGCCTGCATCTTCGAGTTGCTTCACCCGCCGCGCGCAGGGGGAGGTTGAGAGCCCAATCTTGTCGGCCAGCTGCAGGTTGGTAATGCTGCCATCGCGCTGTAGCTCTTGCAAAATGCGCTTATTCAGTTTATCCAGTTGCATTGCCCGGGTCCATTAAAAGTGAAGGTTTCTTATCATATTCAATTTACTGGCATAAATACACAATTAAATAGTTAAAAATAGATAATATAGCTACAGTAAAGCGGTATTAGTAGAATATATGAGTAGAATAACCTCTAAATATCACCTATTCTGTGCACTCTCACGCAGAGTCCCGGGTCACAAGCCTGAAGACTGCTTTAGAAGCCTCAAGAGGGTTTGGAGAGATAGACACAGACCGGGCAGGGAAGCCGCAATCAGCAACTTAAAGGTTGTTTGAACTCAGTCGGGCCAGCGCCGCTAGCTGATTTCAACAATGAGTATTAATTAGAGGTTCGAACCGCCATGTTTGATCATGGAAAGTACACGCCATTCCAGGCTATCGATATTAAAGACAGAACCTGGCCAGATCAGCTTATTACCGGCGCACCCACCTGGTGCAGTGTCGATTTGCGTGATGGTAATCAAGCCTTGATCGAACCCATGTCGGTAGGCCAGAAGAAGAAAATGTTTGCACTGTTGGTAGATGTGGGTTTTAAGGAGATCGAAGTCGGTTTCCCCGCTGCCTCGCAGCCAGACTTCGATTTCGTCCGTGGGCTCATTAAAGAAGACAAGGTGCCCGCTGATGTCACTATCCAGGTGCTTACCCAGGCTCGCCCTGAGCTGATCCAGCGTAGTTTCGAGTCACTTAAAGGCGCCAGAAGAGCCATCATGCACGTGTACAACTCTACCTCTGTGGTGCAGCGTGAAAAAGTTTTCAAGACCGATAAAGCCGGCATCATTGCCATTGCCGTGGCAGGGGCCGAAGAAGTGAAACGCTGTGCGGCACTGGCACCGGAAACAGAGTGGGTTTTTCAATATTCTCCAGAAAGTTTTACCGGCACTGAAATAGATTTCGCGGTGGAAGTCTGCGATGCGGTTACTGCTGTGTGGAATCCTACACCGGACAATCCGGTTATTATCAACCTGCCCTCCACAGTGGAGATGGCAACCCCGAATATTTATGCCGACCAGATCGAAATGTTCTGCCGCAATATCCAACGCCGGGATGCGGTTATTGTCAGCCTGCACACGCACAACGACCGCAGCTGTGCGGTCGGCGCCGCCGAACTGGCGGTGATGGCCGGGGCGCAACGAGTCGAAGGCACCCTGCTGGGTAATGGTGAGCGCACCGGCAATATGGACATCGTGGTAATGGCGATGAATTTGTATAGTCAGGGTATTGATCCTCAGCTGGACCTGCGTGACATGGACAGGATCGTTTCGGTGGTAAGAGAGTGCACCCAGATCGATGTACACCCCCGACAGCCTTATTCCGGTGACCTGGTGTTCACAGCCTTTTCCGGATCACACCAGGATGCAATCAAGAAATGCCTGGATATCTATGAGGAGGGATCGCCCTGGGAGATTGCCTATCTGCCCATCGACCCTCGCGATATAGGCAGAAGCTACCAGGACGTTATTCGGGTTAATAGCCAGTCCGGCAAAGGCGGTGTCGCTTATGTGTTGGCCAACAAATTTGGTTTCGAATTGCCGCGCTGGCTACAGATAGAGTTTAGCCGGGTAGTGCAGGAAGTCACCGAGAAGAGCGGTCAGGAAATACATTCCGATGAGATCTGGAACCTGTTCGATCAGCATTATCTGAATAATAAGAAACTGTTGAGCCTTGAAAATTTTACCATCGAAAAAAATAATGAGCGTGAGACCTTCAATGCCAAGCTCGATTATTTTGGTAGCGAATTACTTATCAACGGTGAAGGCGGCGGCGTACTGGACGCATTTGTAGAAGGTATCAAGCAGGCCATCAATATCGATTTTGAAATTATGGAATACGGCGAGCACGCGCTGGGCCAGGGTGCCGATGCCGAGGCTGTCACCTATATCCAGCTTAAATGTAACGGCCGGCGTTACAGTGGTGTTGCTATTAGCAAAGATATCATCGGCTCTTCCCTCAACGCCTTCATGGGAGCTGCCAGCCAGTTGCTAAGCGAGCAGCGAGCCGCGGCCTGAAGCACGAAACCAATGTCCTGAACAGATCACGCAGCGAGCTGGCTTGATTCGGATTAGTTGCTCACGAGGCGATTTCCAAATTGCTTGGACTGAACCTGTCCAGTAAGCTGCCTGTTCTCTTACCCCTATCTCTCACCCCTGCTCCTATCCAGGGCGTTGGGCTTCTGCTTGCGGCCCTGTTCTGATGCGTCGTTCAGCCTGTTTTGACGCTGCCTCTGAAAATCCTCCCGATTTCTCAATGATCTGTATCAACTTATTGTTAATCTAAATGATAATGATAATGATTTGCATTTATATAATTTCTTGGCTATTCTCACCTCACGCTAAAGTCATTTCCCAAGTAGTTAGCGATATTGAGGAGTAGAAGTGTGTTAAAGAGGGTTATTTATACTGCCGCCGGCGTTCTAGGTGTTTTTGGCAGTACGTCTGGTCTCGCGGTGGAGGCAACACCGACGGTCGAGGAGTTGTGGCAGCTGATACAGACGCAACAGGCCGAGCTCGATCAATTACGACAAGAATTGGACACAAACCGGTCCCAGACCAACGGCGTTGAAATCCAGATGCTGGAAAATAGTGAGCGCATCGAGGCGGTAGGTGAGGTCATCGACAGACCAGGGAGTCTGGGTACGGCCAGTTGGGCCAATAGCACCACCATCGGTGGCTATGGCGAAATGCTCTACAACGATGAAACCAGCAGCGCATCGACCAGGGAGCTAGATATTCAACGCTTCGTGCTGTTTGTAAGCCATGAATTCAACCAGGACCTGCGCTTCTTTTCTGAGCTGGAAATCGAACATTCCTTTATTAGCGACGATGCCCGCGCACCCGGTGCAGTGGAGTTGGAACAGGCCTACCTGGAGTGGGACTACAGCCGTAATCACAGCGTTCTGGCCGGTATGCATCTCGTGCCCATGGGTATCATGAATGAAACCCATGAACCCAATACCTTTTATGGCGTAGAAAGAAATCGCACCGAGTCGCGCATAATTCCAAGCACCTATCGAGTCAACGGAGTCAAGTTTGCCGGCCAGCTTGGATCAGGATTCAGCTATGACCTGGGCATACATGAAGGACTGTTTTACGAGAGTGGTAACGGTGGCGAACTCAGCATCAGGGACTCCCGACAGAGTGGCGCCCGGGCAGAAACAGACAGCCTGGCCTATACCGGCCGCCTCCGCTACACCGGCATACCGGGTCTCGAACTTGGCCTTTCCCTGCAGTATCAAAATGATATGACCCAGGACAACAGCACCCGTGGCAACACCGGCAGGGACGGTGTGTTTGATAGCCTCGATAACCCCATAGACGGGCTGGAAGGCATTCTTACCGAGGCGCATATTGCCTATCGATCGGGTGCCTGGGGATTTAAAGCCTTGGCTGCGCAATGGAATATAGATGACAAGATTGAATCCGTCGCGAATAACGATGGCAGTAACAATGGCCTCGGTCGCGACCGTCAGTATGGTTATTATCTGCAGCCCTCGTTTCAGCTTACCGACAAACTAGGCCTGTTTGCCCGTTACGAGCGTACTGACGAACGCGCAGGCAGCAATTTTGGTGACGCCAGGAATTCCGCAACCAAGCGTAGTTTGCTGGGTATGAATTACTGGCTTACCGACAACGTTGTCATGAAATTTGACTACCAGGTTGAGGATGACGATAAGTCCAGAGACCTGGATGGTTTTAATTTGGGTGTTGGCTGGCAGTTCTAACAGGTCGCTTGCTGCTTGAGTTGGCAGCTGATCTGTTAACGCAGGAATAAGATGTAAATAGGTAGGAAATAGGGAGTTAAGAGCAAACAGATGAACACGAGAATCAAGCCATCATCATTCAAATTACTACTGACATTGTTGGTCACTCTGTCGCTACCGTTGGTGCTGGCGAGTGACGACTCCATCGCGCCGGAGGAATTTCTCGGCCGCGTGTTTGCTGGCAATTTGCCCGCTAGTAATACGGTCTGGATCAGCGGAGACAAGAAGGAAATCGTCGAGAGCATTTTAGGGCACCGGCCAGATTTCTTGCGCGTACGTTACTGGGGTGACCGCGATCGTTCAGCCTGGATTGTGGATGAAATAGGAAAAACCGAGCCCATTACTATAGGCATAGTCGTCACCGGTAAGCAGATAGAAGAAGTTAAGGTGCTGGCATTCAGGGAGTCCAGGGGCTGGGAGATTAAACACGAATTCTTCACGCGCCAGTTCGATGGTGTTCAGATCAAGGGCAGCCAGCGCCTGAGCAGGTCCATAGATGGTATCAGTGGGGCGACTCTGTCTGTTAAAGCGATGACGAATGTAAGCCGATTAGTGCTTTATCTTGCGGGGTCCGTCACCACGTAGACGTAGCATTGCTGCCATCGAGCTGTATCGAGCAATTATGTGAACAACAGGGCGAGTCGCAACAAAGATTCATCGACAACGAAAAGATTTCGATCGTTGTTGAGCCTCCATCGTCGAATGGGGGTTGTCAGCGCCTTGTTTATTATCCTGCTGAGTTTCTCTGGCCTGATTCTTCATCATAGCTCGCTGTTTGACCTCAATGATCAGTTTATAGATTCTTCAGGGTTGCTGAGTTGGTACGATATCGAAGTGCCGGATATCAGCATTGCCTATCGTGCCGGCCAGCATGGCGTGCAACTGATCGCTGAGTCGATTTATTTTGATAGTGTGCGCTTGCCCGGTAGTTATCCTGACTTGAAAGGTTTGGTTGCGACGGACTTTGGATTCGTTGCTGCTAGCGCTAGCCAGTTGCTACTGCTGACAGACCGTGGTGAAGTTATCGAGGTCTTGGGTCGGGTCAATCGCCTACCGATGGGAATTCGCCGCATCGGCAGTTCCGGTTCTGGTCAGCTGGTGTTGGAAACTAACGCGGGCCTCTTCGATGCAGACCTCGAACGGTTACGCTGGTCCCAGTCGGTGAGCGCAGAGTCACAACTTGACTGGAGTGAATCGTCAGCAACGGATGAGGAACTGACGAGCCAGGTTCGATCCGACTACGCCGCCTCGCTTATTAGCTGGGAAAGACTGCTACTGGATATTCATAGCGGTCGTGCATTAGGTAGCCTGGGTGTTGTGTTGGTGGACCTAATGGCGCTATTGTTCATGCTTATGGCTGTCAGCGGCGTCTGGATTTGGACGCGACGACGAAATTAATCTGCACCATCGTGGTCTGATATCAAGCAGCTGAGAGATTTTGCGGCGACGTCTGAATTTAAAGCGGGAAGCCAAAATGCTTGCCTGACATATCCTGCCTGGAAGTTTACCCATGATTAATTTTATTCTCGCCGCTTCCATCTCTTCTTTTCTTTCAGGATTGTTTGGTGTGACCTGGGATTCTGTGGATGAGAAAATAGATCGGGAGTACCCTGGTATAGATTTTATTTCCACTGCGCAGTTACACCAGAAGACTCAGGATATGAGCGTCGAATTTCCTGTACTCATCGATGTGCGAAAACCCGATGAGTTCCGGATTAGCCATTTGGCAGGCGCGGTTAATCTGGAAACGGGGGCATCTATTTCAAAGCTGGTTGCAGACAAGGATGCAGCTATAGTTGTTTACTGTTCGGTCGGTTATCGTTCCGCCGGAGTGGCGGCTGAACTCGAAGATCTGGGCTATTCAAATGTGCAAAACCTGCGGCACTCCCTGTTCGAATGGGCTAACAATGATTACCCCATGGTAGATGCTGTCGGCGACACTGAAAACGTGCATCCATTTAATCGAGTGTGGGGTGTTTTGGTCGAAAAATCGCGCCATTTATACCCTTCCAGATAGCTATCTATACCCTTTCAGGTGGCTATCTATACCCTTCCAGGCAGCTCTCTATACCCTTTCAGGAATTTGGGACCCGCTCCAAACTATTCTCTTTTTACTTGCGACTAATTCTGTAATGCCAGTATTCTGTTTGCTGGTGTATTGCAGTTGTCCTCGTCTTGTTGGCTAGCAGCTTGTTGAAAAGCTTTCAGGTGAGTGCGAGGCAAGGCAAAATTTAGCGAAAAAGCGGAGGTTACACGTCGTAAATGAGCATTTTGAGCTGGATTTTAACGCAGTATCGTGCCGGCTGAGTGCTTTTCAACAGCCTGCTAGGGGAGGCGGCGGGATAAGGACCCCATGAGTCTTATTAACGAGGACGAAGCATTAATAGCAGCAGCTCTTAACGGGTCGGCCTACGCATGGGAAAAATTGGTGAAGCGTTATGAGGGCAAGATATATAACCAGGGATTGCGGCTGACCGGAAATCCGACCGACGCCATGGATTTGATGCAGGAAGTCTTTCTTGGCGTTTATCGAAATTTGCATCGTTTTCGCGGAGATGCGAAGTTCAGTAGCTGGATTTTTCGTATCGCCCACAACAAGGCTATAGATTTAAATCGCCGCAAACGCCTGTTATCGAATCAGACCAGTTCTTTGGATCAAGACGAATTCTCTGGTTTTGAGGCTCTGGCTAGTGGGGAAAAATTTGAACCAGAAAATCGCTTGAATAAACAGCAACAGAACCGACGAGTTATGAAAATGCTGGCGGAAATACCCATGGATCAGCGCTTGATAGTGGAATTAAAAATATTTCAGTCCCGCACCTTTGATGAAATAGCTCAGATGCAGGATATATCCGTGAACACGGTAAAGACCCGCTTGTATGCGGCACTTAAAAAATAAAAAGTAGTATCGGAGGAAAATTATGTCCTGCCCTAAAACCCAATATCTGTTACAGGAATACTTCTCGGATGAGTTGGCACCACTGACCAGGGAGGAGTTAGACAGGCATCTCGAAACGTGTGAGTTCTGCAATCTCGAACTGGAGTCACTGCTGTTCACTCAAAGCAATTTGCAACAGTGGCAAGATCAAAGAGTGCCACACTGGGATCGCGGCCTGGCTCTATTTAGACAGGACCACAGGGCGCCAAAGCCCAATGCTGGTTTCTGGAGTCCGTGGCAGTGGATTCCCACGGCGGCTTCCTTCGCCATGTTGTGCCTGTTGCTACTGAACGTCAATGTGGTCGCTAATGAAGCTGGCTTTTCACTTGCGTTCGGTTCGCAATCATCGACCCAAGAAGTGACACAGGAATTACAGGCGCAGCTGGACTCCTTACAAGCCTCCCAAAGGGATGAAATGCAACAGCTTGTCATTCGCATGGAGACACGGCAGGACAGCAACAATATTCGCTTGTTACAGGCAGTCATGGATCAGTCGCAGCGTATCACTACAGAAAATTTCGAAACCATGTATACCTACTTCGAGGATCAACGACTTACTGATTTGCAGGATATGCGATCAGCCTATCAGCAGCTTGTTGACAGTGACTATGAAACCATTCGATCGCTGCAGCAGTTGGTGAACTATGTAGGTTATGCGGATGTTGTCAGGTAAGAACCCCTCGAGAGGAATTAACATAATGAAACAAGCATTGATCAAACTGGCTACCACGGTTTCTCTCGTCATCGCAGTGACCGTCTCGGCTGAGGAAATAGTGGTATCAAGCCTGCGCCAGAACATCGATATATTTACAGGTGTGCTGGAGGATGCGCTCGATGTAGCGCAAAGTAAGGGCCTGTTTGGCATCAGTATTGGTGGTATTGATAGCACTTATTTGTACGGTCAGGGAGTGGTCATGGAGGTGCGAACACCACTGGCAAATCGCAGAAATCGTATGAGTCTGTCATTTCTTAGCGCCTCTGTTCAATCCTTGCCAGCACGAGAAAACCCCTTCGCATCGGCGCTACGCCAGAGTGTGCCTGACCTGCAGGAGTCACTGCGCTCAGCCTTGAATACCAGTCAGGCTGAGGCGGCTGATTTCTATGCGGACATGATGGATAGGGTCGCCGCTGTCGATTACTCCATCGCCATTAATTCGGCGATTCGTCAAGCTTCAGAAGCTGCTCGTTCACTGCGGACGATGAATACTATGGACGAAGTCGCCTACGCGGAAATCAGGGCGGAAATGACGGGGCTGCAGGAGCAATTACAGGAGCAAACCGAGCTGTTGCGGCAGGCAGCAGAAGAGGTGCCTCCGGTTTCAATCCAGTCCGATGATGTGGCTGCGGCCGATGTGATGTCAAAAATGCAAGCAAGGCTCGAAGCGTTCACGCTCAAGATTGAGCCCCTGAAACAACAGGCGATCGCCAGGGCCACCGAACTCAAGGCACGTAGTGAAGTGGCGGAGAAGGAATACATTGCCAACTGGGAGGCAGATGTAATCGCGTTCGAAACCAGACTTTATGCTGCCATGTGTGATTATGGCGCAATGCTGCGTGAATTGCCGACACAGCAGAGCATCGCAATCATTCTTACTGGCCTGGGTGAAGACACCGAAGATGGCAGTCATACTGACAAGGTTCACGTCTTCAATAAAGCCGATTTGCTGCAATGTCAGAGCGGCGACATAGACATGGCAGGGTTGCGTCAGCGCTCAGCCCAGTACAGCTACTGAGCTCAAGCTTAAAGCGAGGCTAAAAAGGGGCGCCAGTTATATTGACGTCCGCCGGCGCAAAGTCTTTGGCGATATCGTCATATTGATAGAGCCTTGTTATCAATAAAAGGACACCTGGAACATCGAGTAGTTCGAAATCATCAAAAATCAGCTTCCTGCGGATTCGTTCGCGAGTAGTGAAGACGTCACCGAATGTATCAAAATTCAGAAAACTAAAGCTCTCGTCTTCAACTCCCCATTCGCTGGATATCACTTCCTGACCGATACCACCATCGAGACGCGAAAAGGGATAAAACCAGCGACCACCGCTGTAGCCCAATTCAACGGTGATGACCTGCCCGTCCGGGTAGTACCAACTGACATCGAAGGCACGAAAATAATTTGTTGCAAGCTCACCGTTAGGCCAGAACACCGCTTGATCGCCATGCATCCAGTGGTGGGCCATTATCCGGCCATTGGGGTAGTAGATTGTGGTGTCTTTGCCGGGTTCGGCAAAGACCACTTGTCCATCCGGGTAGTACCAGGCAGTGTGATAGAGGTCTGTGGAAACCAGGCCGCCGTTGCGGTAGTAGCTATTGCCTCGGGTGTCGGCTGTAAGAATAACTGGCTGACAAACCAGACGATTTAGTTCGGCAAGCGCATCTTCCATGGCGTAGAGTTCGTGCAGGTCATCGTAGTCCGTTGGTATCAAGATATTGAGAGATACCATCTTACCCATAAACTCAATGGTTGCGCAGGCACTGCCGACGTTAGCGGACCCAGTGCCAGCGAACAAACCTGGAGCCAGGCAGAGCAAGCCAGCTAATGCAACAATTTGAACACGGCTCATGATATTTCTCCCCTGCCATAACATTGACAGTAATTCGAATAAAGGGTGTTGAGTGCGGGAAAAGTTTAGCGTTTATTATATGAACGGCTACTTAATGGCAGGCAGAACTGAGGAACCCGGCCAAGACGAAGATTTTGGCTTGGTCGTAACAGGCAATATCTTATAAAACACCTGCTTCAGGTGTGTTGTTGCCAAAGTCGCAACTAGATTCAAAGAGAATTTAGTTGTTCTAGCAGCGTTCGCAGCAGCAAAGTTGATAGCGGGCAAATGCTGTGCAGCCACACGTCGAGCCAGCAGTAAGTCCGAAATAACAATAAGCCGTATTTGGGGAGAAGAAGATGGACTGTCCGAAGTGTAATTCTGACATGCAAGAGCTAAAGATTGAAACTCTGCATGGCAAGGTAGTTATCGATAAATGCAAAAGTTGCAAGGGGTTGTGGTTTGACATTGGGGGGGCAGAACAGCTGAAAAAAGACTGGATGGCAGATTTTGCCGACAGCGGCGATCCGCAAGTGGGTAAAACCTACAATACAGTTCGAGATATCCAATGCCCGCGTTGCGGCAAGCCCATGAAGAAGCTTGACGACAGCAAGCAATCACACCTGGAATATGAAGCCTGTGAAGAACATGGCATGTTTATGGATGCGGGTGAATTCACTGATTACAAACACGAAACACTGCTGGATATTTTCCGCGACCTGGTGGCGTCACTCAGGCGTCGCTAGAAAACTCTGATAATAGCCCTGTATTCAGGACCGCCATCTGGGGTGCGCCCAGATGGCGTTTTTGTATGAGTCGTGCTCCAATGGAGGTGCTTTCCCCAGTGTAGTCCAATACGCAGCAGCATCATGGAAATCCGATCCAATAGACGCATAAAGCGACTTTGCGTCAGCAAGCTCGGCAAGATAGCCCTTGGTTTTCGGATCGATGTTGCCGTAACTCACTTCCATAGCTTCACCGCCGAAGCTGGCGAATGACTCGACCAGGTTTTGTAGCTTGCGTTTGCTGAAGGAATACCGGCCCGGGTGTGCTATTACCGCGATACCCCCGGCATTATTGATAGTGCTTACGGCTTGTTCCAGCGCACACCAGTTAGCCCTTACATAGATGCGGCCTGATTTGCCAAGGTGGGTCTTGAAGGCTTTTTGACGGCTCTTGCAAATGCCCTGATCCACCAGATAAGAGGCGACATGACTACGGGTATAGGCGTGGCAGGGAAGTGCATTGAGATGAGCCATCAGATCATAGTCGCCCTGGGACTGAAGCATTTCGTGTATTTTTGCTACGCGCAGCTGACGCTGTAGCTGCTGCCGAGCTAACAATTCCCCCAGGTGTGGATCAGCTGGGTTAAACAATAATCCCACTATGTGAATCTCATTGTCTTCCCAGTCACAGGAGATCTCCACTCCAGGGATCAATATTATAGCTACCTCGGACTTCATAACTTCGGCCTCGGCTTCGCCCAGCGCAGCTATACAATCGTGATCTGTTATTGCCAGGTGGCTTATCCCATTTTCTATAGCCAGACGCACGAGAAATTCTGGTGGGTGCTTTCCATCTGAATAGTGACTATGGCAGTGGAGGTCGACTTTCATTGCGACACAGATTTCCTTTTTCCATTAATGTGGCGATGTTTCTGGCAGTTATAAAGATTAATGCAATAAAGCTGCAATAAACCGCGCCTCGCAGTGGTCTTATTGCTTAACTCCGGAATTTTGCCATTTCCATGGCTGCTGCTGGGCTTTTACAGCTATGCCAGGGATAGCCGCGCTGGCCTGGCGCAATGTACATAGCACAGGCCCCGGCGGATCCAGCATAACATTGACTTTGTTATGACCATAGTTGGTGTACAATAGTTGATCGATAGGCAATAACGAAAGGTATTCCAGTCGGTGTTCATTTAAGCGGTAACGTTATTTCATCGCTAATTCGAAGATAGTAAACGACGGTGATTTTGAATACAGGGATTCGGCCCAGCTAGTGGAGGGTTGTGTCAGTTGTATAGATCAGTGTGATCAGCTATTGCGCCTGGTTCCCCTGGAAGTCTATCTTGACAGCTCCAAGGGGGCGTCGCCAGTGGGAGCCCATATCCGCCACATACTGGATCGATTTCATTGCTTCCTGTCAGGCTTGTCCACGGCCACAATTGACTACGACGACCGCAAGCGTGACAAGTCCATAGAAAACAATCTGGATGCTGCTGCTTTTGCCCTGGCGTCCGTGGCCAGGCGCATAGAAAGCACTGAAGTGCTGGATGCCACAATCGGCGTGCGTGAATCGGTTCATCATTTGGGGCCGGCCGTTACTATGCCCAGCACTGTGGGTCGCGAATTAATGGGTCTGGTGACTCACAGCATCCATCATCTGGCCATCATCGCCTTGATCGTAAAGTCCTATGGTTATGAAACGGATAGCGATTTTGGCAAGGCGCCCCCCACCATACTCTACGAAAGAACCTAGCCTCAGGCATGTTCGGCCTTTCGGCCGCTGCTTGGCGGTCACTTGATATACTTGACTAAATTACTTAGGTATTCGATAATCCCTGCTGTCAACTGCACAAGCAAAGGGCATCCCCATGCGTTTAACTACCAAGGGCAGATACGCGGTCACAGCGATGCTGGACCTGGCTCTACACAAGCAGAAAGGTCCTGTGAGCCTGGCTGCGATTTCCCGGCGGCAAGCGATTTCGCTGTCTTACCTTGAACAACTGTTTGCCAAGCTTAGAAAGGGCTCGCTGGTTGATAGTGTGCGGGGTCCTGGTGGCGGCTATGAACTGCAACGAGAAGCTGGCACAATTTTTATTGCCGAAATTATTGATGCTGTTAACGAGTCGGTGGATACAACCAAATGCCATGGGGCGGGGGACTGCCAGGACGGCGAAACCTGTTTGACTCACCACTTGTGGGAAGACCTCAGCGCTCAAATTCATGGCTTTCTGGAAGGCATCAGTCTTGCCGACCTGGTTGCCAGACGAGAAATAAAACTAATAGCCAAGAACCAGGATCGAAAGCAGCTCATGGTCGGCGAGAATATGAATAGCATGCACGTTTCGGTGTCGAGTCTGTAGCCAGGCCGATAACGGTACCGCGGAGTGAATAATGCAATTACCAATCTATCTGGATTATTCAGCAACCACCCCGGTCGATCCACGGGTGGCAGAGAAAATGTCAGAATGCCTGACGCTGGAAGCCAATTTTGGTAATCCGGCTTCACGTTCCCATATGTTCGGCTGGAAAGCCGAAGAAGCGGTGGAGATCGCCCGTCGGCAAGTCGCCGATCTGATTCACTGTGATCCTCGCGAAATCGTGTGGACCTCCGGGGCAACCGAGGCTGACAATCTTGCGATCAAGGGTGCGGCGCACTTTTACAGCAAGAAAGGCAAGCACATCATTACCTCAAAGATAGAGCACAAGGCGGTGCTGGACAGTTGTCGGCAGTTGGAGCGGGAAGGCTATGAAGTCAGTTATCTCGATCCTGACCCCTCTGGGCTGACCTCGCCGGAGGCTGTTGCTGCGGCGATTCGGCCGGATACGATTCTGGTATCCCTGATGCACGTTAACAATGAAATTGGCGTGATTAACGACATCGAAGCTATCGGCAAGCTTACCCGAGAGAAAGGTATAATCTTCCATGTTGACGCTGCTCAGAGTACCGGCAAGCAGGACATCGATCTGCACTCTCTACAAGTCGATCTAATGTCACTTACTGCACACAAGATTTATGGACCGAAGGGCATTGGTGCCTTGTACGTCAGGCGTAAACCGAGAGTCCGAATCGAAGCCCAGATACACGGCGGTGGTCACGAACGTGGTATGCGGTCGGGCACCCTGGCTACCCATCAGATTGTAGGCATGGGTGAGGCCTATCGAATAGCGGCTGCAGAAATGCATGCAGAAAATGACCGTATTCTGGCGCTGCGTGAGCGGCTGTTGCAGGGTCTGCAGGATATTGAGGAAGTGTATGTCAACGGCGATATCGATCATCGCGTGTCAGGCAATCTCAATATAAGCTTCAATTTTGTAGAAGGTGAATCATTGATGATGGCGTTGAGAGATTTGGCGCTTTCATCTGGTTCTGCGTGTACATCGGCAAGCCTGGAGCCCTCGTATGTATTAAGAGCTTTAGGCCTTAGTGACGAACTTGCACACAGTTCATTGCGGATTTCGATTGGCCGCTTCACCACCGCAGAAGAGATTGACTACGCGGTGGGAAAAATCCGCGAAGCCGTGGCGAAATTACGTGAATTATCACCGTTGTGGGATATGTACAAAGACGGTGTCGACCTGGATCAAGTTAAGTGGGCTGCCCATTAGGCGAGAGAGAGAGAACAATGGCATATTCAGATAAAGTCTTGGATCACTATGAAAATCCACGCAATGTAGGAAAGCTCGATGACACGGACAAGAACGTAGGAACCGGTATGGTAGGTGCGCCTGCCTGCGGTGACGTGATGCGTTTGCAAATCAGGGTCAACGATGACGGCGTAATCGAAGATGCAAAATTTAAGACCTACGGCTGTGGTTCAGCAATCGCATCGAGCTCGCTACTCACGGAGTGGGTCAAGGGGCGCTCGCTGGAAGAAGCCACACAGATCAAGAATACGGACATCGTTGAAGAATTAGCGCTGCCACCGGTCAAGATACACTGCTCGGTGCTGGCTGAAGATGCAATCAAGGCTGCCATCGAAGATATCAAGCAAAAGCGAGAATCGTAGGCTAAGCTCAGCTATCCGCTTTTGGACAGAGGAAGAGTTTTAAACAAATGGCAATTTCGATTACAGAAACAGCAGCACAGCATGTCGCTGCCCAACTTCAAAGCCGAGGTCGTGGTCTGGGAATCCGAGTTGGCGTAACAACTACCGGTTGCTCTGGCATGGCCTATGTACTGGAATTTGTCGACGGTCTCGAAGTCGGTGATCAGGTGTTTGAAGATCGAGGAGTCAAGATTATCGTTGCCCCCAAAAGCCTGGTTTATATCGATGGCACGGAGATGGATTTTGTAAAACAGGGTGTCAATGAAGGCTTCGAGTTCAAGAATCCGAACGCCAAGGGTGAATGTGGTTGCGGCGAAAGTTTTAGTATTTAGGATAGCCTGATGTTTGTCCTCAACGGTGCGAGTCACAGGCCAGTTTCGCGGTGTAACTGTGTTCCGGAACTCGTGGACAGACTGCTTGAAGAAATAATGAGTACCGTCTTTTCCCGCCAGAATAATAGCCTCAGACGTGCAGCAGACTAAGCAAAACCATTTTCAATTGTTCAAATTATCCGAGTCATTCGAGTTGGATCTTGCGTTGCTTGCTGAAAATTATCATCAGCTACAGCTGGAAGTGCACCCGGATCGATTTGCCAATGCACCTGAACAGGGAAAAATGCGGGCAGTTCAGCTTAGCAGCTACTTAAACGAGGCCTATGACACCTTAAAGTCTGCTTTGAAGCGGGCCGCTTACCTATTGAGCTTGAACAAGGTGGATGTGGAGCAGGTCAGTCAAAGTGATCTGAGTGCTGACTTGTTGATGGAACAGATACAATTGCATGAGGCCCTGGACGAATTACCGATGGACGATTCGGCGCTACCGGTGCTGGAAAATTTTAAGGCAGACGTAGTGACTAAACTGACTAGTCGCGAACGGGGTTTCGCCGAAGCATTACAACAGGGTGAATTCGCCAGCGCCAAGCAGACTTTTCACGAGATGCAGTTTCTACACAAGCTGCTGGCAGAAATCGATAGTGGGGAAGAGCGGCGACTGGCGTATTGAAGCGGCCGACGACTACACATGGCTTTATTACAAATTTCAGAACCCGGGGGGAAACCCGCCGCACCGATACATCATCGGGCGGTAGGTATCGACCTGGGCACAACCAATTCATTGGTGGCGGCAAGCGGTGGCGGCAGTGTCGAAAGTCTGCCGGATGCGGACGGTCTGCACCTGTTGCCCTCCGCGGTACACTACCGGAAAAATCAGGATGCGGTGGTTGGAGCTGCGGCCAAAGCAGCTGCTGTCGATGACCCTGAAAATACCATTCTCTCCGTGAAGCGTCTGCTCGGCAAGAGCCACTCAGAAATTGTTGCGCAGGACTCACATAGCCCCTACCACTTCGATGACAGCCGCGATGATGGCGCACCGGCAATGGTGACGGCAGCTGGTGTAAAAGATCCAGTTGCGGTTTCGGCTGATATTCTCCGGGTATTGCGCGACCGCGCCGAAGTCTGCCTGGCGGGGGAGTTGGAAGGTGTCGTCATTACCGTGCCGGCCTATTTTAACGATGCGCAGAGGCAGCAAACCAAGGCTGCGGCGAGCCTGGCAGGACTAAGGGTATTGCGCTTGTTGAACGAGCCGACTGCAGCGGCTGTTGCCTATGGTCTCGACAGCAAGGATCAGGGCAACGTCATTGTTTTTGATTTGGGTGGTGGCACCTTCGACGTGTCATTACTGAGTCTGCGTAAAGGTGTATTCGAAGTGCTTGCCACGGGCGGGGACACGAGCCTGGGGGGGGATGATTTCGATCGCGTCCTGTCAGACTGGATAGCAGAGGCAGCGGCCTGCGCCGAGACATTGAACAGTAGCGAGCGCATTCAACTGCGCTATCTTGCTAATGAAGTCAAACACCAGCTAAGTGTTGATCCATCCGTAGAGCTTAGCTACGGTGCCTGGTCTGGCACCATTGACGCCAGGCTGTTTGCTGAGTTGACTCAAAGCCTGGTTGATCGAACCATCAATACCTGCCGCCGCGTGCTTCGAGATGCACATTTAACTGTAGCTGAAATAGACAGTATTGTTCTGGTCGGTGGCGCCACTCGTATGCCGGTGATCAGAAATGCTGTTAGCAGTTTTTTTGCCAAGGCCCCCCTTGCTGATATTGATCCCGACAAAGTGGTGGCGATAGGTGCTGGCATTCAGGCAGATGTTCTTATTGGCAACAAGTCGGCTGACAATTTCCTGTTGCTCGACGTCAACCCTTTGTCTTTGGGTATTGAGACCATGGGGGAATTGGTGGAAAAGATAATTCCTCGAAACACCACCATCCCGGTAGCAAAAGCTCAGGAATTCACGACCTTTAAGGATGGGCAGACAGGGATGTCATTGCACGTGGTGCAGGGGGAGCGGGAGTTGGTCAGCGACTGCCGATCACTGGCACGGTTTGAACTTCGGGCGATACCGCCGATGGTGGCGGGTGCTGCTAAAATCCGGGTTACATTCCAGGTCGACGCGGATGGTCTGCTGACGGTGGCGGCAGAAGAATTGAGCACCAACAGCAAGGCCGAGATACAGATTAAGCCCAGTTACGGACTCAACGCTGAGGCTATCGAGCAGATGCTGGAGTCTTCCCGCGATAATGCCACAGCGGACATGGAATCGAGATCAATTAAAGAAGCGCAGCTGGAGGCCACCCAACTTATTGATGCGCTTGCCAGTGCCAGCAAGGCCGATGGAGATTTGTTAAACAAGGAGGAGGCAACTCGAATCGATGCAGCAGTTGCCCGCTTGCAGTCGGCGTTAAGCGATGGCAGCAGTAACCAGATTCACGCTTTATGCGAGGAGCTTAATCATGTCAGTGGCGATTTTGCCGCCAGGCGCATGGATTTGCACATTGGAAATGCACTTCGCGGTCACTTGATCGATGCAGCAGATAATTCTATAGAGAACTAATTTGATATTACTCTCTACCAGTAATCCGACCAGGGCCTGATAATGCCAAAGTTAACTATCCTTCCCAATGCGGGAATTTGCCCACAGGGTGCTGAAATTGAAGCCAATACTGATGAGAGTATTCTCGATGCAGCCTTGCGCAACAACATCGCAATTGAGCATGCCTGTGAAAAATCCTGCGCCTGTACAACCTGTCATGTCATCGTGCGGGAGGGTTTCGACTCACTCGAAGAAGCCGAGGAACAGGAGGAGGACTATCTGGATAAGGCCTGGGGCCTGGAACCGGAATCCCGTCTTAGCTGCCAGGCAAAAGTGGGCAGTGCAGACCTGACCATTGAAATACCTAAATATACGATCAATATGGTGTCTGAAGAGCACTAGGGTGGGGGTTAGAATGAAGTGGACCGATGTGTATGACATTGCCATGGAATTGGCTGACAAATTTCCCGAAACGGACCCCCAGTACGTTAATTTCGTTGAGCTACACCAGTGGATCTGTGAACTGGACGAATTCGATGATGACCCGCAGCGCAGTGGCGAGAAAATACTCGAAGCCATTCAGGCGGCCTGGATCGAGGAAGTGGCTGATTAGGCTGCATTTTTTTAAGGCTTTTTCCTGCCTAAAAGCGTACAAAACCACTGATTTAGCGCGTATAATGCGCGGTCTTTTGCAAATACAGAATTATTTGGAGTTATGATGGCGAGTGAGCGTACCCTTTCTATAATCAAGCCAGACGCAGTTGCTAAAAATGTTATTGGAAAGATTTACAGCCGATTTGAAAAAGCTGGATTAAAAATCGTAGCGGCAAAAATGCTGCAATTGGATGATGAGTTAGCCGGCGGTTTTTATGCCGAGCACAAAGAACGACCATTTTATGCGGATCTGATAGAATTTATGACCTCTGGTCCCGTTGTGGTTCAGGTGCTGGAAGGTGAGGGCGCTGTCGCCCTCAATCGCGAGCTGATGGGTGCAACCAACCCTAGCGAAGCTGCAGCTGATACAATTCGAGCGGAGTTTGCTAACTCTATCGACGCCAATGCGGTGCATGGATCTGATTCCGCTGCGTCCGCTGCAAGAGAAATTGGCTATTTTTTCAACACTGACGAGATTTGTTCCTGAGGCTACTATTTGTTTTCAGGGAAGACCTGAGAGCGTTCTGCCAGGCTTTGAGTATGACGGTGACGAACAAACCCAATTTAGCTGGACTTAGCCTGGCAAATTTGAAGGCTTTGTTTGTCGATGCCGGAGAAAAGCCATTCAGGGCCGAACAGGTCATGAAATGGATTCATCAGCGCGGCATGCTCGACCTTGATGTCATGACTGATATCAGTAAAACCCTGCGCGAGAAACTTAAGCAAACTACCGTAATTGGCGTTCCGAAGGTTCTGCAGGATTACAAATCTGCAGATGGTTGCCGCAAATGGATCATTGAAGTTGCCAGCGGTAGTTGTGTGGAAATGGTTTTTATTCCCGAAGCCGGCAGGGGTACTCTTTGTATTTCATCGCAGGCAGGTTGTTCTCTGGATTGCAGTTTTTGCGCCACCGGCAAGCAAGGTTTTAATAGTAATCTGTCCGTCGCCGAAATAGTTGGCCAACTCTGGTGGGCGAAGCGTAAATTGGGCGAGTTCGATGGCTCGATGGAACGTGTAGTCAGTAACGTTGTGATGATGGGGATGGGGGAGCCGCTGCTAAATTTCGTAAATGTTATGGAAGCGGTCAATATTATGATGGAAGATTGCGCCTATGGACTTTCCAAGCGCAAGGTAACAATTAGTACTTCCGGTGTGGTTCCCGCGATTGATCGTTTGAAAGATTTTACCGATGCTTCCCTGGCTATTTCCCTGCATGCGCCTAACGATGATTTGCGTAGTCGAATCATGCCAATTAACAAAAAATATCCCATCAGTGAGCTGCTGCGTTCGGTGCAGGCTTATATGGATAGCCTGTCTGATAAAAGGGTGCCGGTTATCGAATATACGATGATCAAGGGTGTTAACGATCATCGTGCCCATGCACGGGAACTGGCGACACTGTTGAGTGAGTTTCCATGCAAGATAAATCTCATCCCGTTTAACCCTTTTTCCTTAAGCGATTACGAACGGCCCAGTGGTTCTTCTGTCACTAATTTCAGACAGATATTGCAGGCGGCTGGCTACACTGTAACCGTCAGAACTACACGGGGTGAAGATATTGGCGCCGCCTGCGGCCAGTTGGTGGGTGAGGTTGACGATCTGACCCGGCGCAGTAGTCGGCACAAGCGAATTACCGATGATCGAAAGCGAGATGCAAAAATATTCGACCATGCTGATAATCTGGCTGTAGCGGCCGACAGAGTAGTTAGATAATAGATGCAATTAACTGCAGAGAGCGGTATTAGCGTGCAAATTCACAAGCTTGTTGCTGTTTCCCTGGCTGTCATCATGACCGCTCTGCTGTCGTCCTGCATTACTACTACGACCGGTGGTTTTGCGGTCGAAATCTCAGATGATCAGGCGCTTCAGGACTACATTCAACTGGCAATCGCCTACTATGACACCAACGATTTGGTGGCATCGAGGCGGCATGTTAATAATACCCTGGAAATTGATGGTCGCAGTACTGACGCTCACAATGTTCTGGCTCTTATTTTACAGCGCGAAGGAGACATTGATCTGGCAGAAGCAAGCTTCCGTCGAGCCTTGGATTTTGACCGATCCAATTCCCGCGCCAGAAATAATTATGCAGTGTTATTGTTTGGCCTGGAACGTTACGACGAGGCTTATAACGAATTAATAAGTGTTACCAGGGATACGAGCTATGTAGGCAGAGCTTCTGCATTCGAAAATCAAGGGCGCAGTGCCTTGCGGTTGAATCGTACCGACGATGCGGCGAATGCTTTTGGACGCGCGCTGCGATTGAATGCCAACTTGTACATATCCGCTCTGGAATTGGCATTGATCGAGTTTGCTCAGGAGGATCCGGATCGAGCCCATCAATTGTTTCAACAATATTTGACCATAGTCCAGGTTTATAGCATTCCACACTCGCCGCGCGCCTTGCTCGCAGGAATACAGATTGAGGGGCATTTTAAGAATCAGGAAGTCGTGGACAGTTTTGCTTTAATATTGACAAATCTGTACCAGGATTCTCCAGAGTACGAAATTTACCAGCGACGAAATAATGTCAACTGATGACTCCGCGGTACAAATTGACGACAGTGTTGAGAGTGAAATCGCAGCTCCTGCTCCAACTGTAGGCGCAGTCTTGCAGCAGGCACGCCTGCACTGGGGTTTGAGTGAGAAAGAAGTTGCAGATCAGCTTCATATCACCATGCATTATGTCAAAGCGCTGGAAAGCAATAATTTCGATAAACTGCCAGGTGCTGTTTTCGCCAAGGGCTATATCAAGAGCTATGCCCTGTTGCTGGAGCTGGATGCGAATGAACTGATTCGTCTCTACCAAGAATTCACTAATCAGCAACTGGTAGATAATGATCCTCTGCTGCGTATGCAGTCGCGCCGGAAAATGGAGCGCAATACTTTTTGGGTCGTGGTTTCAGTGCTCGTGTTCGTTGCTGGTTTTACCCTGTTGTGGCTGTACAATAACTTCGCTCGCGACGACGCGGAGGGCGATACTAGTAACGCTCCGAATACGGCAGCACCAAGCCTGGTTCAGGTTTCAGAAGTCGCTGTTGCAGCACCAACAATAGTGGCTACAACTTCCCCCTCCATTATAGCTCCAATAGCGCCGTCGCAATCGGCAGTAGCCGCTGAGCCGACTCCCACAGCCGCTGCTTTAGCTGCAGATTCGGTCGCAGTCACGGCAGCAAATAACCGGGTTATCGAAATTGGCTCCGCTGGTGAGGACAGGCTAAGGATAGCGTTTACGGGTGAGAGCTGGATCGAAGTTAGCGATCGCGAGTCGAATCCGATTTATCGAGATATTAGAGTGGCTGGCGACGTACTCGAAATCACCGGCACTGCACCCTTTAATATTCTGTTTGGAGATGCGCCATTTATCAGCCTGTCGCTAAATGGTGTTGAAATCGACGTCAGCGGAAACATACGCATCGACAATTCTGCTCGCCTCACTGTAGGCTTGTAAGCCATGAATCCCAATCCGCTTATTACTCGTCGCAAGACCCGTCAGCTTATGATTGGTAACGTTGCCGTGGGCGGCGACGCGCCCATTTCGGTACAGAGCATGACTAACACCGAAACCTGCGATGTCGAGGCGACACTGGCTCAAATCACCAGACTGGTGGCGGCAGGCGTTGATATTGCACGGGTGTCTGTACCCAGCATGGATGCCGCCGAGGCATTCAAGCAAATTCGCAGTCAGGTGCAGGTGCCGCTGGTAGCCGACATTCATTTCGACTATCGCATCGCCCTGAAAGTATTGGATTACGGCGTCGATTGTCTGCGCATTAATCCGGGCAATATTGGCAGTGAAGAACGCGTTCGGGCGGTCGTCGACAGCGCCAGGGATAAGGGGATTCCCCTGCGAATCGGCGTAAATGCTGGCTCCCTGGGCAAGGCTTTGCTGCGTAAATACAAGGAGCCAAATGCCGCTGCCATGGTTGAGTCGGCGCTGAATCAGATTGAAATACTGGACCAACTGGATTTTCAGGATTTCAAGATAAGCCTCAAGTCTTCGGAGATATTTATGACCTTGCAGGCTTACCGCAGCCTCGCATCCCAGATCGATCAGCCCTTTCATTTGGGCATAACGGAAGCCGGTGGTTTGCGCTCCGGCACCGTGAAGTCAGCCATTGGCCTGGGCTCGCTGTTGATGGAAGGCATCGGCGATACCATTCGAATCTCGCTGGCGGCCGATCCGGTGGAAGAAGTGAAGGTTGGCTTCGATATTCTAAAAAGCCTGGGAATACGTAACCGGGGCGTAAATCTGGTCGCCTGTCCCAGTTGCTCCCGGCAAAATTTTGATGTGATTAGCGTAGTGAATGAGCTGGAGTCGCGACTCGAAGACATCACCATGCCAATCGATGTTGCGGTCATTGGCTGCATTGTCAACGGCCCCGGTGAAGCCAAAGTTGCCGAGATCGGCCTGACTGGCGCCAGCCCGAACAACCTGGTTTATGTGGATGGGGTGCCGGATCACAAGATTGACAACGACAGCCTGGTAGATGAGCTGGAAGCCATGGTTAGATCGCGGATTGCAGAAAAACAGGCCAGCGCAAAAGACATCATCGCCTCTGGCTAAGCGCCTGGCGCATAAGCAACATTTAAACCTCTACTGAATCTGTACTATGGCAAAACTACAAGCTATTCGCGGCATGAATGACATCCTCCCAGAGCAGTCATCAACCTGGCAATATCTCGAGAGCTGCTTTCAACGCGTGGTTCAAAGCTATGGTTACAGGGAGATTCGGTTTCCCGTGCTTGAGCAAACGCAATTGTTCAAGCGCTCGATCGGCGAAGTCACGGATATTGTTGAGAAAGAGATGTACAGTTTCGACGATCGAAACGGTGACAGCTTAAGCCTGCGGCCCGAGGGCACGGCAGGCTGTGTGCGGGCTGCGGATCAGCATGGTTTGTTGTACAACCAACAACAGAGGCTCTGGTACCAGGGGCCCATGTTCAGGCACGAACGACCACAGAAAGGCCGTTATCGACAGTTTCATCAGTTCGGCGTAGAAGCGTTCGGCATGGCAGGACCAGCCATTGACGCGGAAATCATCCAGCTGGCGGCGACGCTGTGGCGGCAGCTGGATTTGACCGACTTCGTTACGCTGGAGCTGAATAATATCGGCAACGCCGAGGACCGACAGCGCTACGGGCAAGCCCTGACAAAGTTTCTCGAGTCGAAATCCACGCAGCTGGACGAGGATGCGCGCAAACGCATGTACAGCAATCCCATGCGAGTTCTGGATAGCAAGAATCCAGCGGTGCAGGAGGCATTGGCTGATGCACCGTTGCTGGCTGATTTTGTTAGTGTCGAAAGTAAGCAGCAGGTGGGGCAGTTGCAACAACTGCTGAGGGCCGCAGGCATCGTCTATAAGGAAAATCCCCGGCTGGTACGAGGTCTGGATTATTACAACAACTGTGTCTTCGAATGGACGACGGAGTCGCTGGGCGCTCAGGGTGCCTTGTGTGGTGGTGGGCGCTATGATGGTCTGGTGGCACAACTGGGTGGCAAACCGACGCTGGCGGCAGGATTTGCCATCGGCGTTGAACGTTTGGTATTGATGCTGGAAATCCTGGATAAAGTGCCAGACTCTGCGCGCCATCCGATCGATATCTATGTGCTCGTGGTTGGCAAGAATTTGGCGGAGCAGGGTTTGTTGTTGAGTCAGCAGATCCGCGACTGCTATTCGCAACTGGGTGTGATTTATCACTGTGGCGGTGGTAAATATAACAATCAACTGAAACGGGCCTTCAACAGTGGCGCGCAGTTGGCTGTGATTCTGGAGCGGGAAGACGAGGACGAGACGCCGCTGGAGCACGTGAAGATCCGAAGATTGGATGCTGCTGGTGAGTCGGCGACCGTGACAATAGCCGATACTATGGCGATACTCGCTGATTTTCTCGGTATTTCAGCAAGATAGGCAATGATGGGCACATTCAGCCGTGCCCTGTAGCTCGCAAACAGGTAGAATTAGCACTTTTTCACAGACTGGACTGGGCACAATACCGTCCCAGGCACAATCTGAACATAGTAAATAACACTAGCAGTTATAAAAACAGGAGTGAGTCGTGGCGTTAAACGCGGCAGAAGAAGAGACAGTAGAAGCCCTTAAAAAGTGGTGGGATGAGAACGGTAAACAACTGCTACTGATGGTCGTGGTGGTGGCTGCAGGGTATAGCGGTTGGCTGTTCTGGCAGAATTCGACACAGGCCAGTTCAAATGCCGCGTCAGATTTGTACGAGCAGATCCTTACCCTCTCGGAAAGAGATGAAGTCACCGTCAGCGCGGAGGACGGAACGCAGATACTTGAACTGGCCGAGGTTTTGCGGGCAGAGCACAGCGATTCCGTCTATGCCTTGTTTGCTTCCCTGTTCGATGCGCAGCAATCGGTGCGGGTAAACGATCTGGAGTCGGCGGAGTCATCTTTGCAATGGATACTGGACAATCAACAATCCGGTATTTTCAGTCAGACAGAAGAGGGGCTGATTCTTACCGCGAGCCTGCGTTTAGGTCGGGTTATTCTCGCAAGAGGTGATGCCGAGCGCGCTTTGACCCTGGTGAACAACATTAATCCGATGACGTTCGAGCCCGGATTCGCCGAGCTTAGAGGCGATATTTACCTCGCTATGGGGCGCATTGTCGACGCCAGAGAGGCCTATGTTGCTGCGCAACAAGCCGGTTCAAGCAGCAATGGTCTGCGCATGAAACTGGAAAACCTTACTAACGAAGGCTAAATTCGCCGCAAGCGCATTATGAAATATCAAACTAACTCAATTTCTGCTGCCGATGATTCGAATCCTGTCAGGGTGCGAGTAGCCCACATGCGCCTGAGTATAGCTGCTGCTCTGCTGCTGTTCCTGTCCAGCTGCAGTTCGATGAATCCGTTGAACTGGTTTGACGACGATGATGCGGTCGATGTGCCGGTAGAATTAGGCGCCTTTGAGCGTGAAGTGGAGATGAGCAGGGAGTGGCGAGTCCGGGTTGGTAATGGTCAGGGGGACAACTACACAGACATTACTCCGGTAATTAATGGTGGTGTAATCTACGGGGCCAGCGAAAATGGAGTTGTGGTCGCAATCGAATTATCCACCGGCAACGTGCTGTGGCGACAACGACTTCGATCCACGATTACCGGGGGTGTCGGTGCTGGAGATGGTCTGGTCATGCTCGGCACCGAAGCTGCCGAAATCATTGCCCTGGACCAGGGCAATGGCGAAATATTGTGGACAGGTGCCGTTTCCAGTGAAGTGCTATCGGCTCCACAAACCAACGGCGACATAGCGGTCGCGCAAACGGTAGACGGCAAACTGGTGGCGCTGGAAGCCAGTGATGGCAGCCTGCGCTGGACCTACGAAACCACCCTGCCAGCCTTGACCCTGCGTGGTACCAGTCAACCTGTCATTACGCCCACAGGCTCAGTTATCGCAGGATTCAGCAACGGCACGCTGATTTCGGTGGATGCCACTGATGGTGTGCTGGCCTGGGAGGAACGCGTGGCCATCCCTGAGGGTCAATACGACTTTGATCGGGTGATAGACGTGGATGGCGACTTGTTACTGGACGGCAATCGAATTCTTGCCGCCAGTTATCAGGGTAATCTGATGGCCTTCGAAATCAATTCCGGGCGTATTGTGTGGGGACTAGAGGCCTCAAGTTATCACGGCATGGATCAGGGTTTCGGCAATATATACTACTGTGATGATGAGAGTCGCGTCATCGCAGTGCGAGACAACACTGAAGACGTAGTTTGGGAAAATGAGGAGCTTCACTTCCGGGGTATAACCGCACCGACCGCAATCGGTAACTACATCGCTGTGGCTGACTATGAGGGCTACATCCATCTCATTTCCCAGGTCGATGGCCGTCTGGTAGGTCGCTTTCAAGTCGATAGTGCTGGTGTACGGGTCAGGCTGTTAGCCAACGATGGTTTGCTTTATGCATTCAGTAATGACGGCAGTCTCACTGCCCTCAGCTTGCAATAAACTCAAGGGTCTCAGGCACCGCTTTCCCAAAACAAAAAGCAAAAAGGGGACGGAGGCGATTTTCTTTTTCTTTGACCCCTTTTTGTTTCCTCCGTCCCCTTTTCCCTTTTAATAAACTCAGGGTTTTGTCATGAGGCCAGTAATCGCCATCGTTGGTCGCCCCAACGTCGGTAAATCAACATTATTCAATCGTCTCACCAGAAGTCGAGATGCCATCGTGGCAAACCTTCCTGGGTTGACCCGTGACCGTCAGTACGGTGACGGTCAGTTGGGCGATCAGCAATTTATTGCTATAGATACCGGTGGCATTACCGGTTATGAAGACGGTATCGATCACGAGATGGCGTCGCAGTCCCTGCAAGCTATCGAAGAAGCGAATATCTGCCTGTTCCTGGTGGATGCAAAAGATGGCTTAACGCCCGACGACAACCAGATCGCCGACTATCTGCGTAAGAATAGTAAAAATAGCTACCTGATTGTAAACAAGGTCGATGGAATGGATCCGGATCAGGCCATGGCGGACTTTTACCAACTGGGTATGGCAGAGGTTTATCCGGTTACGGCGACCCAGGGCCGTGGCGTCAGCAGTATGTTGTCCGTGGTGTTGCAGGAGTTCATGGCAACACAGGCCGACGACGAGATTGAAGCAGTTGAAGCCCAGGGTATTAAGATCGCGATTGCAGGCAGGCCCAACGTCGGCAAGTCAACCCTGGTAAATCGGCTGCTGGGAGAAGACCGGGTTGTTGTCTTCGATCAACCTGGCACCACCCGCGACAGTGTTTATATTCCGTTTGAGCGCCGTGGTGTTCCCTATACCCTGATCGATACGGCCGGCATTAGAAAACGCGGAAAAACCAGGGAGACCGTTGAAAAATTTTCCGTGGTAAAAGCCTTGCAGGCAATACAGGACGCCAATGTGGTCGTGCTGATCGTCGATGCTCACACCGGTATCGTCGAGCAAGATCTACATTTGCTGGGCTATGTCATTGAGACCGGGCGCGCCCTGGTAATTGCCCTGAATAAATGGGATGGCATGAAGATGGCAGACAAGGATCACATTAAATCAGAAATCCGGCGACGCTTTACTTTTGTCGATTTTGCCAAACTACATTTTATTTCGGCGCTACATGGAACCGGCGTTGGTGATTTGTATAAATCAATACACAGGGCATACGATTCGGCTAACAAAAAATTAGCCACCAACAAGCTTACTCAATTATTGCAGGATGCAGTGGTTGACCACGCGCCGCCAATGGTCGGCGGAAGACGCATAAAACTACGCTATGCTCACAGCGGCGGACACAATCCTCCGGTTATTGTAATTCATGGAAAGCAGACTGAAAAATTGCCAGGGCATTATAGTCGTTATTTGGAAAAAACTTTTCGTAAGCGATTAAAGCTGGAGGGGACACCTATTAGGATCGTACTGCGAAGCGATGATAATCCCTTTGTTAAGGATGAGGAAAACCTCTCCCAGAAACAGGTTGCGCGTAAAAGAAGAATTCTCAAGAATCGAAAACTCGCGAAACAATAAAGAGCCTCTGCTCGAGGCATCGAAGTCGCCGCGATCGAGGTGTTGAAATTGGGTGAAGAGCACCGGGCAATAACCAGTGCGCCACTCCATGGTAGCAGCTACACTGATGCAACTACACCAGTGCAACTACACGGTAATAATGCAATGACAGTAGCTATTGAGGATATCGCCGCGGCGGCTGGCCGTCTTGAAGGCGTGTCAATAAAGACGCCGCTTTTGCAATCGTTTGTTCTTAATGACAGATCGGGGGCCGAAGTATTTCTCAAGCCAGAATGTCTTCAGCACATAGGCGCTTTTAAATTTCGTGGCGCCTACAACCGCATCTCCCAGTTGAGCGCGGCCGAGAAAACCTTCGGAGTTGTTGCCTACTCCTCCGGCAACCACGCGCAGGGCGTTGCCTATGCTGCAAGACTAATGGCTACGGCTGCGACTATAGTGATGCCTACGGACGCGCCAGCGATCAAAATAGAAGGCACCGAAAAACTCGGAGCGCAGATACGGTTTTATGACCGACACAAGGAATCCCGGGAAGAAATTGTCGCAGAAATAGCGGCAAGCACCGGCGCCATACTGGTTCCAGCTTATGATGACGAAGACGTAATCGCGGGCCAGGGTACCGTGGGTCTGGAACTGATGCAGCAGTTAGCAGACAGTGATCGGGTGCCGGACCAAATATTGAGCCCATGTGGTGGTGGCGGTTTGTTAGCGGGGGTGTCGACGGCGGTTACAGCGCTGAATCCGCAGACTCGGGTTTATGGTGTTGAGCCCGAAAATATTGATGATCACTTGCGCTCGAAACTGGCAGGAGAGCGGGTCAGTATCGACGTCAACAGTACAACCCTGTGCGATGCGCTAATGGCCCCAGCACCTGGAGAGATTACCTGGGCTATAAATAGCCAAACCGTGGAAGACTATCTGCTGGTTAGCGAAGCAGAAATCGCCTATGCAGTCAGCTTTGCTTTTCGTTATCTTAAACTCGTGGTAGAACCAGGTGGTGCGGCAGCACTGGCGGCTGTGCTCGCCAATAAGCTGGACTTTAGTGGCGAAACTGTCGGCCTCATCTTGTCCGGCGGCAACATCGATAGACAGACTCTAGACCGCTGTCTGCAACAGTTTCCGTCTCCATAAGTAGCAAATGGCAGTCTATGCCACAGTTCATTCCTGACTCGATTCCTGAGGTAAAAGCCATGAAAAAAATCTGTTTTATTTTTTCCCGCCTGACTCTGCTGGCGTTGTTAAGCGCGTCATTCGAGGGTAACGCGCAGCCGTCCGCTGACTGTGTCGACAGCTTACGGTGCGACTCGTCCTGGGTAGGATTGTCTCAGTCTGAGCGTAGCGCAATCTTTGATTTTGCTGAAGAATACAAGGCGTTTATTCATCGAGCCCGTACCGAATTGAGTTTTGTTACCGAGGCGATAGCCTTCGCCGAAGAGAATGGTTTCGAAGTCCTGAGCAGTGCCACAGATTTAACTCCTGGCACCCGAATCTACGAAGTCAATCGAGATAGAACCATCAGTCTGCTGGTGATTGGTGAAGATTCTTTGCGCGATGGCTTTCACGTAATAGGCGCTCACATCGATTCTCCACGCCTGGAGTTGAAGGGGAGGCCCCTGTATGAAGACAGTGAATTTGCGCTGTTTCAGACCAATTATCATGGCGGCATTAAATACCATCAATGGACCAATCTACCCCTGGCACTGGTTGGACGTATCGATAAAAAGGACGGTAGCAGTATTTCAATATCGATAGGTTTAAATGCCGATGAGCCTGTCTTCATGATTCCGGAATTGTCTCCCCACGTTGACCGTGGCAGAAACTCACAAACATTGGCGGACTTTATTGGGCCTGAAGATCTGGACCCCATTGTTGGGCACATACCTGACTCCATAGCAGGAGGCGATGTGGTCGATCAAGTGCTCACATACCTGGCTGAGGAATACGGCATTAGCCGAGCCGATTTGGTTTCGGCGGAATTAGCTCTGGTACCGGCAGGACCGCCACGGGACATGGGTTTCGATCGCGGTCTTATTGCCGCGTACGGTCAGGACGACCGGCTAGCGTCTTACGCTGCGATGCGTGCCATCGTCGAGGTGTCGCGACCGCAGAAAACTACAATGGCCTACCTGGTGGATAACGAAGAGGTGGGTAATCGTAACAATACGGGCGCACACTCTGATTATTTTGCAGATTTGCTGTCGCGCCTGTTGTACGCAGAGCTGGGTGAAGAATATCGAGAGCCGCTGTTTCGTCGTGCCCTCAGGCAAACCAAATTCATCTCTATCGATGTTAATCCTGGAATCAATCCAATGAATCCAGGGGTGTGGGAACCAGGCAATGCGCCAAAACTTGGCTATGGTGTCAACCTGAAACTGTACGGGCAAGGTAATACGGCGAATTCGGAATTTATCGCCTGGAGCCGTCAACTCCTCGACAGTGCCGAGATCCCCTGGCAGACCGCGACATACAAAGTGGGCAGTGCCGGCGGTGGGACTATTGGCGGTGAGTTCTCCAGCCAGAATATTGAAGTGATTGATTTCGGCGTGCCGTTACTTTCAATTCACACGCCTTACGCCGTGAGTTCCAAGGTAGATATCTACAACTTATATAAGGCGGCGCGAGCGTTTTACCAGTTCGCAGAGTAGATTAAGCAATGGAAACCAGCGTGTCAGAGCAGGGCATTTACCAGGACGTTTTTTATCAAGATATGGGCAACGGCATTACCTGTATCGATACCATGCTGCAGCGCCGCGGCATGGCAGCCTGTTATCTGCTTGAGCACCAGGGCATGGCAGCGTTCATCGACACCGGCACCAGTAACTCCCTGCCGATATTGCTGGAAGTTCTGAAGCGCAAGGGCATCTCGCCCGATGCGGTTGCCTATGTAATGCCAACCCACGTGCATCTCGATCACGCTGGAGGTGCTGGCGGTCTCATGCAGCAGTGCCGTAATGCCACCTTGATAATTCACCCCCGCGGCGCTCGCCACATGATTGAGCCGACGAAATTGGCAGCGGGATCGCTCGCAGTCTATGGCGAAGAAGCATTTAACAAGCTGTTTGGCAAACCCATTGCCGTAGACTTAGATCGCGTACAATTGGTGGAGGATGACAGCGAGCTGGATTTTAACGGCAGAAAACTGCTCTTTCTCGACACGCCAGGGCACGCGCGGCATCACTACTGTGTCTTCGATGAATTAAGTCGCGGCCTGTTCACCGGTGATACTTTTGGCGCCAGTTATGCCGAATTAAACCAGGGCCGATCACGCTTCATCTTTGCGCCTACCACGCCCGTACAATTTGATCCCCAGGCCTGGTTGTCCAGCCTCGACCGGCTTATGTCGCTGGATCCCCAGCGCGTGTTTGTCACCCACTTCGGCATGCACGAAGAGGTGCCGGTACTGGCGCAACTACTACGACAATCGATTCAGGACCACGCCGCTACCGGGCAGGATTATATAGACGCAGAGAACCGAACTGACCGCATCGCACAGTCGCTGCTGCAGACAAGCATAGACTACCTGCTGGACGCGGAATGCGGCGTCGACATAGACAATATCCGCGCACTCATCGGCCTCGATATGAAATTAAACGCCCTGGGGCTAGACCATTGGTTAGGCACGCTTTAAGTGCCAGGAAACCAGTGTGCTCTTTGTAGTGCCCCCAAATTCAAGTCCCAGAAGCAAAACCAATGCCATTGTTCCAGCATCTATGGTTGCTGCTAAACAGCCGTGTTAGTTAGCCACTCTTAACGCGTTTTCTTAGCCAGTTGTCTACGCTGAAGGGGCTGGCTCCGGTCGCCAGAATTACCATGAAGGCCACGAAATACAGGCCCGCTAGTTCGCCACGGTTCAGTGTCGGGTACCAGGCCAGATGTGAGGTCAAATAGGCCATGAGCATTAACAACATTGTCATGAACGCCACCAGGTGGGTCTTGAATCTCAGGAAAACGCAGAGGCCGCCAAAAAATTCGATAATTCCGGCGATAAACAGGGCATTGATAGCCCCTGGTATGGGCAGGGAAATCACGTCTCCAATGTTTATACTGGTCATGCCACCACCGGTAAAAGGCTGTGGACTGTCGCCGAAGAGCTTGGCAAAGCCATGGGTCATAAACATGGAGGCGGTGAGTAGTCGAAACAAGGTCCAGGAAATATCTCGCGACTGCTTGCCGATTCTACCAAATAGGGAATCCAGCGTAGTGAGCATGTTTGTTGTTCCTCCGTTACCGGTCGCCGGCTGATGTTATTCTCAGGCTTACCTTAATTACATTAGCAATAACACTGCTAAGCTGTTGTAATTTATTGTGTCTGAATTAGCTGGCAGGGAGTGGCGTGGTAAAAAAAATATTGATCATGAAAACCGGTTCTACCCTGCCTTCGCTGTTGGCGAAGAACGAAGATTTCGAGGATTGGTTTATCAATGGATCCGGACAGGAAGCCAGCAAGTTTACGGTGTGTTCCATTCATCTGCAGGAGCAATTACCGGCACTACGCGAAATCAGCGCCATTATTATCACCGGATCACCGGCGTACCTCACGGATCTGGAGCCATGGAATGAAACCGGTGCCGACTACATCCGCATGGCACATGCCAGCGATATCCCCATGCTGGGAGTTTGCTACGGCCATCAACTCATTGCTTGGGCCTTCGGTGGCAAGGTGGGCTTTCATCCGCAGGGTCGGGAAATTGGTACCGTGGCGATTAGAAAGACGGCAGACTCCGACAGCGACCGCTTGTTCCGCCAGTTACCCCGAGAATTCTGCGCCCAGGCCTCGCATCTGCAATCCGTGATCGATTTGCCGGTAGAAGCCGTGTTGTTGGCAGCCAATGACTTCGATCCCAACCACGCCTTTCGACTTGGCAAGAGCACCTGGAGTGTGCAGTTTCATCCTGAATTTACTGCAGCGGTGACAGCGGCGTATATCGAAGAGCGCAGCGTACAAATCAGGTCCGAAGGCCTGGACCCGGAGGCGCTACAGCAGAATCTACAGGCAACTCCTGAGTCTGCAGGGTTGTTAAAGCAATTTGTTGAACTGGTCAGCGTTTAAGCATGGCCGAGAAATAGTCCTTGAGGAAACGCTGATACAGTTTGATCTGCCCGGGTGGGGACAGCAATTCGAAGCAAATTGGGGAGACATTGATTCAATAATCAGCGGCGCTCTAGGAATCCGCAAATTCCTCTTCGACTACCTCGAGTATCCGTTCTCTTGTAGGCCGTGCCAATTGTCGGCCGTTAATGAACACGGCCGGAGTAGCGCGCACTCCGGAGGCATTGCCACTGCGCTGATCGTTACGAACCTTCTGCACGATTTCGTCGGACGTTATGTCGGCCTGTAATTGTTCCAGGTCCAGATCCAGTGCTAGTGCATAACTATCGAATTCTTCCTCTGCATTCTGCAGGCCGGCCCAGTTAGCCTGAGTGGCGAACAGGTAATCATGCATTTCCCAGAAGCGACCCTGTTTGCCTGCAGCTTCGGCATAGAGCGAGGCAGTCCAGGAGTGTGGATGAGAAGCCGTTATCGGAAAATGTCGAAACACCAGGTGGGCTTTATCGCGGATGTCCGGCCAAATACGCGTCATGGTTTCGTGCTCTGTGGCACAGGCTGGGCACTGAAAATCGGCATAGACGGTGATGCTGACGGGGGCGGCTGTGGAACCGCGAACATGATCGGTATCGACAATTTCGACAGTCGAATAGGTAGGTCCCTGACTGAACAATGTGTACAAAACGAACAATAACAACATGGGAGCGACTACGAAAGTACCTACCTTGAGCATCAATTTCCGGGTTTGCTCTCGCTGCTTCGCTGCCTGCTGCTTCTGCTCTTTAATCTTGCGTTGCTGATCTCGTTTATCCATCTCTGTCTGGTCACCTGATTAGTATTACTACAAGCCGTCGAAGCACTGTTCCGATAGCATTCATTGGATTCTGAAGCCAGGGTAGCTCTGAATAACGCGGTTAGCCCCTGCGGGCAGGGCCGAAAGCACCCATCTGCATTATTCAGAGCCACCCTCGTTACTATAACCAGAAATAAGGGCGAGTAATAGCCGCCGAGGTGATCGATCTTGAGCTTGGCCAGGAAATCAAGGGCGGCCGGCTGATCCCGACTCGAGCTTTCCGAGTGAAGTCGTGCGGCGTTGTCAAAACGTTGGCAGCAGCGCTTACAAGACGAAAGCGTAGCCGATTTTGCAGCCGATATGCATGGCCTGATCCTGATGCATTCCAATCCAGCCTTCACACTTGGCAAAGTCAGTAAGCCAGTGTAGGGTAAACTCCACCAACGCCAATAGCAGGCTGTTGGTGATTAGGAAGACTATACCGCCGTGCACCATGGCGTGTGCGGTGAGCCAGTAGTACCAAACCGGAAACAGACTCGCTTCGTTATCATGAATCTTGTCATTGCGGTTCTTGCCATAACCCATAGCATCAGGCTGCAATACGAAATCAGCCAGTGCATGGCCGAAAATCAGCATGAATAGAGTTTCGGATAATGGCATATTCAGGTCTCCCATGTGTTGTGATGTACAGCGTTTAGTTTAGCGTAGGAACGGGTTATTTCCGTGGCTGAATTCGCCGGTAAATAAACTCTCGATCTACGCCCACAACTAATCATAAGCAATATAGGGCCCAGGGGTGGGGTTGCTGATACTAAATTGCTAGCCTTATCACACTAATACCCGGTGTTGTCTCTAAATTGGCTCATTTTTGTCTAAATAAGTGTCTAACTTATTGAATATGCTGGGGAATGTAAAAAAACCTACACTGTAAAAAGCGTGAGTTTGAGGCAAATTTGGGCTTAATCTGACTAAATTTGGCAGTTCAAACCGTGCTCAATCTTGCTGCTAAATCCTTGTTTGGGCGGTTCAATGCTCAGCTCAGTAAGCAATGCTTAGTCGATCAGGAACAACGCCGGATCGACTCTGGTGTTGTTGAGATTCACACGGCAGTGCGGATGTGGCCCGGTAACTCTACCGGTTTGACCGTCCCGATCGATCTGACCGCCGGTGGAGATCAGGGTGTCCGGTTCCGCCAAAACCGCGGCACACTGCTTCCAGTTCAGTCATAGGTTCGAGTCTTCTCCTGGTTCGCCATTTAAGACTGATTCTACTACCGAAGTGATTTGGCCCTGGTCCAATCTGGACAGTATTTTACTGCCTGGCTTTACATCGTCGCTGTGACGAATTACTTTCGCGCTATCGTCGTAGGTGATGCTATAACCCCGGCCCAGAGTGCTGAGCGGGTTTACGCTGTTGAGACTGCGACTCAATTCCGTTAATGACGCCTGCCGGGCCTTGAACAGCACACGTGTCGATTGCGTAAGACTCTTTATTGTGTTTTCCAGCTGACTTTTTAATCGTTGCAGCCGCTGCGCCGGTGAATGCGCTAGCAGTGATCTGGTGAGCTGCTTGAGGTTACCGGACTGACTGTGCACGTTATTGCTGATCGCGAGGCGTAGTCGATTCTCCAGTCGGTCCAGATTTTGAGCGTGTTCCTGTAAGCGACGGTCAGGGTGTTTTAATTGTTTTATCGACCATGCCAGTGCTTGCCGGGCCTGGCGCAGCACCTGTCCGATGGCACCGCGCAGTTGTATGCGATGTGCCTCCAACAATTGGAAATAGTCCTGTTGGTCCGGACTCATCTGTTCGGCGGCCGAAGAGGGTGTAGGTGCGCGCAGGTCGGCGACGAAATCGGCGATGGTGAAATCGATCTCGTGCCCTACGGCGCTGGTAACAGGCAGTTCGCTGGCAAATATTGCTCGTGCAACTGATTCTTCATTGAAAGCCTGCAGATCCTCCAGCGAGCCACCGCCGCGAGTGAGGATAAGTGCCTGCAGATCGAGTATTCCCCGATGTCGGTTGGCTGTCTCGATGGCGCTGACAATTTGCCCGGCGGCATCGCTTCCTTGCACCATGACTGGCAGCAGCGTAATGCGGGTGGCCGGAAAACGCCGTCCGAACACACTGAGGATGTCCTGTATAGCCGCTCCGGTGGGCGAGGTCACCACGCCGATGTGATCGTAGCGGGGCAGCACTTCCTGTTTGCCCTCCTGCGCGAACAAACCTTCAGCTTGCAGTCTGGTTTTCAACTCTTCGAAGGCACGTTGCAGGGCACCGTCGCCAGCCTCTTCCATGGAATCGGCAATCAACTGGTAGTCGCCTCGGCCTTCGTAGATGCTTAACCGGCCCTTGACGATGACCTGACTGCCGTTTGCTGGTTTAAAGCGCACTGCCATGTTGTTACCGCGAAACATCGCGCAGCGAATCTGGGCAGTCTTGTCTTTTAGTGTCAGATACCAGTGACCGGAGGCGGGCGCGGCGAGGTTGGAAATTTCGCCCGCTACGATAACGGCAGGGAAATTTGATTCCAGGATCGAACGCGCCATCCGATTGAGGCTGCTTACCGAGAGGATGTTGGTAGAGGCACTGGGATCGGTGGGAGTTGTTGGCTTATCTCTTCGCGGCATGTCTGCAGTTTAACCCAGACTAGCCAATAATTAAAAAGCAGGGACTTGTCGCTTGGCAGACTAACTGTTTTGTGACCAGGCGACTTATACAGCGTCGAGTTGCCGGGCTAATTTAACTCCGTAGAACGCTGGTTTACTTGTATGCGACCAGTTTGTCGCTCCTGGTATAGCTCTCAGTATTGCGCAGCGAACCGTCGAGGTCGTAGGCGGTTAATTCAATATGCTTACCCGCGGGGCCGAAGGGGAAACTCAGCTTTACGAAGGCAGTGGCACCACCACTGGTAATCAGGCCCGCTGTTATCGCGAAATTCTTGGACATACCGATCGCGCTCCACTCGCAGGCACCGTCACCGGAAGATTCCAACTGGAAGGCGTCGTCGCCATATTTATGCTCTTCGTCAATGCCTTTTAAAGTCAGTGTGCACTGGCTATTGCCAGCGCTGTCGCCGGCAGACAAATAAACGCCATCGGCAACCGATTCGGCCTGGCTAAGGCTAAGAGGAGCGAACATGAAGACACAGGAACTCGCAAATCCCATAAGTAGTTTTAGCTTGTTCATAGCAATCCTTTAGACTGTTCGAATTCAATATTGTGTTGCTCCCGCGATGATAAGAGGCAGCCAGCGCGAAAGCTTGACCTAAATCAAGCTTATGCTGTCTAACGTTCGTGGCGAGACAAGATGGCAGTGACATTGGCCAGGGTAATCAACAAGCCCATAAGCAAGGGAATTCCTGTCATGCGAATGGCGTTTACCCAGAGTGTACCGATGGGCTCGATCCAACTCGGCAGTGAGGGCAAGAAGCGATTCTCTGCCAGCGAGAAGCTGACACCGAGCGTGAGGCCGAATCCCAGGGAAACCAGAATTCGAGTGGAAAGGTTCATACTGCTTATTCTACGGCCATAGTCTGCGTTCAGGGCTACCCGGGTATTGCGCCGCGATCGAGTCGGCGTCGATGGTAACAATAGACAAGGTGTGCATTTTTTGTTTAGCTGGCGTAATACTACCCTGATTTCCCCCCACAACTCCCTCTGAATGCAGTGAGAACGCAATGCAACGTCAGCAAACAATAACAACAATTAACCTGGTCAGTAGACTGAAATCTTCCGCTCTGATTTATAGCTTCGGCTTCCTTCTTGCTGTGCTGTTCGCTCCATTGTCGCTCTCGCAGCAGGGGGCAGCCAATGGGGAATGGCCAAGTTACGGCGGTGACCTGGGCCACACCCGCTATTCGGGCTTGTCACAGATTAATGCGCAAAATTTTTCGGAGTTGGAACTGGCCTGGAGTTTTAAGACCGACAATCTCGGCCCGCGGCCGGAATATCGCTTCCAGGCCACACCGTTAGTCATCGACGGTGTCATGTACACCACCGCTGGTTCTCGTCGCGCCGTGGTGGCGCTGGATGCGCGTACTGGTGAGTTGCTGTGGAAATACAGCCTGAATGAGGGCGAGCGGGGCGGCGCGGCACCCCGGCAATTGTCAGGTCGAGGCCTGGCATTCTGGCAGCAGGGCGAGGACAAGCGAGTGGTATTTGTGACGCCTGGTTACCGGCTTATCGCACTGAATGCAGACAATGGCCGGCCGCTAGCGGAATTTGGTGACAACGGCATTGTCGATTTGAAGCAAAATGCCGATCAGCAGATCGATCTGGTAACCGGCGAGATTGGTCTGCATGCAACGCCTATGATTGCGAAAGATGTGGTGATAGTGGGTGCCGCCCATCATACCGGGGGTAATCCCAGCAGCAGAAAAAATGTAAAGGGCTTCGTCAGGGGATTCGACGTGCGCACGGGCGAACGTCTGTGGATTTTTCACACCATACCCTTCCCTGGGGAATACGGTTATGAATCCTGGTTAGAGGGTTCGGCAGAATACACGGGTAACACCGGCGTGTGGGCCCAGATCTCCGTGGATGAGGAACTGGAGATCGTATACCTGCCAGTAGAGGAGGCCACCGGCGACTACTATGGCGCTTATCGGCCTGGCGACAACCTCTTCAGTGAGACGCTGCTGGCGGTGGACCTGCACAGTGGCGAGCGCAAGTGGCATTTCCAATTCGTACATCATGGCATCTGGGATAACGACATTCCCGCGGCCCCCATTCTGGTAGACATCAATGTCGACGGACGCCAAATCAAGGCCGTGGCACAGCCGACGAAGCAGGCCTTTTTGTATGTGTTCGACAGGATCACCGGCGTGCCGGTGTGGCCGATTGAAGAGCGTGCGGTGGAAATCGGCGACGTGCCCGGCGAGTGGTATTCACCGACCCAGCCTTTTCCCACAAAACCTCCGGCCTATGACCGCCAGGGAGTAACCGAAGACGACTTGATCGACTTCAGCCCCGAATTACGGCAACAGGCTCTCGACGTCGCTAGCTGGTACAAGCTGGGACCAATTTTTACGCCACCGGTGGTCAGTAATATAGATAGTCCACTGGGTATCTTGATGGCACCGGCAACCGGTGGCGGTACCAACTGGCCCGGAGGCTCTTTCGATCCGGAAACCAATACGCTGTATGTTTCGTCAAGTAGCTCGGTTGTCGCTCTGGCGGTGGTGCCACCGTACCCCGGTCAGTCAGATATGGCCTATATTCAGGGCAACGCCGCCACTGGCCCGCGCACCTCCGGCGGCGCTGGCTCCTCGGCTGGCGGTGGCCGTACCGAATTTGAAGTTGCCCAGCGCGAACGGCCGGTTTCAAACCGGGGCCGACCGCCGATTGGCCTGCGGGTGCAGGGCCTGCCGCTGTTGAAACCACCCTATGGCGTAATTTCTGCCATAAATATGAACACTGGCGAATTGCGCTGGACGATTCCCCACGGCCAGACCCCGGATAATGTGCGCAATCACCCCTTGTTACAGAACCTGGACATTCCCAGAACCGGGCAGAGCGGTTCGGTTGGTACCCTGGTGACCGCTACTCTGCTGGTCGCGGGAGAAGCACAGTTCACCACGGACAGCGAAGGTTTACGTGGGGCATGGTTACGTGCCTATAATAAGGCAACTGGTGCCGAAGTCGGCGCGGTACATCTGCCGGCGCCGCAAACCGGTTCGCCCATGACTTATAGTTTGGATGACGAACAGTACCTGGTACTGGCGGTCAGCGGTACAGGCTATTCTGGGGAACTTCGCGCCTACAAATTACCTTAAAGTAAGCCACTTTTGGCCCAGGAGCCCAGGCTTCATCGTTAATCAGGAGGACAAATGTCTACTAAAATTCTTGCGCTGCTCTGCCTGCTCGTGGCGCACCCGCTAGTGTTGGCGGACTCGGTGCCGGGAACGGCGGGGCCTATCGAAATTACTCCACTTATTCATTCCAGCGTGCAGCTGGAATATCAGGGTATTGTTGTGCAGATTGATCCGTGGGATCGACTGGGCCTACTCGGTGCGAAGCCGGCAGATCTTATTTTAATCAGCGATGACTTGGGCCACCATCAGGACGTCGGTGCCATCGAAAAGCTTCGCAAGCCCGGGGCCGTGGTAGTGATGGCAGCAAACGGTGCTCAAAAATGGCCGAGTGGTGTGGTGATTGCCAACGGTGACAGCATAAGAGTGGCAGGTGTCACAGTAGAGGCAGTTGCCGCCTATGACATTATCCAGGGCAGTCCTTCGCACCTCAAGGGTGAAGCCAATGGCTACGTGGTTACCCTTGGAGGCAAGAAGTTTTTCTTTGCCGGTGTTACCGAATGTGTCGAAGAAGTAAAAGCACTGGAGGGAATAGACGTGGCCTTTATGCCCCTGAATGTTCCTCTGGCGCGCATGACCCCGGCGGCTTCGGCGGCCTGTACTCGCGGTCTGAATCCGGCGGTGGTGTATTTGTATCATTACGATCAAGATTACGCGCGGCGAGCTTTGCAGCCAGACTATGTCGGGCCGGGTTTGCCAGAGGGTTTAACTGTTGCCGAATCCCTGGATCGATTCGCCGATGAATTGCAAGGCTCAGGAGTTGAATTTCGAAGAGGAGAATTCTATCCGCCTCTCGACTAAGCACTTCGAGGTTTCCCTGGTAGTTCCATTATAAGTATTAGTCGAGGGAACAAAATTTGTTCTCCCCGACTGAGCCCTTACCAGTTCAGGTACCCTGACTATTACCGAACTTACCCTCAGTTGGGTTAGTGCGCCCGGCGGTCAGAAAGTCAAGAAAATTAAAAACGGTGGTACAACAATCTACGACAATCCGGACCTCACCAGCGGTGTGCAAGGCACGCTCAGTTCGGCAGTCGTGCTCAGCGGCGCTGCCTCGGACCCTGCCTATGATGCCAGTTTTACGATTAGCACGGGGTCCACAAGCATTGATGGTATTAAGGCGCCGGAAACTCCGGTTTTCGCTTCGGCCAGTGTTAACGGGAGTTCGGGCGTGGCGACTACGCTGGGAATCGATGGTGGCTTAGCTTCTATTGTTACTACCGCCGGTAAGAATCTTACCGTACAGATGACCAACGCTACCGTGGATTACATTGACGTTACAGTCAGTTCCGTAGCATGGAGCAATGCGAATTCCGATCAGAAATTCAAAAAACTGAAGAATAAAGCCGGAATCACATTGTACGATATTGACTGAGGACGGTCTGCGACCCGTTCCTATCCGATTAACATTACTTTTTCACCGTTGGGGCAAAGTTGTCTGAATGATACCTCCTCGACCGACAGTGATGGTGAAGGTGGTGGCAGTAGTGGAGACGATAGCGAAGATGGCAGTGGCAGTGGTGGCAGCGACGGAGAGAACTCTGCGGCTGCCAGCAATGACACTCCAATCGACCCGAATATCAGCCTGTCTGATACCACACAAGCTGGTGGAACTGGCACCACTGGCAGGCTAAGCTGGCGCGAGATCGTATTCTGAGCTGACGGCTTGTGTATTCCTATTAATCCCTCTGAAGGTCTCATTTAACCGTAAATGAACTCTGCCTGGATTGGCTGGTGTTCGTTCATTCGCTGATAATTCGCTTTTCTGCCGTCCTGTGAAGCTTTCAAAAAACTGGACAAGTGGCTGATAGACAGATACCTTTTGTTTGTCTCACAAGGGGGTGAGATACTTACAAGTACTGTTTGTTATCCCGGTCCATCTTGAAAGTGCCTTGCACTGGAGTGCGATATGATAAGAAAGTCCCTATTTACCCTGACGCTGGTTGTGGCGCTGGCTATTGTTACCAGCCCAACCGACGTCTCCGCCCAGGCTGCGGAGTCGGTCATGCCGTTCAAGGTCGGAACCTTTGCAATCAATGACGTACCGACCGTTGGTCTGGTCCTGCAAAACGACGAGCTGATCATCGACCTCGCGGCCGCGAACCGTGCCATGGAGTTGCTACCACAGTACAACCATATCAGCATGCCCGCGGATATGCTCGGGCTCATCGAGCAGTATGAGTACGGCCTGAAATATCGGGTCTACGAAGTCGTGAACTGGCTGGTGGAGAAAAACCTGCTGAGCGGCAGTGGCCAGCGCAGCTTTGTGCACCCGGTGAGCTCCGTGGATACCATGGCCCCGATTCAGTATCCCAGCAAACTCATGAACGCGGCCGTGAATTTTTACACCCACGCCTGCGAAGGCTGCAACGACGATGAATTTCAAGCTCGACTGCGCGAACGTCAGGAAAATCGCGGCGTTCCCTACCTGTTCCTGAAGCCCACTCGTGGAGCGATCATCGGTGATGGTGAGGACATCATTATGCCCTTCGGACGCGATCGGATCGAGTGGGAAGTGGAAATGGCCATCGTTTTCGGCCGCACTGGCAAGTACATCTCCTCAGACCGTGCGTACGACTACGTGTTCGGTTATATGGTCGCGATGGATATTTCTGATCGGGGCGGACGTCCGCCCGGTGGCTACGGCTCCGGTTCGGACTGGTTCGTCGGCAAGGGTCACGACACGTTCGCGCCGCATGGTCCCTGGATCGTGCCAAAAGAGTTCTATGGCGATCCGATGGAGCGTCTGCACCAGACGCTGGTCATCGACGGCGTCACCGTGCAGGAAGCCCGGGGTGGCGACATGATCCACAATATCCCTGAGCTCATCGAGTACGCCTCGTCGCTCATCACGATCTTTCCCGGCGATGTCATGCAGAGCGGGACGTCGGGTGGAACCGGCGCCGGTCGCGTCGAGCGCGCGTCAGGTTCTGGGTATCTGATTGATGGCGAGACGATTAGTGCCAGCATTGAGGGAATCGGCACCTTGACCCATACGGTCAGGATTGAAACCAGTATTCCCGCCGACCTGTCCGGTTCACAGTTGCCACCGGTAAGCTCGTATCGTTAGCAGCTAAGAGGGTCGTGACGAACTCTAGCAGGCTGTTGAAATTTATGCAGATTCAACAGCCTGCTTAATCAAAAATTCGTCTAATCCAGTCCTAACTTTTTCAATCGATAGCGCAGGGAGCGAAATGACATACCGAGCTTCTTGGCGGCCGCGGTTTTGTTCCATCTGGTTTCTTCAAGCGCTTTTTCAATCGCTTTGATTTCAATGGATTCGAGGTGCTTCTCCAGAGAATAGTCTGCTGGAATATCCCGGCTGTCGGAGTGCAAGGAAATTTTATTAGCGTGCGCATCAGGGGCTTCTGCGGATGCTTCCTGAATTTCTTCTATAGACTCTGCGACTCTGGAGGTATTCATAAATTCGAGGTTAGACGCGCGAATCAAATTACCTTCACACAGGGTCGCCGCTCGTTGCAAAATGTTTTCCAACTCGCGGACATTCCCCGGGAAACTGTATGCACGCAAACCGGCCAGGGCTTCATCATCGATGTCACTGATAGTCGTTGCATCTTCTTTCGCTATCTTTTGTAGAATACTCGCGACCAACTCCTGTAGATCGTCCTGTCTCTCGCGGAGACTCGGCACGGCCAGTTCGATAACATTGATCCTGAAATACAGGTCTTGACGCATATTGCCGTTTTCAACTTCCTCGGCAAGATTTTTGTGGGTAGCACTTAGCAGTCTGACATCTACGGCTGTTTCCTTTTGTGAGCCAACGGGCCGCACGGCTTTTTCCTGAATTACTCGTAGTAATTTGACCTGTGTTTGCAGAGGAAGGTCCGCTATTTCATCGAGGAACAGGGTGCCGCCATCGGCAGCCTGGAATAAACCTTGTTTATCCTGATCTGCCCCGGTGAAACTTCCCTTCAGGTGGCCAAATAACTCGCTCTCCATGAGATCCTGTGGAATGGCGCCGCAGTTCACTGCGACAAAGGGCGCATCGCTTCTTGAACTTTGTTGGTGAATTGCCCTGGCTGCCAATTCTTTGCCGCTACCGGATTCACCACTGATATAAATTGGAGCCTGAGTACGGGCGAGTTTGTCAATTTGTTCGCGAAGCTGTCGAATTGCTGCCGACTGACCGGTAATGGAGGTGCCGGATTGAACCGAATTTGTGGTGTCTACCGAGTCCTGCAGTGGTGCCTTCTGTGCCAGGCGCAGAGCCGAATTGATAAGACCTCTTAGTTTTTGCAGATCCACTGGCTTTGACACAAAGTCAAAGGCACCAGCTTTGAGAGCTTTTATTGCGGTCTCGGTGCTGCCGTGAGCGGTAATTACTGCCACTGGCATTTTTTTGTATCCGCTCTGGATGTATTCGACCAGTTCGAGACCATCCCCGTCCGGTAAGCGCATGTCGGTAAGACATAAACTGAAGTGCTCGGTTGATAACAGCCGACGGGCAGCTGTCAGGTCGGCGGCGCTTTCTGTTTCCAAAGACATACGGCCGAGGGTGATTTCGAGTAGTTCTCGAATATCGGGTTCGTCATCTACGATCAGGACTTTTTCGGTCATTGTGAAATCACAAAAGGTGGAAGTATTGGACGTGTTGCATTATTCACAGTTCAAGCCACAATTCGCTCTGGATTGCTAAAATATATACTGAAACAATTCTTGTTGTCGTCTGTTCTGTCGTAAACCAATTGTGATTGATTAGCTTCGCACAGTTCTCTGGAGAGATAAAGTCCAAGACCGGTACCTGCTGACTCGGTGGTGTGAAACGGTTCAAACAAATCCGCTTCAGCTGCTTCGCGTATGCCTGTCCCCTCGTCAATAATATGGAGAAAAGGTTGTGAGTCACCTTCCTTATCTTCGATACCGGCTCTTACTATGAGGGTGCATTTGCCGGTTGCCTTTTCGCTGTACCTGAGACCATTTTCAAAAAGGTTGTTTAGCACCTGCTCCAATTGTCCGGTAATGACATTGATTACTATATTATCTCGCTCTACTTTGAGTGTGATTTTATCGCAATCCTGGTGGATTTCCTGGTAGTTTGCAATAAATTTTCGCAGCCAGTCGTTAAGAATAATTTTCTGTGCTGAAGTATCATCGTGCCGTGAAGCATCCAGAACTTCCTCGATGATCATATTGACGCGATTGCAATGGCCGAGAATTATTTCAATCATTCTCTTGTCGTCATCAACTATAGATCCGGATTCCTGCAGCAGTTGACTCGCATGACTGATCGCCCCGAGCGGGTTACGAATTTCATGCGCGATACCGGCAGTTAGCCGTCCCAGTGAAGCCAGCTTCATCTGTCTTACGCGTTGAACTATCTGCCGGTTATCTTCGAGAAATATGAGGATGTCAGAAGCAGTATCTTGATTTAAGAAGGCAAAATGCATCTGAATTTGTTTGTTGTTACCAGGTATTGTAATAGGCTGTGGTGGGCGCTTGGGATTTATCTTCCAGAGGTTGAGTTGCTGATCAAGCACCACCGGCAGTTGGTAGTCATAATTTTTACCGGCATCAACCGCGGTCAGTATTGGTGCCAAGGTGTTTTTTGCGGCGCTATTCATACTGACAATTTCGCTCGCCGGGTTCACAACGACTATTCCTGTGCGCATTCTTTGAATAATCTCATTGTTGAGCTTTTCGAGGTCGATCATGTTTGTTGCCTGCTTGTCCGTCAGCAAGGCTGTTTCATAAATTCGATTAGTAACGGTTTGAATATACAAAGATGCCGCAAAGAGAATGATTCCCAGAATTCCGGTTTGGATAAACTGATTAGGGCGGTCTTCCAGTGCTAGCGCGAGATACAGCTCACAGTAAATCACTGCCAGAGCAGCAACAGCAGCGAGAAAAGTGCTAACCCGCCCACGAATTAGCAAGCTCCCCGCTGCGATGGTGACAATCAATAGCAAACCAAGGCCGCTGGTTATTCCTCCACTGCTGTAGATAACCAGCGTGACCAATAAAATATCAATGATAAGCGTGCCACTGAGCCACTGTGGATTTTGCAGACGCTGACGCCCTCTGGGTGTCAGGAAAGTTACGATAACGCCAAAAATGGCATAGCTAGTGCTGGCCTGAACAAACAGAGTGGGATTCAGATCGCCCAGAATAGTTCTATCCGGGCTGCTGATATAGGTAACCAGCAGGACCAGCGGTAACAGAATACGATAGATATTGTAGACTAGTGCTACGTTATAAATCTGACTTGTATATTGAGCGGTGGTTTCGGTCATGGTTCTCGATCGAATCTTATAATGTCTACAGGTTCCCCGGCACGATATACCGTACAATACACAAGCCGACGGAGAAATCCGAACGTCGGGGTTTTAGCGGGGTCAGGCGTCCATAATTCTCTGCGAGAATTTCTAATTCAGGACTCGTAGTGCGGGTTAAGGATAACAGTTAAAGAGGGAAATATGGCGCGGCAATTGAGAATAGTTATGGCCCAACTCAACTTTATGGTTGGAGACATCGAGGGCAATACTGCGTTGGTGCTGGAGAACGCAAAGCGCGCTATTTCCGAGTATGGGGCGGAATTGATTGCCTTTCCGGAATTAACCCTCACTGGCTATCCGCCTGAAGACTTGCTGTTACGTCCCAGTCTGAGTCTTCGCGTTAATCGAGCAATTGACAAAATCCTGCAGGCAGATCTCGATATTCACATAGTGCTTGGGTTCCCGGAAACAATTGACGGAGAATTATTCAATGCCCTGACTGTACTCAAGGGTGATCGTCGACTGGCTACTTACCACAAACAATGTTTACCAAATTATCAGGTATTCGATGAATGCCGCTATTTCCAGGCAGGTGACAAACCCTGTGTGCTACAGATCGCTGACATCACTATTGGTTTCACTATTTGTGAAGATTTGTGGGAGCAAGTTCCGTTGCAGCAAGCGCTGGAAGCGGGCGCGGATCTGGTCGTCAACATCAATGCATCACCTTATCGCATCGACAAACTCGAACAGCGACAAGCATTGTTGAGCCAGAAAAGCAGGGAAGGTGGTTTTCCTATCATTTATGTCAACCTGGTAGGAGGGCAGGATGAACTAATATTCGATGGCGCTTCTATGGCGGTGAACGCCAACGGGGACTGTCGCTACCTGGCGCCAAACTTTGAAGCGGGCCTTCATCTTGTAAACGTAGATATCGCAACTGCTGAGGCCACCGCGGGCGCGTGTTGCAATATTCCTCGGCAATCCATGGCCCCGGAGCAATCTCTGGAAGCCAGTGTATACCAGGGCCTGGTGTTAGGGGTTCGGGATTATGTAAATAAAAACAAATTTGTCGGTGTGGTTTTGGGCTTGTCAGGTGGAATTGATTCTGCTCTTACACTGGCAATTGCAGTGGATGCATTGGGTAAGGACAGAGTGAAAGCGGTAATGATGCCGTTTGCATACACTTCGCAACTTAGCCTCGATGCGGCGGCACAACAAGCGAAAGCGCTTGGTGTCGGCTACGAAGTCATTTCAATAGCTGATATTTATGGGGCCTTCGTCAGAGCCCTTGAAGCCGAATTTGCCGGGATGGCGGTGGATGTCAGTGAACAGAATATTCAGGCGCGGTGTCGGGGTGTAATCTTGATGGCTATCTCGAACAAAAAGCGACTCATGGTACTCACCACCGGCAACAAGAGCGAAATAGCGGTTGGCTATTCGACTCTCTATGGTGATATGGCCGGTGGCTTCGATGTGCTAAAAGACGTTTCCAAGACCCTGGTTTACAAGTTGGCGCACTACCGCAACCAGGAATTTGGAAACCAGGCGCAGGAGGTGATTCCGCAGCAGGTTATTGATCGAGCGCCTTCCGCCGAATTAGCACCGGATCAGGTGGATCAGGACAGCTTGCCACCCTATGAGGAGTTGGACCAAATTCTGGAGCTCTATATTGAAAACGACTGCAGTGCCGATGCCATCGTGGCGGCAGGTTTTGCCGAAGAGGTAGTAAAAAAAGTGTTGCGCCTGGTTGACCTCAATGAATACAAACGACGTCAGAGTCCCATCGGGGTACGGTTAACCGCGCGTGGCTTCGGTCGTGATCGCCGTTATCCTATTACCAATGCCTGGCCCATAGGCGAGTAAACCGCTCCCAGCTCACGGCCCTCACCTACATCCATGTAGGCGACGGTCACTGCACTGAGTACCAAATTCATGTCTTCAAATATTGTGTAAGCACATTAATTTGAGAAGCTAACAAATACCGGTTTAATTTCTTCTAGGGATTGTACGTCTCGAGGGTGAGGCTGGCGCCGGTCGTGCCCGAGGGTTGTTTCTCTGGGCCGCGGATGACTGCCTCTCGAATTGTTCTCGTAGTCGCCGGCGTTGGTCTGGTGGCAGCGACCGATAGCGGCGTTGAATCGTGCGTAATTGGCGCTGCTCGACGCGGCTCAAACTATTAAAGCGTTGGAAGCGACGGGAGAGAGTTTGTCGTTGCCCCTGGGAAAGGTTTTGGAATCTTCTCTGCTGAGATTGAGCCTGGGTTCGCTGCTGCGGACTCATTTGCTGCCAGCGCGTGGCACCCCGAAGTAGCCGCTGTTGTCTCTCCGCAGGCATAGACTCCCATTGTGATTCGACTTGCTGTAGAAATTGTCGCTCTTCATACGACAATTCGGTCCAGGGGGTCTTGTCCTGCGCCTGTGCAAGCGCGCCAAACAGAAGTAAAACAAGTGTTAGATTAATTGTAATAATTCGTCTAGTCATCAGTTGTTTCGCCGTTGCTCATTGTCGTTTCCGAGAGCGTTACCGTTACCATTGTCATTCGAGTTTTCGTTTTGTCCAGCGCGTATAGCGGCTTCCAGCAATAATTCGAATTCTTCTGTCATTAAACTGGCCGGGTTTATCCATTCGCCATTATCTGTTTCAAATTGGCCGAGAAATTCAAGAAACTCAAGATCGGGCAAGCTGGATTCCGTCTCTGTCTTGTTTTCATTCTCCGCAGCCTGTGCTGTTGAAATCAGTCCCAGCAGGCATATTGCGAACAGTTTTTCTGCGACCTTGCAATCCAATTACTACCCCGTTCATGCGCCATGTTAGTTTGCTAATTCAGTTTCAGCCAGCCACAAATAAAACTCAAGATTCTCGTACAACTCTATATCGTCCGCCGATGCGATCAAACTAATTTCCTCTTCAAAAGAGAGTGAGACAGACGGTCCCGAAGCGACATAAAATAAAGCAACAACTGTCACCATCACACACGCTGTCGCAACCAGGCTGGCAGCAGGTATTGGCAATGTGAAAGCATTGAGCACAATGCCCGCTTGCTTCAGCAGGCGAGAAAGCGCCGTGCCTTGGGATTGGTTTTGCTGGGAATCAAGTTTTGCCACCGCGCGTTGTCTTATGCCATCGAGGCGAGCCTCAATTTCCGGAGGCAGACTGGTGTCATGATCCAGCTTTGTTTGAATCGCGTGCAGTAAATCGTCGGCGTTGCGCTGGTCGTGAAATTCAAGGGAATCCTTAGTTTCCTGCTTCGATGGATTCAGCACTCGGGCACGCATGGCATCCAGTCGCAGTGCTGTAGCTGGATCGAGCTGAGCGATGCTCTGATCCAATTGGCGTCGGATGGCATCCAGGAATTCAATTTCATTCATCTTATTCATGGCCAGTGATCGCCTAATTGCTCTCGCAAGCTATGAATAGCGCGGGAATAATGTGTTTTAACGCTGCCTTCGGCGCATTCCATAACTGCGGCCGTCTGTCTCACATTCAGACCCTCCCAGGCTCGCAATAAGAATGCCTGCTGCTGCCGTGGTGGTAAATCTTTCAATACTTGCTGCAGTTTGTCCATCCCCTCGCTGGTTTGCGTTTCCGACTCGAGTGTCTGCTTGCGTGGGTCCGGGGCAGTCTGAATGGGATCTTCGAACTCGTCATCGTGTGGTGATAACCAGCTGCGGTAACGGTTCCTGACTTTATTGCGTCGATGCAAGTCATTGATACGGCTATTCAAAATTCGGTAGAACAGCGGTGTCCACTCGGTTTCCGGGCGATCTGCGTACTTCTCAACCAGCTTGAACATGGCATCCTGCACCAGGTCCAGAGCATCTTCTGTATTTCTTGTGGCTATCTCTGCGATGCGGTAAGCACGGGCCTGTACTGAGCGCAGAAATTTGTCCATTAATACTGAGTTGTCCAGAGTATAGCCCTCGCTGGCATCGTCAGCGTCGAGTTTACAATCTTGATCAGCTGTTTTTATCAGCACTTGCAACATATATCGGCTACTCAGACGTCGAAATTACTCTTTCGCTAGAGAGATAGAACGCACTGCTAAAGCTTTGGTTTACACGCCAGAGTATATAAGGGCGAAATGACAGCAGCCGTCGTCGTCACGGATATGGCTCCGCTGCGAGCTACGCCCTGTTATTTAGAGCTGCCCTAGTTGAAAATGCCCAGGGTGAGTATGCTGAGCCAGGATCTACTCTGGGGCTGCGCCGATTGAGCGTTGATAATTTGCTGACTGCCTGAGGAAATGGGTCTGGTTGTTGGAGCCAGGGGTGGCTCTACTCTATTGTCACCGATAAGACCGAAGGTCATGGTGTAAAGCAGCGAAGGATCTGTAATTTCGGTTTGAATTAAAAATTCCCCGTCCGCACTGAGAGCTGCGTGTTCCGGATAATTTTCCTGCAGTAAAGCCAAAGAGGTGTCCGCCAATTCATTCAGACCTAATCTCAGGTAGCCTTCAATCATGACAGCGACCCCATCAGCAACCGCTGGTGTACCCTGGAAGTTTTCCACAACATACTGGCCGCGGCGTAAGGCCGCAATATACGCACTACGTGCCAGATAATAGTTGGCAACATGAATTTCATAGGCGGCAAGGTTATTACGCAGAAATACCATTCTCGCCCTGGCGTCGGGCGCATACGAGCTGTCGGGATAAAGTGCGAGTAACTGGGAAAAATCGCTAAAAGACTCTCTTGCTCGACCCGGATCCCGTCTCGTCGGATCGATGGCGACAAAGCGGTTGACTATACCGCCAGGCTCTATAAACGAGGAGAGGCCTTTCATGTAATAGGCGTAATCAATATTATCGTTTTCAGGATGCAGGCGGATAAAGCGGTCGGCCGCCGCACGAGCCGCTTCCATATCGCCGTTTCGATAGTAGGCGTAAACAATTTCTATCTGCGCCTGGTCAGCGAAGCGACCAAATGGGAAGCGGGACTCCAGAGCCTGATAAGTAGAGATGGCGCTCCTTAAATTTTGACTAGTCAGTTGATCGATTGCGCGGTTATAGAATGCCTCCTCGTCAGTCAAACCCTCGAATTCATCTTGTTCCGAGCGGCTGAACCAGCCACAGGAGCTTAATAGCAGGCTTGCGACCAGAAGTAGGGATACGTGTAATAGCTTGTTCTTCAATGTATTTCCTATTATTGAATCGGCAATATTTGCATGATCGGCGCTAAAAAACGCTATTTAACCATAGCCCAGTTACTAATCCCAAACCCAATGACTCAGGCTCAGGTCCGAAACTTCCAGGCTGGTTGCAGCTGTACAAAAACTAATGCAGCGATGAACCCTGCTGCTGCCGCTGTTTATCAAGTATTATAGTGCTATGTCGACTCGAATCTCACTAGCAGCAGAAGTTCCTGAAGACCTGTCCGGTAGCCGATTAGACCAGATCGCGGCCAAATTATTTCCTGATTATTCCCGTGCCCGCCTGCAAGTATGGATTAAGGATGGTAGTTTGCGGGTGAACGCCCGTCAACTGCGACCCCGGGACCGGCTGCAGACGGGTGACTGTATTGAAGTTAATGCAGAATTGATGGTGGAGACAGCGTGGTCTGCCCAGCCCATGGCGCTGGATATCATCTTCGAAGATGCGCATTTGATCATAGTTAACAAGGCCGCCGGCCTGGTGGTGCACCCGGCCGCGGGTCATGGTGATGGCACCCTGCTTAATGGCTTGTTACATCATCACCCGGCGCTGGAGGAACTACCAAGGGCGGGCATAGTGCATCGACTGGATAAAGACACGACAGGGTTGATGGTAGTGGCGAAGACATTGGTGTCACACACTGCGCTGGTTAGTCAGATGCAGGCACGTCAAATAACCCGGGAATACGAAGCCGTAGTCCAGGGCGTGCTGACTGGCGGCGGCACAGTCGACAAAGCCCTGGGCAGGCATCCCGTGCATCGCAAGAAGCGCGCCGTCGTTGAGGTGGGCCAGGAGGCGATAACACACTACCGAGTCAGCAAACGCTACCGCTCGCATACTCACGTCGCCCTGAAACTCGAAACCGGCAGGACCCATCAGATAAGAGTACATATGGCACACTTAAACTATCCTATTGTCGGTGACCCCATGTATGGAGGTAGGCAGAGAGTCCCGGTGGCTTGTTCTTTGGAGCTAATTGAGTGTTTGAAAAAATTTAAGCGTCAGGCTCTACATGCTCGCCGGCTCGCACTGCAGCATCCAGCCAGTGGGGAGCGCGTGAGTTGGCAGAGCCCGACGCCGGCAGACATGCTGGAGTTGATCTGTGAGCTGGTGAAGGATGCGCAGATCAGTTCGAAATCTTAAGCCTCGAATAGCAGTGCACAAATGTCCGGGGTTTGATACGAGTAAACCTAAGGTCTAATGAACGCAATCAAAATTATTACTCCTGATTGGGATGTGCCTGCAGATATTGTAGCTGGCATTAGCACCAGGGCGGGTGGCGTAAGCGAACAGCCGTACTCGAGCTTCAACCTTGCCCGCCATGTAGGAGACTCTGGCGCTAATGTAGACAGAAATTTGCAACTGCTCGAGAAGCTCTATCCCCAACGACTTCAGTGGCAGTGGCTGCATCAGGTCCATAGCAGTAATGTGCATAGAGTTGTAAAGGCCTCTGTCGCTATGACCGCCGATGCCTTGTCTACGCAGCGGCCAGAGCTGGTGTGTTGCCTGTTAACGGCAGATTGTTTGCCGGTATTTTTTGCCGCATGTAATGGCGGTGAGGTGGCGATGGCTCACGCGGGTTGGCGCGGCCTGGCGGCAGGTATTCTGGAGAACACCTTGGCTTCATGTAGCACTCCTGCCCATGCCATGGTGGCATGGCTAGGCCCGGCTATTGGACCCTGCCATTTTGAAGTCGGTGCTGAGGTGAAAGAAATATTCCTTGCCGGTGCCAATAACATCGAAGACAAACAAGCCCTGGGTAAATGTTTTTCCGAAACTGAAAACCCCGGCAAAGCTCTTTGCGATCTCTATGCTATTGCCAAATTAAAATTGGCCAGGCTGGGATTAGAAAGAGTCTGGGGAGGGGGATCCTGCACTTTTTGTCAGCCTCAATTGTTTTACTCGTTTCGCCGTGATGGTGTAACTGGTCGCATGGCGAGCTTCATTTACATCGACTCTTGATTTCAATCAGAAATGCAGCAGTTGTGCATTGAAAAGCGATGAAATGACCCAATTATCTAGTTAATGTGAGAATTTATTGATCTCGATACTCCCGCGGGAGAACTGAGCTTTTATTACTTGTGAGTTTCGATATGCGAATGGATAAATTGACCAACAAGTTACAATCCGCGCTGGCGGATACGCAGTCGCTTGCCCTGGGGAAAGAGAACAACTTCATCGAGCCCGCGCATCTTATGCTCTCACTCATCGATCAGAAAGGCGGCTCGGTCAAACCCTTGTTGGCGCAGGTGGGTTTTAACCTCAGCCAGCTAAGGGCTCAAGTCCAGGAGTCGGTTGATAATTTACCCCAGGTGCCAGACAACGGTGGTGAGATTACAATCTCGCAGGAGCTGTCCAGGCTACTGAATCAGGCGGATAAACTGGCGCAAAAGAAAGGTGACAGCTTTATCTCCAGCGAAACAATTCTGCTGGTGGCAATGAATGACACCGGCGCACTTGGCAAGTTACTGAATTCTTCTGGCGTCTCTGCACAAGCATTGGAAAACGCAGTCGCAAACTTGCGTGGTGGTGAAGCAGTAGACGATGCTGGTGCGGAAGATGCCTGGCAGTCGCTCTCGAAGTACTGTGTCGATGTTACCGAGCGGGCAGAGAATGGTGAGCTCGACCCGGTTATCGGACGCGACGCCGAAATTCGCCGCACTATTCAAGTTTTGCAACGTCGCACCAAGAATAATCCAGTGCTTATTGGTGAGCCCGGTGTCGGTAAAACTGCTATCGTCGATGGCCTTGCCCAGAGAATCATAAACGGTGAGGTGCCCGAGGGTCTGAAGGGAAAGAAAATCCTGTCGCTGGACATGGGTTCACTTATCGCCGGTGCCAAGTTCAGGGGTGAATTTGAGGAGCGTCTGAAAGCGGTGCTGAACGAGTTATCAAAACAGGAAGGCTCGATCATTCTGTTTATAGATGAGTTACATACTATGGTTGGTGCCGGTAAAGCCGAAGGCGCTATGGATGCGGGTAATATGCTGAAGCCAGCGCTGGCACGTGGCGAACTCCACTGTGTCGGTGCGACCACCCTGGATGAGTATCGACAGTACATTGAGAAAGATGCGGCGCTGGAACGCCGTTTCCAGAAGGTGCTAATTGAAGAACCTAATGAAGAGGACACCATAGCGATCCTGCGGGGCCTTAAGGAGCGTTACGAAGTACACCACGGCGTGGATATTTCCGATTCCGCTATCATCGCGGCGGCCAGGCTATCCCAGCGCTACATTACTGATCGCCAACTACCGGACAAGGCAATCGATTTGATCGATGAAGCGGCGAGCATGATTCGCATGGAAATTGATTCAAAACCGGAAGAATTGGATATGCTTGAACGCCGCTTGATCCAGTTAAAAATTGAGCGCGAGGCCCTTAAGAAAGACAAAGACCCGGCCGCAAAAAAACGCACGTCCAAACTGGCAGCAGACATTCAGGAGTTGGAAAAAGAGTACGCTGATCTGGAAGAAATCTGGAAAGCAGAGAAGGCTTCGTTACAGGGCACTCAAATTGTCAGAAGCAGTCTTGAAAAAGCCCGCAGTGACATGGAGTTAGCTCGCCGTGCCGGCGATTTGGCGCGTATGTCCGAAATTCAATACGGGGTTATTCCCAGCCTGGAGGCAAAGCTGACTGCGGCAACTGAGGCGGAGGCTGCCGAGAAGCAATTGCTGCGTAATCGAGTAACCGAGGAAGAAATCGCCGATGTGGTTTCACGGGCTACGGGTATTCCAGTGAGCAAGATGCTGGAAGGTGACAAGCTTAAATTGCTGCAGATGGAAGTAGCGCTGCATGAGCGGGTTATTGGTCAGAATGAAGCTATCGCCGCGGTGGCAAATGCCGTACGCCGTTCTCGCTCCGGCTTGTCTGATCCGGATCGCCCCAATGGTTCATTTATGTTTCTGGGCCCAACGGGTGTCGGTAAAACCGAATTGTGTAAAGTCTTGGCGCAGTTCCTCTTCGATACCGACGGTGCCATGATCAGGATCGATATGTCGGAATTTATGGAACAACACTCGGTGGCACGCTTGATTGGTGCGCCTCCTGGTTATGTAGGCTATGAGGAAGGCGGCTATCTTACTGAAGCCGTACGCCGCCGACCGTATTCGGTATTGCTGCTGGATGAAGTGGAAAAGGCCCATCCAGACGTACTCAAAATTTTGTTGCAGGTGCTGGACGATGGCAGGTTGACAGACGGGCACGGACGTACTGTGGATTTTCGCAACACTGTCATTGTCATGACCTCCAACCTGGGTTCCGATCGGATACAGGAATTGATGGAGCAGGGATCAGGCAATGAAGAATCCTACGAGGCTGTGAAAAAAATCGTACTGGATGTGGTGGTAAAACACTTCTCGCCGGAATTCGTCAATAGAATTGATGAGACCGTGGTGTTTCATCCTCTGCAGCGAGATCAGATTCGCAGCATCGCCGAAATTCAATTAGGACTGCTGAATCAGCGCCTCGTCAACAACGAACTTGCGCTCAAAGTGTCTGATGCCGTGCTGGATCATATTGCCAACGCGGGCTACGATCCTGTCTATGGTGCTCGTCCGCTGAAGCGGGCGATCCAGAACCTGGTTGAAAATCCCCTGGCGCAGCAAGTGCTGGAAGGAACTTACGTGGCCGGGGATACGATCTGTGCGGAGTTGGATTCCAGTGGTGAGCTGCGCTTCAACAAAGCCCCGCGAGAGCCTGACTCGGCGGTAGCCTGAGTATTTGCCAAAATAGTGACTTTTCTCTATAAGAGCTTGACTTTCCTTATATAAATGGCAGAATCGCCTTCCTTAGGCAGGGCGAAATGTAACCCCCTATTCGACCTGCCGTAGACTATGATAGCCACAACTGGCAATCTAACAGACTACCATCTAGGTGTCAGACAACAGCCACCTATGGCCTCTATCACGTTATCGCGTACGAGGCCGACATTGATTCAAGTTGTGCATGATTGTGATGCAGCTTGTGAGATGTCAAAACTTACTCAAAAAGTATCGAATTTTCGGCAGACCCAATAGCTGGCTGTTGTAGTTTGCTGTTTGTACATAGCTACAAAGCAGACAGGTTTAGAGGCAAATAAAAGTGGAACAATTATCTGGTGGTGAAATGCTGATTCGTGCACTGCACGATGAAGGCGTTGAAATCGTATTCGGCTATCCCGGCGGCGCCGTCTTACATATTTACGATGCGATCTTCAATCAAGACAAGGTGGAGCATATTCTTGTTCGGCACGAACAGGCGGCAACCCATGCCGCTGACGGTTATGCCCGATCTACCGGTAAGCCTGGTGTGGTGCTGGTGACTTCAGGCCCGGGAGCGACCAATGCGATTACCGGTATTGCGACCGCTTATATGGATTCCATTCCCATGGTGGTGGTGTCGGGTCAGGTTGAAAAAAGAATGATCGGTACCGATGGGTTTCAGGAAACTGACATGGTTGGAGTTTCGCGGCCAATTGTGAAACACAGTTTTATGGTGCGGCACCCCGCTGAAATGCCCTTAATCGTGAAGAAAGCTTTTCACATAGCGACTACTGGGCGACCGGGTCCGGTCGTTATCGACATCCCTAAGGATGTGAGCGATCCGAAAATAAAATTACCGTATGAGTATCCGACGGATATTAAACTGAGGTCCTATAATGTTCCAGCCAAAGGACATTCTGGCCAGATCAGGAAGGCAGTGGATGCGCTGTTGTCTGCCAAACGGCCAATGATCTATACCGGCGGTGGAGTCATCCAGGGCAACGGCTCAGAACTGTTGGTTAAGTTGACTCGAAAGCTTGGCTACCCTATTACCCAGACTCTGATGGGGCTCGGAGGATTCCCTGCATCCGATTCGCAGTTTCTTGGCATGCTGGGTATGCATGGCACCTATGAAGCCAATATGGCGATGCATTATTGTGATGTGCTGCTGGGCATTGGTGTGCGTTTCGATGACCGCGTTACGAATTCGGATATCAGCAAATTTTGCCCCGACGCCACGATTTTACATGTTGATATTGACCCCGCCTCGATTTCGAAAACAGTAACTGCGGATGTGCCGATCGTTGGCTCGGTGACGTCAGTTTTGGAAGAGATGTTAAAGCAGATCGAAAGTTCTAAAAATAAGTGTGACGAGCAGGCATTGGAGATTTGGTGGAAGCAGATTGCTCAATGGCGAGAGAAAGATTGCCTGGCGATAACGACGGCGGAGGATGGTTCTATCAAGCCCCAGCAAGTAGTAAAGGCTGTCTTCGACATTACCCGAGGTGACGCTTTCGTTAGTTCGGACGTTGGCCAGCACCAGATGTTCGCCGCCCAGTACTATGGGTTCGACAAGCCACGACGATGGATAAGTTCCGGCGGTCTCGGCACTATGGGGTTCGGGTTTCCAGCGGCAATGGGTGTGCAATTTGCACATCCCGATGCAGTCTCGGTTTGTATTACAGGGGAAGGCAGTTTTCAGATGAATCTGCAGGAATTTGCTACCTGTATGCAGTACCAACTACCTATCAAGATAATCTGTTTGAATAATCAGGCTCTGGGCATGGTCAAGCAGTGGCAGGATATGCAGTACGGCGGACGTCACTCACACAGTACCTATGCGGAATCGCTGCCAGACTTTACCAAGCTGGCAGAAGCGTATGGCCATGTCGGTATCAAGATTGAGAAACTGTCTGAGCTTAACTCAAAACTGGAGGAGGCTTTCGCCCTGAAAGACAAGCTTGTATTTGTAGACGTAATGGTTGATCCAAACGAGCATGTGTATCCGATGGCGATAAAGGGTGGTGCCATGAAAGATATGATACTGAGTAAATCGGAGCGAACTTGATATGCGGCATATAATTTCTGTTCTATTGGAAAACGAGCCAGGCGCATTGTCCCGAGTGGTCGGTTTGTTTTCGCAGCGAAACTACAATATTGACTCGCTTACGGTGGCACCTACTGAGGACAATTCATTGTCCCGGCTAACTTTGACTACCAGTGGCGACGAAGCTCGAATCGAGCAAATTACCAAGCATCTGAATAAGATCGTGGACGTGGTGAAACTGGTTGATCTAACCGAAGGTGCTCATATCGAGCGCGAATTAATGCTAATCAAAGTGAAGGCAGTTGGTGCTCAAAGAGTTGAAGTGAGCAGAACTGTAGACATCTTTCGTGGCCAGGTGGTGGATCAGACCAGCGGTGTGTTTAGTATTCAACTCACCGGCACTAGCGGCAAGCTAGATGCATTCATTTCAGCTTTGGGGGACAGTTCGGTGCTGGAAGTCGCCAGAACCGGCGTATCCGGCATATCTCGTGGAGAGAAGGTACTCAGTCTTTGAGATACTATATTGAAGTTTCGTAACAACGGGACGCGTATGGTGCCAATGGATAGATCAAAGAAGATCCTCAGTCTATGATGCTCCTGTCGATGTTTAGTGCCTAGAATAGCCACCGGAGTGAATTGATAGATCAAAGAAGGTTCTCAGCCGAGTTAGCACTTTTCAAGTTCTTGGTAAATGAGTTCAGATTTTTTGGATGCCGGAGAAAACTTGGAGTTTTCGCATTTCGATATGTAAGTTTGTGTCGCTTAGTTGAGAAGCTACCCAGAGACCGCGCTGGGCCAGGGACTCCTATTTCCTCCGCGGCTTGCACCCATCCTGGGTGCCCTCCCTCGGTCGGGAGCCCAAAAAAAAGGTCTCCCTCGGTCAGTCGGTGCGGCGCCTTAATTGCTACGGAAACAGGAGTCCCCGCCCCATCGCTCGCAGTTCCTAGCTGGAAAAAGGGGACGGAGGCAATTTTCTTCGGAGTTCTTTTTAGCTTGCCGTTCGATACAGAAAATCGCCTCCGTCCCCTTTTATTTTTTTGCTACAGCACCTTCTTCATAGCCGTCATATACTTTCTCAGACGCTTGCCCACAACCTCTATAGGGTGCGAACGGATGTTCTCGTTTACAACAATCAGCTCCGCATTGTCTATGCCCAGGTCATTGAGTTGCAGGCCTTTGCCGATTACATCGGAATCGATCCTGGTCATGAAATCCGCCAACAGGGGTTCGCACTCGTGGGAGAACAGGTAGCAGCCGTATTCGGCTGTGTCTGAAATCACCTTGTTCATTTCATAAAGCTTCTTGCGGCCTATCAGATTTGCGATCAGTGGCACTTCATGCAGTGATTCGTAATAGGCTGACTCTTCGATGATGCCGCTAGCGGTCATGGTCTCGAAGGCAAGTTCTACGCCGGCCTTGATCATCGCCGCCATGAGGATGCCGTTGTCGTAAAATTCCTGCTCCGGAATATTCATATCACCGGCTATGGATTTTTCGAATTCAGTCTTGGACGTGGCTTCGCGCCAATCCAGCAGTTTTCTGTCATTGTCGGCCCAGTCGTCCATCATGCCGCCTGAAAAATCGCCGATGATGATGTCGTCCATGTGCTTCTGATACAGTGGTCGCATTATCTGCTTCAATTCTTCTGCCAGTTCGTTGGCAACAATTTTTGCAGGATTGGACAGGCGATCCATCATGTTGGTTATGCCGCCGTGCTTTAAGCCTTCCGAGATTGTTTCCCAACCGTGTTGCACCAGTTTTGATGCATAGCCAGCTTCTATTCCTTTCTCGATCATTTTGTTGAAGCATAGAATAGAGCCGGTTTGTAACATTCCGCACAAGATTGTTTGTTCGCCCATCAGGTCTGATTTTACTTCGGCAATAAATGAAGATTCCAGAACGCCTGCCCGGTGACCGCCGGTGGCTGCCGCATAAGCCTTGGCGATATCCATGCCGTCATTGTTTGGATCGTTCTCTGCATGTACGGCAATCAGAGTAGGCACTCCGAATCCGCGTTTGTATTCTTCCCGTACTTCTGTGCCCGGGCATTTCGGAGCCACCATGACTACGGTAAGGTCGTCTCGAATTTGCATGCCTTCCTCGACGATATTGAATCCATGTGAGTAGGCGAGGCTGGCTCCCGGCTTCATCAGCGGCATAATTTGCTCGACCACCGAGCTGTGTTGTTTGTCAGGCGTCAGATTTAACACCAGATCGGCGCTGGGTATGAGTTCGGCATAGGTTCCCACTACGAAGCTATTTTCGGTAGCGTTCTTCCAGGATGCACGCTGTTCGCTAATGGCAGATTCACGCAGTGTGTAAGCTACATCGAGGCCACTGTCCCGCATGTTCAGGCCTTGATTAAGGCCCTGAGCACCAGCTCCAACGATTACTACTTTCTTGCCCTTGAGTTTGTTGACGCCATCGCTAAATTCGCTTCTGTCCATAAAGCGGCATTTGCCCAGTTGTTCCAACTGCAGGCGCAGCGGCAGCGTATTAAAATAATTCATGGGTAAGCTCCGAAAACTCAATCAATTATGTAGGGTCGTGACGATGAGACAGCATTTTACTGCATGCTTTTTAGTGAAGCGCGATCATATAGCATCTCGAATCTCCGGTAAATTGTTTAGTTTCTAGAGAAATAGTCCCGCAAGCTTTGGAAATGGGCGGTATAATCCAGTTTCTCAGCCATTTATCAGGTGTAAGCAGAATATCAATGAGTGCCGAGAAGACCAAGCTCGAGTCAGACAACGTCCTTCCCATCGATGAGCATGAAGAGATCGTATCGGAAGGAGGCAAGAAGGTGCGCAGACGTGGCATCTACTTGCTGCCGAATTTGCTGACGCTGGGTGCGCTGTTTTCGGGCTTCTATGCCGTAATCGCCGGCATGTCCGGTAATTTCAATGAGGCTGGATGGGCAATTCTGATCGCCGGCGTGCTGGATTTACTGGACGGCCGCATTGCTCGGTTAACCAATACCCAGAGCGCCTTCGGTGCACAATTCGATAGCCTCTCCGATATGGTGTCCTTCGGCGTGGCACCATCGCTGATCATGTTCAGTTGGGGGTTTGGGCCCCTGGGCAATGTCGGTTGGGCTGCCAGTTTCATCTATATGTCCTGTGCCGCTCTGCGTCTGGCGCGCTTTAATGTGCAATTGGACACCATGGATAAAAACTTCTTTCTCGGGCTGCAGAGTCCCATGGCAGCGGGAGTGATCACATTTTTGCCCTGGGTGTGCTACAAATATGGTGTAGAAGTCACACCATTGATAGCTTACCTTGCGGCTATACTGACCGTTTTTGTCGGCCTGCTGATGATCTCGAATTACAAGTATTTCAGTTTTAAGGAGTTGAACTTCACAGGCACCGTGCCTTATATGGTTTTTGTCTTTGCAGTAATATTGCTGGTGGTGGTGGCGCAAAATCCCCCTGAAATGTTACTTGGCATGAATATCATCTACGTGGCTTCCGGGCCCTGCCTCTGGCTATTCAGGAGGCGTGTTAGTGTGGGTACAGTCGGTGTAAAATCACCCGTCGCGAAGGCGGCGGATGCAAACCCGGCAAAGCCCAGTCGCCGCAAGAAAAAACCAGCAACGAAAAGCAAGGTCTCTGATAGCACCAGTAAATAAGGCAGTGCAAAGTAACTTACTGACCAGGCTCTTTTAGCCGTGGTGAGGACAACAGAAATTTAAACCAGAAGCAGCATAAATCACCTACAGGTTATAGCCCATGTTGATTAAGAAACCAGCTGATATTAAGTCTTCAGAAATCACCCCAGAACGAGTCTATCGAAATCGTCGCGAGTTTATGGCGGATGGAACCCGGCTGATGCTGGGCGCAGCGGCCGCCGGGGTATTGCCGTCCATTGCCAATGCGCAAAATGGCGACAGTCTCAAGGCGCGGGCGCCGGCCGCGATGTCACGCTCAGCTCCAGCACCCTGGTGGCAGGAAAAATTTGCCGACATCAAGCCGGCTCCGGATTCCGAGCCCTTTTACACCGGGGAGACGCTGACGCCCTTTGAGGACGTGACTAAATATAATAACTTTTATGAATTTGGCATGGATAAATCAGATCCCTCGGCTAATTCGGGCGAGTTTAAGGCCGATCCATGGTCGGTCGAAATCACTGGTGAAGTAGCGAAGCCAGGCTCCTATCATCTCGAAGATATCCTTAAACCCCATGCCCTGGAAGAAAGAATATATCGGCTGCGTTGTGTGGAGGCCTGGTCCATGGTCATTCCCTGGATAGGTTTTCCGCTGGCGAGCCTGATTAAGCAGTTTGAACCCACATCCAAGGCGAAATATGTTGAGTTTGAAACCGTAGTCGACGCGGATGCAATGCCAGGCATTCGCTCTCGATTTGCCATCGTGCGGTGGCCTTACCGGGAAGGTCTGCGGATGGACGAGGCTATGAACCCACTGACTTTTATGGCGGTGGGGCTGTATGGCAATTATATCCCACCGCAGAACGGCGCGCCGATGCGCCTGGTGGTGCCTTGGAAATACGGCTTCAAGAGTATCAAATCAATTGTGAAAATTAATTTTCGCGAGACTATGCCCAATACCACCTGGAATGATTTGCAGGCAAATGAATACGGATTTTTTGCCAATGTTAACCCTGCTGTCCACCATCCGCGCTGGCGCCAGGATAAGGAGCGACGCCTGCCACAAACTCTGTTCAGCCGCCAATACACGGATACCAGGTTGTTCAATGGCTATGGAGATCAGGTTGCGTCGATGTATGAGGGCATGGACCTGGCGCGTAATTTTTAGTCTGTGTGATTCTTTAGAGGTAGGGAAGACCGTTCCAGTTGATGGCTAAACTGATTAAATCGCTGGTTTTCGTGCTTGCCCTGGTGCCTCTGGTCTTGCTGGTCCTGAGAATTCTGCGCAACGATCTCGGCCCAGACCCGGCGGAAGAACTGGCGATAGAGACCGGGGAATGGAGCATAAGATTCCTGATTTTGACGCTGGCATTGACTCCCCTCAGGCGCATCAGCAAGCAAGTTGAATTTGCCCGTCAGCGCCGCATGCTGGGTCTGTTTACCCTGTTCTACGCAAGCGTACATTTTATGGTGTGGCTGAGCTTTTTGCTGGGTTTTCGCTGGTTTGATATCGTCGAAGAAATTATACAGCGCCCCTATATTACGATTGGGTTCAGCGCCTACCTGATTCTGCTGGCATTGGGCATCACATCACCGAAGGCGATGGTGCGTAAACTGGGCAAGAACTGGAAGCGCCTGCACCAGCTTATCTACGTGGCCAGTGTCCTGGCAGTCATACACCTGCTGTGGATTCTGCGGCTGGATATAGGCCCGGCGGTGTTCTATGGGGCCCTGGTGGCGATTCTGTTGGGATACCGTTTTTTCTACTTTTTGAAGGCCAGAAATAGCCTGCATCGTCATTCCTAGATGCATATCAATGACAGCTCCAGTAAGCTTGTTAAAATAAAGCCAATATTAAGGGTTTAGCCCTTGCCAAACTGGTTGTGGCACGTATAATACGCCGGCTCTGTGTCGAGAGGCATGGGCATGTTCTTTAAAAATACGGATCAAGTAATAGAGGTGGGTGCTTGCCGAGATGGTTGCTGTGAAT
>Ga0115002_10000278_pt1 | contig 75154 bp, 80 predicted proteins | sample ArcticOcean_MG_C_8_FD_89576 | JGI IMG/M metagenome (GOLD analysis project Ga0115002, IMG submission 89576) | Marine microbial communities from western Arctic Ocean - ArcticOcean_MG_CB11_86 | ecosystem: Environmental > Aquatic > Marine > Oceanic | place: Arctic Ocean: Canada Basin | collected... | reverse complement strand
TGCTTGCCAATCCAGGCAGTCCAGTAAATCAAATTTAGGGTGTGGTAATCATGGTCCTTGGTCGTAGAGAGTGAGACTGAGGAAGGTCAGCGTTCCCAAGCCGACACCCAACAGCAAATTTCGCCGGCCAATGAAGTACGCGGTTAATGCGACCAATGTGGCAATGATGCGATAGGCGACCGGTGTCGTTGCAAGTTCTCCGTACGGCAGAACGATCATTCGTGAAATCAGTCCTGCGAGAAGGGCGTACGTGACACAGGTCATCCATTCGAAAGCCCGGCCATCTCCATCGATTCGAGAGGAAAGAGGCACGGCCAGGCCCCGCCACAGATAAGTGGCGCCGATCGCAGCCAGCAGCAGGACCCAGGCGTCGAAGTGGGCAGTCATGACGGCTTCCGTCGCGCGATTAGAACGCGATCGGTCGCGAATCCGGCACTGCCGGCGACAATCCCGGTCAACAGCAAGCCCCAATTCGGCGCAAATAGATGCATGGCGGGCCCCAGCCCCACACCGGCAATCAACGCGAGGACAACGGGTCGGCTGCGCGAATCGGCCAGCAACAGCAGCATGAAGAGTGGGTTGACGAGTACGAGGCTCAGCGCCAGCGGTCGGGGCAGGGTTCCCGAGAGGACGTAGCCGAGAGCTGTTCCGCCGAGTGAAATCGCCAGAATGCTAAGCGCGAACGCGAGAAAATAGGGTCGTCGGGCTTCGGCTGGAAGTTTCGGGAACATGCGACGGCAGTAGGCCCAGGACTGGGCGGACACAAGATGCGCGTAAAGATAGAGCCAGCCCGTTCGCACCAAGCCGTGCCGCAGCATCGGAAGCAGCGACATGCCCATGGGTAGAAATCGCGCGTTGGCAAATGACACCGCCAGGATGAGGGCAACGACGTCACCGCCTGCGGCATACAGTTCGACAAAGACGATTTGCCCGGGGAGTGCCCAGACCCCGATTGTCGACACCAGCGCCAACTCTAATGAGAGCCCGCCTTCCCGGGCAAGTGATCCGAACGCCGTCATGCTGGCGAGGAGCACGACCATCGGCATCCCGAGTGCATCGCGAATGCCGCACCGCACGGCGTTGGCGGCGGAAGGAGATTCATGCTGAACAGGGTTCATCGACAGCCTTATCAGATTACCCAGCTTACAAGAATGCGCGAGTTGGAGATGCTATTCTCTTATTTCTTTGTGAGGAGGAAGAATATTTGGTGATCATAGGACATGCTACCGTAGAGGGGACGTCGCGCTTTCGGGCGCGATTCTCTGAAACCTGTTCCGCTGGGCAATTCCGTGAAGCAGATGGTCTGTGGTGGTCGTCTGTGGGGTTGGGTTCCTACATTGGTGGCGTGGACGATGCAACGGATGACCTGGTTGGGCAGGCGTTCGAGCGTTGCGTGACCGCAGGCGTAAACGTCATCGATACGGCAATCAATTATCGTTATGAGCGTGCCGAAAAATGTCTTGGCCGGGCGCTGGCAAAGCAAATTGACGCCGGAACCGTGACGCGGGATGAAGTCGTACTTTGCACCAAAGGGGGATATCTGCCCCATCCCGACCGTGCGCGCTGGTTCGGGTCCGAGATCGTCGGTCCATCCCAGGGCGCTGTCTCAATGGACGATTTGGTGGGTGGATCTCACTGCATGCATCCCGCCTACATCGATGATCAGATCGATCGTAGCCGCAAGAACTTGGGTGTCGAGACGATCGATCTCTACTACCTGCACAACCCTGAATCGCAGGTCGGCGCGGTCGATGAACAGACCCTGCATGATCGTCTGCAGGAGGCCTTCGAGACCCTGGAACACGCTGCCGATGAGGGCCGGATTCGCATGTACGGTGTCGCAACATGGAATGCCTTTCGCGTTCCGGCGGGTGAACGCGGCCACATGTCGCTGGAACTCGCCAAACGGTTGGCTGGTCGGGCGGCAGGCGACCGGACTGACCGACTACGCTGCGTTCAACTCCCGCTCAACCCCACCATGCCAGAGGCGCTGACGCTGGCCTCGCAGACCGTGGCTGGACACGAATTACCTGCGCTCGCGGCGTGCCGGTCTTTAGGCATCCACGCGATCGCCAGCCGATCAGTCGGGAAAGGAGAAGTCCGCCTCACGCCCAAGGTCGTTGCCTCGTTGGGACAGGACCTGGAAAGCGACGCCCAGCGGTCTCTGCAATTCGCTCGGAGCGCCCCCGGTGTGATTTCAGCCCTCGCCGGCATGAAGTCCCCAGCTCACGTCGCAGAGAACCTTGGCCTCTGCACGGTTGATCCGCTTCCTGCCGAAAGGTTTTCAGGACTCCCCGACTACGACTAACCGTCGGCTCTTGGCCAGGGTGCGACGATTGGCTCGCCGGCCATCTGCACCCGGTGGGCGATTCTCCGATGATTGGGATCGAAGGGGTCTCGGGAATGCATGGCGCAGCGATTGTCCCACAGAATGAGGTCCCCGGCGCGTTGATCTTGGCGCCGCCAGACAAATTTTTCCTGTTGGGCGTATGTCCACAGTCGGTCGAGCAGCGTCTCACTGTCTTTCACTGAATGTCCGCAGATGTACTGGTATTGGCGGCGCCCCAGATATAGCGCGATGCGCCCCGTCGCAGGGTGAATGCGGGCGAGGGGGTGTGCCACGTTGTCAGCCATCGAGACGTCCGTTGGTGGCGTACGTCCCGGTTGGATCGTGTCCGCGGAATTGAGGGTCCGGTCTTGTTTGGACCAGCGGCCTTCGATCACTGCTATCAGGTCTCCGGGCAGATCGTTGTAGGCGTCGTACATGTTGAGGAAGTGAGTGACTCCACCGGCCTCGGGCGCCACATGCATATAGAACAGGCTGCCCCGTGGCGGTACTTCCCGGTACGAGTTGTCAGAGTGCCAGTGAAGAGGCTTGGCCTGCAGGCCACGACTGTAATTCTGGGGTGCGGAAGCGAGGTCCTTGTTGAGATCCGGTTCATTGTCGACGAGCAGGATCTCCGGCGGGAGGTCGTCTTCGACGGCGACATGGGCCATCTCCTCTAGTTCACCGAATATCCTTCCGGCTCCCATTTGATCTTCGATGGACAATTCCTGTCCGCGCCAAAGCAGGATCAAGTGATCGGCCCATGCTTCGTAAAGCGCCTCGATGGTCGGATCAGTGAGCCGTTCAGAGAAATCGACACCCCGAATTTCGGCGCCGAGCGGTGCGTCTGCCGGAACAACCTGAACGTTTCCAATACTGTATGGATCCCGTGGCCGCTCGTAGATTTGCGGGCGCGGATAGGGAAACGAAATACCTGAACGTGCCATTTCAGCCAATTCTCTGGTTCACAGTTCCGTGGTTCGGGTTCAGCGCCACGACTCAAGTTTACCTGAAATGCAGAATTCGGTACATTTTCGCTCACTCCAGCGCTTGATCGCTTTCCCAAACGGTGGCAAGCGGCTTTAACGAAGAGCGCAGAGCCAAAGGCATTACGGACAAAAGGGGCGACCACCATGGCGATCCAAGAACTCGATACCTCAAGGCGAGACCACGAGAAACTCGCATACAACGGTTACTACACACGGGATATCCCGCCGCCTGAACCGTTGCTCACAGAGGTCGGACCGGGTAAGCCGATGGGCGAGTACTTCCGCCGATTCTGGATGCCCGTCTGCCTGTCGGAGGAACTCACAGACCTGCCCAAGGCCGTCAGGATACTGGGTGAGGATCTGGTTGCCTTCCGTGACAAGTCAGGAACCGTGGGTGTCCTGCACCGGCACTGCAGCCACCGTGGAACTTCGCTGGAGTACGGTATCGTTTCCGAACACGGGATTCGCTGTTGCTATCACGGCTGGTTGTTCGACGTCGACGGCACCATTCTTGAGACCCCCGGAGAGCCGCCGGACTCGAAGTTGAAGGATAGCTTCTATCATGGCGCCTATCCGGCTATCGAGGTGCACGGACTTGTGCATGCCTACTTGGGCCCGCCCGAGATGAAGCCGGATGAGCCGCATCTCGATTTCTTCGAGATGCCGGACGTCAAGTTTTCGCCGTTCGCCATTCCGTATGCAAACAGCTGGCTGAACTCGCACGAGAACAACGTGGACCCGGTTCACTCCGTGTTCCTGCATGAACGCTATGCCCTGCACTTCGAGCACCAGGCATTCGCCGTTATGCCGAATCTCAAGTGGCAATTGACCGGCGATGGTGATGGCATGATGTACATGTCCGTGCGCCGATTGGACGACGAATGGATTTGGGCGCGTATTCTTCATTGTCGTATGCCTTTCGAAAGCTATGTTCCGTCCACCTGGGATTTGCCCAAGCCGACGTACTATCAGCCGGGGTTCTATTTGCGCCGGATGGTGCCGGTCGATGATCAGAATTCGATTTTCTTTGGTTGGCGGGCCCATGGTACGGAACGCTTCAACGGTGGTGATCCCAACGGACAAGGCTGGAATAGGATCGACATGGGCGGTCAGGTCGAGAAGCCGTCGTACGAGGAAAAGCAGCGTGAGGCTGGTGATTGGGAAGCCCAGGGCAGCATCTTTTACGGCGTCCCCCGCCCAGATAAAGAGCATCCGGGATCGACCGACAGTGGCGTGATGATGATGCGTCGTGGTTTGCGTAACATCCTTGAAGGCGACGTCCCCTCGGCATGGCCGAAGCCCGCGGGCAGCGATGGCGAAAAACCTGAGCCTACGAAAATCCTGTCTCAGGATTCCGTAATCAATATCAAGAAGCGTTCCGACCCTGATGAGGATTGGGCGCTTCTCGGCACGGTTGGGGAGAAGATTACCGAGGTCGTCCTCGACGGCAGCGACAAGTTCATCGGCCAAGAGCGGGATGACTACATCATTGAGCGGATCAAGAAGATCGAGGCCGAATACCGCGGCTAGCTCGAGGCTACTCGATTGGTATCATGCGAACACATGGGATCTGGTCGGTAATTCCGGCCCGATTTCTTGTAGGAGGATAGCGGGATGGCCGTTCGAGACGTAGACGTTGGCAAGCGTGACCAAGCCAGTCCACCATTCAATGGTTATCGGACCCGGGAAATCCCGCCGCCCGATCCCTATCTGACACAAGTCGGACCGGGCACGCCCATGGGCGAGTTCATGCGCAGGTTCTGGCAACCGGTTTGTCTGTCTGAAGAACTGACCGATCTGCCCAAGGCCATCCGTATTTTGAGTGAAGATCTGGTCGCTTTTCGAGACAAGTCAGGCAATGTCGGTGTGCTGCATCGGCATTGCAGCCATCGGGGCACGTCTCTCGAATACGGCATCGTTTCGGAGCAGGGCATCCGCTGCTGCTATCACGGCTGGTTGTTTGACGTGGACGGAACCATCCTCGAAACACCGGGCGAGCCACCAGACTCCAAGCTCAAGGACAGCCTTTATCACGGTGCCTATCCCGCGCAGGAGTACAAAGGCATCGTCCACGCCTACCTGGGACCGCCGGAGATGAGGCCGCATTTTCCCGAGTACGATCTTTTCGATGTACCGGGTGCCAAGTACGCACCGTTTTCCTTTTCCTACGAGAATAACTGGCTGCAATCCCATGAGAACGCCGTGGATCCTGTCCATTCGGTGTTTCTGCATCAGCGAATCACAGAGCACTTCGTTGATCCGTTCTCCGTGTTGCCCCACTTGACCTGGCAGTTCACGGGCGATGGCAGCGGCCTGCTATACACGGCCAAACGCCGGGTCGACGAGGACACGATCTGGGTGCGGATCCTACATACTCTCATGCCCAGTAGCCTGTTTATCCCCTCGACGTGGGATTTGGGTGACGCGCCGCTGTATTACCAACGGGCACTCTACATTCGGCATCTTGTGCCGGTAGACGATGAGAACTTTACGTTCTTTGGTTGGCGGGTTCATGGCGATGAGTTTCCGGGTGGGTTTCCAGAAAAGAATCGCCCGGGAATGATTGACATGGATGGTCAAACCAAACGCGACATCGACTATGAAGAGATTCAACGCGCACCGGATGATTGGCAGGCGCAGGGTAGTCAATATGGCGGAATTGCCGTTCACCAGCGCGATCATCTGGGTTCCACCGACGGTGGCGTCGCCATGATGCGCCGAGGACTCAGGAACATTCTCGATGGCAATGCGCCCGCGGCATGGCCTAAACCTGCGAGCGAGGAACCGGACGGTCCAAAGATCCGGAATGTCTACGCATTTGATTCGCTGCTTCAGATCAAAGAGCTGCCAGACTCTGATGCGGACTGGGAAATGATGGCGGATTTGGGCAAAGAGCTGACTGCGGCCGTCATCGAGATAGGTGACAGTCTCGACGATCAAGCAGAACGGGACAGACAGACCCGGGCCAGAACAAAGGAAATCGAGTTGGAGTATCAGGCAAGGTACAAAACCAATTAGGATGACGTGCGTCTGATGGCGCGTTCAACACGGGTTTGGGCGGCGTGGTGAACCCTAGGGATGGAGAGAAGAAGATGGCCAAAGCAGCGACGAAATCGATAGCCAAGAATGCGCCCAAACCGGTTAAAGTGGGCCGAAAGCTGGAGCAGATCAAAGGCTATGCCGTGCAGAGCAAGCGGACGCCGAGCCAGCGCCTGCAGAAGATCGAAACCACGCCATGGCAGACCTTGGGTCCGTTCTATCCGTACGAATTCCTCATCAAACCCGGTGAGAACGATCTCACCCGCATCGCCAAAGGCAAGCCACGCGCCAAAGGCGAAATTATGGATGTTGTTGGCCGTGTGTTGGACGAAGATGGCCGTCCGGTTCGGGGCTGCCTGATCGAGGCTTGGCAATGTAACGCTGTGGGGCGGTACTTGCATGGCGCCGATCAATCGGATGTTCCCCTCGATCCTAATTTCACCGGTGTTGGCCGGGTGATGACGGATGAAAATGGGCAATACCGGTTTCATACGATCAAGCCGGCTCCTTATCCCGTTCCCGGTTATGACAACTGGAAACGGCCGCGGCACATCCATTTTTCCCTATACGCCGCAGGTATCCTCGACCGACTGATCACCCAAATGTACTTCCCGGGTGAACGCATGAACCGAAAGGATTTCATGTTCAACGCATTGCCGAGCGATCAGGCGCGGCGGGCATTGACCGGTAAGGCATCGCCGGGTCCCCGGGGAACGACCACATATAAGTTCGACATGATATTGCGGGGCTTCCAGGAAACGCCGTTCTTCGAGGTCTGATCGTCCGGCCCTTCGTGGAGCCTGTCTCCTAGCCGTCGTGCGTCGCCAAAGCTCCGCCCTCCTGAGCATTCTCTATCAGCAGGGAAGGACGTAAGTGGGTCTGGCTGGAGCTCCCTCCGGGTGGGTTGGGGATGACGAACGCACTCGTCACGGGTCACGAATGTTTTGCGCTGTGACCGCCCGTAGCAGGATGATTTTCGGAGAAATTTGAATGGCCGACGCTTCAGCGATTTCAATTGCCGAAATTTTTTCGGAGCAGGGGCGATTTGAGCGGTATCTGAAATTCGAAATTGCGCTTGCCGAAGTCGAATCCGAATTGGGGTTGATCCCCGAGGAAGCCGCGCGCGAGATCGTGCGGGTTGCGACGCTCGACACCCTCGACTTGGATAAGCTCAAGGCCGATACCGAGCGCACGGGGTATCCCATCGCGCCCATGGTGCGTCAGCTCACGGCGGCTTGCGGCGGCGACCTGGGCCAGTATGTCCATTGGGGCAGCACCACACAGGACGTGATGGATACCGGGCTGGTCATGCAGATCCGGGACGCACTGGTCGGCATTGAAGATGATCTCAAGCACCTGGCGCGTTGCCTTGCCGATCTCGCGGAACGGCACCGCGATACGTTGATGGTCGCGCGTACCTTCGGCGGACATGCTCTGCCGTTCACCTTCGGCGCGAAAGTGGCGCGATGGCTTTCATCGGTCTGCCGGCATCTCGAACGCCTCGAGCAGTTGCGCCCCCGTGTGCTCGTGGGCGAGTTCGGCGGTGCGGTCGGAACGTTGGCATCATTCGGCGAACACGGCACGGAAGTGAGAACGCAGCTGCTGGCCCGCCTTGAACTCAAGGAGCCCATCGCCGTCTGGCATGCCGCGAGGGACAGCATGGCTGAGGCCACCAATTTCCTAGGTTTGGTGACCGTCACGCTTGGCAAGATCGGACATGACGTCAACACTCTGTGCACAACCGATGTCGGTGAGGTATTTGAGCCGGCATCCGGCGGCCGGGATGCCAGCAGTACGCTGCCGCAAAAACAGAACCCGGTTTACTCCGGCCGAATCGTCGCGAACGCCAGGGTCGTGGCGAACCATGTCACTCTGGTCCTCGATGCTGCACGGCAGGATCATGAACGGGGACCGCAGGGCTTTGTCGAGAAGATGATCGTGCCGGAGATCTTCGTGCTGACCGGCGAGGCGCTCGCTCTCACTCTGCATATTGCTCAAGGCCTTCGCGTAGACAAAGATCGGATGCGCGCAAACCTGGAGTCATCAGGTGGGGTGATCATGGCAGAAGCCGCGACCATGGCTTTGGCCAGGCACATGGGCCGCCTGAAGGCAAAAGATCTCGTCCACGACGCTTGCGAACGTGTGGGTTCGGACGGTGCGGATTTGGCGGCGGTGCTCGCAAAAATGTTCGAAGTATCAGAACATCTCACACCCGATGAGCTGGCTTATGTGATGGAGCCAGCGAATTATCTTGGCAACGTCGGTGAGGAGATCGATCGCGTGGTCGCCCACGCGCGGGAGGTGGCTAAATGACGAACGACATACCCAATTGCGAGGGACCTGATCCCAATCCGGTCCCACCGGCATTTACGCCGCCCCCGGGGACTTGCGACACCCACTTTCACGTATTCGGACCTTCGGACCGATTTCCGTATGCACCCAATCGTAAGTACACGCCGCCCGACTCCCCGCTCGAGGACTACTTCGTGCTCATGGAGTCCCTGGGGATCGAGCGCGGTGTCGTTGTCCACCCTAACTTGCACGGCCCGGACAATGCGGTGACTCTGGACGCCATCGCGCGTAGCGAGGGTCGGTTTCTTGGAATCGTGAAGCTCGAAGCGTCTGGCACATTCGAGGAACTAAAACATCTGAATACCCTCGGTGTCCGCGGTGTTCGCTTCGCCTTCAATCCGCAGCACGGGGGAACGTTCGACTCAGAACTCTTCGATCGAACCGCGAGCTGGTGTGCGGAACTCGGGTGGCAGATCGAACTTCATTTCGCGCCGGACGATCTGGTGGGATTGGCTGAGCGTTTGGCGCGTGCGGATGTTCCCATCGTTATCGATCATATGGCGCGCGTTGATGTATCACGGGGGACCGACCAGGAGCCGTTTCGCGTATTGCTCGATCTCGTCGGCGAGGATCATATTTGGGTAAAACTTACTGGCGCCGATCGTATTACCAAGGCGGGTCCGCCTTATGACGACGTCGTGCCGTTCGCCCGAGCGCTGATCGAAGCGGCACCGGACCGAATGGTTTGGGGTACTGACTGGCCGCATTCTGCCTACTTCGATCCTGCGAAGATGCCGAATGATGGCGTCCTTACGAATCTTCTGCTTGAATTCGCACCGGACGCAGCCATGCGCGACAGGATATTGGTCGACAATGCTGCGCACCTGTTTGGGTTTTCTTGATTATTCAGAATGGGAAGGAATTTGGGTGGCTATCGATATTCAGAAGGTAGATACGGAGCGGGACCTGCTGGGAGAAGGGCCACTGTGGGATCCGCAGGACGGGGTTCTGTATTGGATCGACTCAAATGGCTGCCACATCCGTCGCCTCGACCCAATTAGCGGAGAAGTCCAGAACTGGCCTGTCCCTGAACAGATAGGTTCCATGGCGCTGCGCGAGTCGGGAGGCGCGGTGATCGCGCTGAAATCAGGGTTTCACTTTTTCGATTTCGGGACTGGGATCGCGACACCGATCATCGATCCTGAACCAGGTGAGGAGCGGACGCGTTTCAATGACGGCAAGGTTGATCGGCAAGGGCGGTTTCTGGCCGGATCCATGGACATGCCAGGCAACAATGACCTCCGGGGTTCCTTCTATCGCCTGGATCCAGATCTGAAGGTGTCCAAGCTTCGTGAGAATATTGGTGTCTCGAATGGCCCCTGTTTCAGCCCTGACGGGACGACGTTCTATTTTGCCGATAGTTCCCGGCAGATGATCTGGGCCTATGACTACGATGGTGAAACCGGTGACGTGTCAAACATGCGGACGTTCATCGATCTTGAACCCTTTGACGCGGTCCCGGATGGGGCAACGGTGGATGCCGCGGGTTGTCTTTGGAGCGCGCTCGTCACCCGTGGCCAGATCGGCTGTTTCTCACCAGCCGGCGAACTCATGCGCACGGTCGACGTGCCATCAGATCACCCGTCGAGTGTGATGTTCGGGGGGGCGGACCTCGATGTTCTCTATGTGACGTCCATCTGGGAATGGCGGCAGGTGAAGACCGAGAACGAAGTGGACGGTCATCTCATTGCAATCCATGGGCTTGAAGCCACGGGTTTGCCGGAGCGCAGATTCGCAGGCTAATCGGGCGCGCCTATCCCTCGCTCCCTTCGACCAGCTTCTTGACCACCGGGTGATACTGCTCGCCCAGGCCGGCATCGATCGCTTGATTGAAATATTCACGCACGAGTTGGCCGGCACGCGCATCGACACCGGTCTCATCGGCGATTTGGAGGGCGTAGGTGAGATCCTTGAGGGCATAGCGGACTGAGAACGCGTCCTCCGGGTAGTCATTCGACAGCATTGCTTTTGCGGCATGGGTGCGCAGCGCGAAGCTGTCCGCCGACCCTTTCGACAACGTCTCGACCAGCAGCTGTGGGTCGACCCCGGCACGCTCGCCCATCACAAGCGTCTCCGCGATGGAAACGCACGTGTCGAACAGCAGCATGTTGTTCAGGATCTTGACAACCTGGCCGGTGCCGGGTCCGCCGCAGTGGGTGATGTCAGTGCCCATGCAGGCGAGAAATTCGTGAACGCGTTCCAGAACCTTGGCATCGCCGCCGAACATGATGCTGAGCGTCCCGTCGACGGCCGCGTGTCGTGACCGGGCAACCGGTGCATCGGCAAACGAGATGCCTCGCGTCCCGAATTTCGCGTGAAGGTCTTGCGCCAGGGATGGCGGCACGGTGCTGAGGTCGATGACTGTCGCGCCAGCCGAGCAATGGGTTAGCAGCCCAGCTTCTTCGGTGCACACGGCGCGGACGTGTTCGGCAGCTGGCAGGGACAGGAAGATGATGTCACAACGCGTTGCGACATCGGCCACCGACTCTGCCGCCAACACACCGAACGTTGCGAGGTGTTCGAGAGACTCCGGACGGATATCGTAACCAATTAATTCAACGTCGCTCTTCTCGGCAAGGTTCCGACACATCGGCTCGCCCATGACGCCAAGGCCGACAAAGCCGACGGAGTCTGTACTGGGCATGTGCGCCTCCAGTTACGTTGCCAGGTAGATCGCCTTTGGGTCCGTGTATAGCCTGACGCCATTGATGCCCTTCTCGCGGCCGATACCGCTGTCCTTCATGCCGCCGAATGGAGTGGTGATTGAAACTTGTTTGTAGGCATTGACCCACACGCTGCCGGCCTCAATGCGTTGACAAACCCGCCAGGCTTTCGCGAAGTCCGACGTCCAGATGCCGCAGGCGAGACCGTAGACGGTATCGTTCGCCTGTGCGATGACGTCATCCTCGTCCGTGAAGGGCAATGCGCAAAGGACCGGGCCGAATATCTCTTCTTGGCAGGCTCGGGCACTGTGATCAAGGCCCCCCACGATAGTCGGCTGGTAATACGCACCTTGCTCGAATGTAGGTCCGTCCGGAATGCCGCCACCAAAAATGATCTCACCACCCTCATCGACCGCTGAAGTGACGTATCCCGCGATTCGGTCGCGATGTTTGAACGAGGCCATTGGCCCCATCTGTGCTTTCTCGTCCTCTGGGTGGCCGATCCGCCACTTGGCGGCCAACTCGGTCAGTTTGGCGATGAAGGCGTCGCGCACTGAGGCTTCGACAAAGAGACGAGAGCCTGCGATGCACGACTGTCCTTGAGATCCGAAGATGCCTGACGCCACCCCGGCGGCCGCCTTGTCCAGGTCGCAGTCCGCGAACACCAGATTGGGCGACTTTCCGCCGAGTTCGAGGGCGACTGGAACGAGACGTTCACCCGCGACTTTCGCGATTGCCCGGCCTGACTCCGTGCCGCCGGTGAACGATACCATGCGCACATCCGGGTGGCGGACAAGCCGGTCGCCGACGTCTGCGCCGCTTCCCGACACGACGTTGACCACCCCAGAAGGGATGCCGATGTCCTGACAGATCCGGCCCATGGCGAGCCCGATCCCCGGAGTAACCTCTGAAGGCTTCAACACGACTGAATTTCCAGCGGCTAGGGCGGGGGCGAGTTTCTGCGCGTTGAGCGTGATCGGCGAGTTCCACGGGGTTACAAGTGCGACCACTCCGTAAGGGTCGTAGGACACCATCGATACATAGTCGCCGCGCGGCGGTGTGACTTCGGCTTCCATGGTTTCGCACACGGCGGCGAAATAGCGGACGATCCCCGCTGACTGGACAACTTGACCTCGGCATTCCGTGATGGTCTTGCCGTTCTCCCGCATCTGAAGGCGTGCAATGTCCTCTTTGCGATCGAGCAACGCCTGGCTAAATGCATAGAGGTAGTCGGCGCGTTGATGTGGTTTGAGGTCACGCCATTCGCCTTGGTAGTAGCTCTCTTTTGCGGCGGCGACGGCGTCATCGACCTCCGCCTCCGTTGCCGTACTGAACTCCGCATTTAATGTGCCGTCGGCAGGGTTTATGGAAGCGAGCGCTGGGCCAGTGCCCTCGACCCAATCGCCGCCGATCAACATCTGTTCTGTCACTGACATCTCCCTGTTGGAGTAGATTTGGTACAATCTGATCTGCACCCAAATTTTCGAGCAGATCGCGCTCAATCAAGGCGGTACGCCGGCGGGATGAGCGTATGGGTTCGATTTGCCAGACCGCTAGACGCGGTCGGTCAGGTAGATCATACCATCACATACGATAGTTCAAATGTGCGCAGAGGCCATTTGCCTGGGACGAAACCCTATCCTTCGAAGTTCACGCGTGCTCGACGGACCCGACAATGCGATGAATGGCGGCGACTTCCTCTGCGGGGACCTGAATTCCGACCGGCGGATTCAGCTGTTCCAACACAACGACGTCATCGCTCCGGCGTGTGAACCGTTTGACGATCGCCTCTCCATTCGCCTTTTGGAGCACAATATAGCAGCCGCTGGTGATAGGTCTGGCTGGATTGACGTAGAGTAGTTCCAGCGCGTGATAGCGGGGCTCCATTGAATCGCCGGTCATATATACCGCATAGGCTTGCCTGGCGCCTGCCAGCAGTGACGGTCGCGTAACACGCTCTACGACCTCTCCATCGTTGAACATAAGTGCATCACTGCCGCCGCGTGCGGTCCCGAGGACCGGTAGGTCGATGTTCCCGTGAATCGGTATATCCCGTGCGCGGAGACCGGACCCCGACGAATGATCCGTTGATCCGCCCGGCGATCCCCTCCCGGAACGCAGCGCGATATCTGCTTCGTCCGCGATCAGCTCGGTTGGATGGACTTCGAGGCCGGCGGCCACGCGTTCCATCCATTCCGTCGTCAGTCGCCGATCACCTCGTTCCAACCGGTTGATTTGCTGGGGGGTGGTGCCGATCTGGTCCGCGAGTCGCTGCAATGTAAGACCCTGACTGCGACGGAGTTCTTTGATTCTATTCTTCATAGCGGTGATATCACCACCAGCTTCAGCAAATAACAATAACCAATATGAGGATAATTTATAAATATCACCATTTCGAATATACTTGATCCTGTATCCCGTCAGATACCTCAGAACGCGGATTTTCCTGAAATAGGTGCGATTTGCCATCGTCTCTATGAGATCAATCTATTCAACCGACACCACAACAACGTGGACGGCAAAGAGAGGTCGTACTTGCGGGGTTACGGATGGCGGAGGAAGCCGGGGTCGTGGAACCGACCGTCAAGGATGCAGTTTGGGAGTTGATGCTCGAAGCGGCAGATACCTTGAAGCGTTTGCCGGATGGCGAACGGCGATGGTTGAGATCGGGAACTCACTCTTCCTGGCCCGGCACGTTACGTGAGCGTGCCGAAGTCTTTGCGGCCGCTGTATCGCAGGGCGGACACTGGGAGCCAATGTCTCCAGGTTTCTCGCCGCCGTCGTCTGGTGCCATCGCCAGATTCGAGATTGTCATCCTCTGGCTGGGCCAAATCACGGGACGAACCTCCAGGCTTGAAACGGGGATCGTGTTCGGGCTGGCCGCCGGAATTCCTGTTCGTGTCTTGCGCCGTCGCTTCGGAATTGGCCGACGCACCGTCTATGACGTACGCGACCGTGGCATCCGTAAGATCTGTGCGTGGCTCGAAGCCATCGTCGCCGATTGACTGGCGGCGGAAGAACACGGTTGCATAGGATTGGGTCCGTAAACGAATAATTCAGCAATACAAACTCCAATGTTCGCTGAAAGCTTTGGATCGCGTGTTCGAGGCCGACGGGGAACAGGCATCAAATGGCCGATGGCGAGTGTCTTACGCGCAAGACTGTGAAAGAATGCGTCGCAGGCATCAGGAAGTGTGCGGTTTTGGAACTTTGTTCCACAATTTGCGGACGCATGAGCTTTCCCCCCGAGGAATTTGAGACTCGAGTGATTCATTCACACGGGCAGGATATTCATCGAATGCATAACCGCGTGACGCGGGCGATCGCATCACTCTTCCTGCTCTTGTTCGGATTGGTTTTGTCTGGTTGTTCGTGGAATCTGTCCAGCGTTCCACTTCTCAATAAACTGCCGGTGTTTCAAGAAGAGGCCGAGGTTCCCGTCAAACCGCACCACCGATTCGTACGGGTGACTCCGGAACCCATCACGCCCTTGGTAACTTCTGAGCAACCGGAAGTAGCCGAAAACAACGAAACGGAGCAGTCGGGAAAAGCCCAAAACAGCGAAACGGGACAGTCGGAAATTACTACGGTTGGGTGGCAAATTCCGGTCGGTGAAACCGTCGAACAGGGTCCGAGCACGCCGGCGCCGTCTGAGGCATCACGGGAAGCCGATCATGAAGACAAGGGTTTGATGCCGACGTCCATCCCGGCAGACGCGACCGCCAGTGCCGAATCGATCCCGGTGAGACTCACGGCTTCAAACCCAGCCATACTCCAAGCGACTTCAAGGAGTACGCCGGACCGAAGCTCCGCTGCGAATACGCTGGACAGCGACTCTGCCGTGATGAAAGCTAAGGTTTTCACGCCAAAGCCAGAAAAAGTGATCCGTGTACACCTTGCCTCACTCGGCACTCAAAAAGGTGCGAACAGCGAATGGCGGGAACTAAGCGAGGCCCATCTTGACCTCCTCGGCGGTACGACGCACCACATCAAGGAAGTGAACCTGCGCGGCAAAGGTACGTACTTCCGGCTATACGCGGGACAGTTCTTGGAACTGAAGAAAGCGGATGCCTTGTGCAAGGCAATGAAGACTCGTAATCAATACTGCAAGCCTGTCTCGCTTCGTGACTAGAGCGGGGTCGGAGGCTTACAGAGGCATCAACGTTTCAGCCATTTCATGCCGCCCGCGGGATAGCGGGTCCCGGCGGCCGCACCCGGGGGAAATGCGCCATCCAATGCCTCCAGTTCATCCTTAGTGAGATCAATATTCACGGCGGCTGCATTGGATTCCAGATGATCGATACGACGCGTGCCGGGGATTGGCACGATCTGGTCGCCGCGCGAAAGGATCCAGGCGAGCGCAATTTGCGCTGGACTGCACCCCTTGGCCTCAGAGATTTTGATCACTGGTGCCACTAGCTTCAGATTGTTTTCGAGATTCTCGCCTTGGAACCGAGGGTGGTCGCGTCGTCTGTCGGTCTCACTCAGGATTTCTTCGCCCTTGATATCGCCCCCAAATATGCCGCGCCCCAGTGGTGAATAGGCGACATATCCGATGCCTAATTCTGCGCACAATGGCAGCAGGTCATCCTCGTCTTCCCGCGTCCACAGCGAGTATTCGGATTGCAGCACCGTGATCGGATGTACCGAATGGGCCCGGCGGATTGTGTCCGGCGCTGCTTCAGAAAGACCCAGGTATTTGGTCTTGCCCTGTTTGACCAAGTCGGCCATGGCGCCAACGGTCTCCTCGATCGGAACTTTTGGGTCAACGCGATGCTGGTAGTAAAGGTCGACTTCATCCAGTCCGAGTCGTTTCAGGCTGGCATCACATGCTTGAAAGACATAATCGGGGCGTCCATCGACGTCTGGATTGCCATCGGCGTCTCTGACGTTGCCAAACTTTGTCGCGATGATGAAATCGTTGCGGCGGCCAGTTATGGCTCTTCCCAGAAATTCCTCGTTCTTCCCGAAGCCATAGAGATCCGATGAGTCGAGAAAATTGACGCCTATGTCGGCGGCGCGGTGCAACGTGGCGATGCACTCATCCTCGTTTCCTGGGGTGTAGAAGCCGGGCATGACCATACAACCCAGACCGATGGCGGAAACCTCCAAGCCTTCGCTACCAAGTCGGCGCATTTTCATCGTCATTCTCCCCGCTCCGGCCAAACGTGCCGCCGTTTACTCCGCTCAATGTAGCGCAACTGAAACCTGATGGCGGTTCCTGGCTGGAAACAACAGACGAACTAGGTCCGAAAATCTGTGTTGCTCCAATTCTTCCTGAGGTCAGATGGCTTACCCTAAGAGGATCGAACCTTGGTGTAGCTGTTCTTCTGTGTCATCAGCCCCTCACGGAAAGTGATCACGTCGATGGTCATCCACTCGGTGTCCTCTCCGCTCTTCGAGCGCGCCTTGCGCATGTATTCACAGTAGACCTTGTCGCCGGCGATTCGGGTATCCAGCGGCTCCCAACGCACGAATTCGACACTGTCGAACAGGGTTTTGAAGGCGCCCTCGATCGCCTCCTTTCCCTGGTAGGTATTCCCTTCAGCACCGGGGCCGCGCGTTGTGTTGAAGCAGGCATCGTCCGTGAAGTGAGGCATGATGGCCGACACGTCATTGCTGTTGAATGCGTCGTTGATTTCGTTCACGAGCTCTGGTGAGGGTGTGTCGTCTGTCACGAATGCGGTCTGCTGCAACATCATTTCACTCCTTGTTACTGAATGCGGTTCTTATCCTTGGGCGGTTCTTTGTACCTGGTCGGTCTGATGCACTTGGTTTGCCGGCTCTTGACTACGTTCGGCAAAGGCGAATAGTTCCTCGTTGAATCTGTCAGCCTCTTCGTAGAACGGCGCGTGCCCGACGCCTGGGTATATCGATAACTCGGCGTGCGGAATCAGTTCGGCGTGATGCCTGGCCAAGGCAATCAGGAGTGACTGGTCTTGATCACCGTGCACGATCCAGGTTGGGATCGTCACGTTGGCCAGGACATCATCGTTGTCCAGGCTCCGGTCGAGCAACGCGCGGCAGACGTAAGCCGGCACGACAGCGTTGTACCCCACCATCTCATAGTAATCGTCCGCTGGGATGTCGCCATGCGTCAAGGACTGCAAGAAGGCCTCGATCCCGGCGATCCGTGCTTCTGCTTCTTCGGCCAGGAACCCGGGAAGCAGATCATGGAACAGTCTTCCGGCCAGTGCGCCGGCAGTCTCCGTACCAATCTTCGAGCGCGCGCTGATCAGCCCCAATCCGCCCAATTTCGATTGGTCGTCGATACGAAGAAAGTCGCAGGCCGCCAATCCTGAATATGACCAGGCAAGCAGAATGGGGCTTTCCAGCTCCAAGTCGTCGATGATTGCCGCGATGTCCCCAGCCCAGCGTTTTCCATCTGTATAAGTCTCGGGTGCGCGCGGCTTATCCGAGCGGCCATGGCCGCGAAGATCCGGCGTGATCAGCCGGAACCGCTGTTCGAGCGCGCCGCCGAACTGACGCTTCCACGAGTATGCGCACTGGCCAAATCCATGCAGCATGACGATGGTTGGCGCGTCGACCGGTCCTCGATCCTCGACGTGCAATTTCACGCCGTCGTTCCCGATTATGATGTGTGATTTCATACTTTGTTTGGGTCAGTAATGTTCATGCGAACATATCACACCGCATCTGGCGGCCAAACCCGGCCAGAAGCGGTTCTTTTGAGCAAATTTGGCGGCGGAGTTTGTGTTTGGAGCCGCGCTGGTCGGAAATTATGTTCTATGCGATAAACGCGCCCATCCTGCCAAGGGTTACGGCCATATGGCTTGCAGGGACGCTGGCTGACAGTGCTACGGAATACGCTCCCATGGATCGCAAACCCGCCGCAACAAATCCGTCAATTCGGACCATTCAGTGAGCCCGACCAGTGTCTGATCGAGAGTACGATTACATCGTCGTCGGTGCGGGATCGGCCGGTTGTGCCCTGGCGGCACGTCTGGTGGAGGGCGGGTGCTTCAGTGTGCTATTGCTCGAAGCTGGCGGGACGGACAACAACATCTGGGTCCATATTCCGCTTGGTGTAGGCAAGTTGCTCACCAATGAGAAATTCGCCTGGAAGTTCTTCAGCACGCCCCAAAAGCACATGAAAGGCCAGCCCATCTATTCGCCCCGCGGCAAAGTCCTGGGCGGATCGAGTGCGCTGAACGGCATGGCGCACATCTGGGGTGAACCGGCCGTCTTCGATTCGTGGCGCGACGCGGGCCTGACCGGATGGGGATACGAGGATCTCAAGCCCTATTTCATGCGTCTCGAAAACGCCAGCCATTCCGACTCACCGGATCGGGGCCACGAAGGACCGGTGCGCATCACCGATCTGAAAGCCCGGATGCCCGACCCGTTGTCCGACGCTTTCATAGCTGCCTGCGGGTCAGCGGGAATCAAGGAAACGCCCGACTACAACAGTGTCTCCTATGAAGGAGCCCGGTATCTGGAACAGACCGCCCACGAGGGGCGCCGCTACACCACTGCTGTGGCCTATTTGCGTACCGTTCAGAACAAGACGCTGCTGGATGTTCAGACGAATGCCCTGACAGAGCGGATATTGCTAGACGGCAAACGCGCGGTCGGCGTCGAATACAAACAAAATGGACAACGCAAGACCGCGAGGGCGCGGGGTGAGGTCTTGATCTGCGGTGGGGCAGTCAAGTCGCCGCAAATCTTGGAGCTCTCGGGGATCGGCGACGGCGCGCTTCTGCAGCGTCACGGCATCCCGGTGGTCCATGAACTCCCGGACGTCGGTGAGCACCTCAGCGATCACCTTCAGGTGCGTTGCACTTATCAGACGACGCTGCCCATCACGATCAATGACATCATGCGTAGCCCCTACTACAAGATTAAGTTCGGGTTGCAATATTTGCTCACCCGAAAAGGGTTGATGGCAGGGACATCGTCGACAGCGCACGCGATCACGCGGACGGACCCTTCGCTTCCCAGCGTCGATACCATGATTCGCCTCTACCAGATCAGTGGCGCCGATCGATATTCACGCAGCAATGTCGGCGGCATAGACCGATTCCCGGGATTCACCATCGGTGGGTTCAAGCTCCATCCATTGTCGCGCGGCTCGGTGCACGTCACGTCCTCCGACCCGGAACACGATCCGGACCTGGACCCGAATTATCTCGAGCATCAGGAAGACAGGGATACAGCCATACGGATTTTGAGGCTGGTTCGGAAGGTTGCGGATCAGCCCGACTGGCAGGATTACATCGTTGCCGAACACCGTCCGGGACCGGATGTTGCATCGGACGACGATCTGCTCGACTACATCAAGGAGACGGGACAGACGGCATGGCACACCGTCGGAACTTGCCGTATGGGTTCTCCAGGTAGCTCTGTCGTTGACACGTCGTTGCGGGTACATGGTATCGACCGACTTCGCGTCGTTGACGCGTCGGTTTTGCCGACAATTCCCTCGTCAAACACGAATGCTGCCGCAATCGTGGCGGGAGAAAAAGGTGCCGATCTCGTGCTGTCAGACGCGCGTCACAACGCGGTCGGTCCCCGGTCCCCGATCGGTGAATCGGGGACCAACAGCTAACCAATTGCATTCACGAGTAATTTTTGCCGGATGAAGCTGGTATTTTCATCTGGCTGGCATGGAATTTTGATCTGTTCGAGTAAGGCACGTGTTCGGGGCATGGTTGATTCTGGTCGGCGGAGATTAGGGCAGGTGACAAATGTCAGGTCCGCCTGAATTTGATTTTGGAAAGATATTTGAAGGTGCGCTCGGAGATGCGGACCTCGACGCGATTCGGAATCTGTTGGAAGCCGGTGGCTCCCCAGAGATTGCGGAGCGGGTTGCCGTCCTGCTCCATCAATACGCGGTGCTTCTTGAGGTTGGCCGCCGTTTCTCCAGTGAACTTTCACTCGATGTCCTGTTGCCTCAACTCATCGAGGTCGTAAGCCAAGCACTTCGCGCCGAAGTCGCCACCCTGTTTCTCTACGACTCTGAAACCGATGAACTCTACTCCCGTGTCCTTCAGGGAGGTGAAATCAATGAGATCCGGATATCCGCCGATGCCGGAATTGTCGGCAGCGTTTTCCGCTCTGGCAGCTCGCTAACCATTCCCGATGCCTATGCCGATTCGCGTTTCAACCAGAAAGTCGATCAGGAGACCGGTTTTAGAACTCGGGACATCGTCTGCGTGCCGTTAACGAACCGCTCCACTGAGGTTATCGGTGCGGCGCAAGTTCTGAACAAACGGGAAGGCACTTTTGGGGAGTCGGACATCGCCTTGCTGTCCACCATCACGACTCACGCGGCAAGCGCGTTGGAGCACGCCTAACTGTTTGAAAGAACGGATAAGGCGCGGCAGGAAGAAGCGCGCATGACGGAAATTATGGGCGCGATCTCGACCGAGATCAGCCTTGACGTTCTGCTCGCCAAAATCATGAACGGCGCCACCGAATTGCTAGGGGCCGAGAGAAGTACGTTATTCCTCTACGACGACAAGACCGAAGAGCTCTGGTCGATGGTCGCTGAAGGCGCCGGGTCCCGGGAGATTCGCGTGCCCGCCGGTGCCGAGATCGCGGGCGCCGTGGTTGAGAGTGGAGAGGTGCTCAACATTCCCGATGCCTACGCTGATTCACGGTTCAATCCCGATGTGGATCGTGGTACCGGGTTCAAGACGCGCTCGATCTTGTGCATCCCTATCGTCAACGCCCGGAATGAATTGATCGGCGTCACCCAAGTGCTCAACAAGCTTGACGGCACGTTCACGTCTGATGATGAGCGGCTGCTGCGGGCTTTCGCGGCCCAAGTCGCGGTCGCCCTCGAGAACGCGGAACTGTTCGATGAGGTGCTGCGCCTCAAGAATTATAACGAGGGAATTCTCAAATCTCTCAGCAATGGCGTGGTTACGCTCGATGCGGACAAGATCATCACCAAAGTCAACGACGCGTCTATGCGTATTCTGCAGTGCGATGAAACCGAGCTGGTCGGTCGCGATGCCAGCGCCGTGTTCGGTAATTCCAATGCCTGGATCGCCAAGAGCATCGATTATGTATCTCAAATCGGCAGCGATGACTTCCACGCGGATGTCGATTTTCTGCAGTCGGACGGCGAGGCCCTTTCAGCAAATTTGACCACTAGCCCGCTCCTGTCGGTAGAAGGGGAGCCGATCGGCTACACGCTGGTTCTCGACGATATTTCACGCGAAAATCGGGTGCGCAGCACCATGGCCCGATACATGGCGAAGGAAGTCGTCGATAAGGTACTGGCGGCGGGGGAAGACGCGCTCTCGGCTTCTACCCATGAGGCGACCGTTCTATTCTCCGACATCCGCGGCTTTGCGACGATCTCGGAGAGTCTGGGGACTCACCAGACCATTGCCATGCTCAATCAGTACTTCGAGGAGATGGTGGAGGTGATCTTCGCCAACGGCGGAATCCTCGATAAGTATATCGGCGATGCTATCATGGCCGTTTTCGGGGCGCCGGTTACCGATCCTTACGATGCCGAAAACGCCGTGCGCGTCGCCACTGAAATGATGCAGGCCCTCCGGCTATTCAACCAGCGCCAATCCGCCAAAGACTCCGAGCCAATAGAGATCCGTATCGGCGTTTGCACAGGGGAAGTTGTGGCCGGCACGATCGGGTCGACAAAGCGCATGGAGTACACCGTGATGGGTGACACGGTGAATATGGCGGCCAGGCTGGAGAGCGCCAACAAGTACTATAGGACCGAGGTGCTCATGAGCTCATCCACAGTCGATCAGCTCTCTTCACGGGAAGGATTGCGGGAAATTGACGTCGTCCGCGTGAAAGGCATCGTCAAGCCCGTCACCATCTATGAGTCGTTGCGCCATATCCCGGAAGAGACCAGAGCGCAGTTCGCGGCGTTGCTGCCACGTTATCGTGATGGCGTCGCGGCTTATCGCGATCAAAAGTGGGACGATGCCATTGCCCTGTTCGAAGAAGCGCTCAAGATCCACCCCGATGATGGAGCTTCCGCGTTCTACATCAGCAGGTGCAGTTTCTTCCGCGAGAACCCGCCGCCCGACGATTGGGACGGAGTCTGGAGCGACCGGCGGACTTGAACTCACAAGCATTGCGGCCTTCAGCCCTGTGCCCCGCAAGCTGCCTTAGTGGCTCAGCTTGATCTTTCCCATCATCCCGGCATCATAGTGCCCCGGCACATTGCAGGCGAATTCAAGATCAGCGTGCTTGGGAAACTTCCAGACGATTTCTGCAGTCTTCCCGGGCTCCAGCAAAACGCTGTTCGGATCATCATGCATGCCATGGCCCATAGCGGCTTGCATGGCTTTGGCGGCATCCCAACTGATGCGGTCAGGTTCCAGCACGCCATGTTCCGTCATCATCATCATTTCCGATTGGTGCGCTGCGTGCATTTTGGCGGTGGCAATATTGAACTCGTGGACGAATTTGCCTGCATTGTGAACGATGAATCGAACGGTCTCACCTTCCTTTACCGATATCGACTTCGGCTTGTAGTAATTGTCATACATTTTGATTTCGACCGTCCGGCTGGCTTCGGCAGTCGTACCAGGCTCGCCAATGGCCATCGCTTGACCATGCCCGTGCTTCGCATCTGCGAATACCGAGGTCGCTGACAGAACGAGTGCCAGTATCAGTGCCACCGCAGTGGTCGCTCGATATATAGAAATGCTAATCAATCGATCTTCCCGAATTTTGAAGAGTTGACGATATACATTCCATTTCCCGCCGTGAGTTGAATCATCGAGCCGTCAAACCTCCGATGCCGGCCCAGGTATCTAGTCGAAGTGATCTCTTCGATACTTTTCATCAAGAGTGAACAGCATGTGTGCAAGTTCCCGGGCATCAATATTGGACCACCCGGCCGTGACCGTTCCGTCTCTCCATTTCACGGCAAGTGCGATGGCCTCAATTTGATCGATGTTCTCAATTCCACTCTGGAAAATCTCAGCGGGTGTCGTGCCATACAAGCTTTCGACCTTGGTCAATGTTACCTCCCTGCGATTGAATCTTTTGATTGGTCATCAGTTTCTGAAATTTCCTCAGCGTATATTGCCGAATTCGCGCAGTTGTTGGTGTTGGCAATTTCCTCGAAGCGCTGATTATGTGACGTTCCTGATCCCGGTTCGGTCTAGGCCGTAGGGCGGATGATTGGTCAATTTTTATGTGGATTTATCCCTGGTGCGTGCGGGTGACCGGTCTTTTCGTGATTCAGTGTTGGTCAATCAAAGCGAAATCTGAAACTCGTAATTGATCAATTGTCGAACAGAACGTTGGTAGATGCTTTGATGCAAATCAGCGCGCCGGCGTGGTTCATCGATACGCCAATTCCGCGAGCCCAACTATGGGTTGCGGACTTCAGGGGGAATTCAATCTATCAGCCCCGCAAGGGGACTCTGACCTACGACATCGATCTTTGTCAGATATTCAGCGAGAGTCCGCTGCCTGACGATTGGGGCAGCGTACGGACAGGTCGCCGACCCTACGCTTCAGCCAATCGTGCTCACGGCTTGAGGACGACCCGCCCGACAATCTTCCCGCCCTTCTGAAGGTCCTCGAGGACGCTGTTCGCCTCTTCCAGCGGTCGGGTGGCAACCGGGAGCGGTGGGATTTTTCCTGCCATCACCAGCGCCATCAGCTCTTTCAATTCTTCCAGCGAGCCGACATATGAACCTCGCAAGGTGCGATGCTGAAGTGGCAGGAAGGGCAACGAGAACCGAAACTTGCCGCCCCACAATCCAACAATTACCTGCGTGCCGCCACGTCGAAGGGCACTAAATCCGAATTGTGCCGTCTCCGAACTGCCAACGAAGTCGATCACCGCTCGAGCGCCGCCCTGCGACAGTCTTTGCAGTTCGGCGATGGCATCGTCGCTCCCGTTATCCACGGCATGAGCCGCCCCAGCGTCGAGGGCTGCCTGTCTTTTTTCCGGATCGATATCGGCCACGATGACTTGCGCATCGGTCACAGCGGGGGAGATGTTCACGGCATTGAGACCAACGCCGCCTGCGCCGATGATCAGCAGCACGTCGTCTTTTTGAAGGTGGGTCACCTTTTTCAGCGCGCTGTATACCGTGAGGCCCGAACAAGCATACGTGCAGGCCAACTCTTCGGAGATGTTCCCGAATTCTACCAGATAGCGTGCATGAGGGACGATGATGTGATCGCTGTAGCCGCCGTGCTGTCGCGTGCCAAGCGGGTTCGGCGACTCACAGTCAACTTCCCACCCGCGCTGGCACGCGGGGCACTCACCGCAGCCGAGCCAAGGGAATACGACTCGGCGATCGCCTACGGAGACGCCGCTCGCGTCTGGTCCCAGGGCGGAGACTTCGCCAATCACTTCATGGCCCATCGTAAACGGCAGTTCCACGCCACGGCTTGCAATGGTGGCCTGTTCGCCGTCGCCAAGATCGAAGTAGCCTTGCCACACGTGCACATCGGTATGGCATACGCCGCAGGCTGTCACCTTGATGAGTACTTCGGTGCCCTGTGGTTCCGGGTTGGGGTACTCCCGCATTTCCAAAGGTTTTCCGTACTCGATGATCTGGCAGCTGCGCATATTCAGGCCCCCAATTTTTCAGGATCGTATTAAGTGTCAGACATTGTGCCGACTGTACTCTACGAAGTCACGGGCGGGTCCAGAGGCGACGGCACGACGGCCGCGGGAATCAGTTTGGCTTGCGTTTGCTCGTCTCGCGATTGCGTTCCAGGGCATCCTCCAGGGCCTCGATAAGGCGCGGGACTTGCTCGAGAGGAAACGCCAGGTCGACCGAGATTTCCTGCTCTGTATGGACGCGAACCGCGACAAGTTCGTGACCGATGGCGGACCCGACCTGAAGTGCCTTGACCCGGAATGGCTCGGCCGCATCGACGTCGCCCATTTTGCCTTCCAGCGGATTGGATTTTGTGCGCGCCTCTTTGGCCACCTGCGCAGCCGCTTGCATGGAAGTCACGACGTGTCCAAGGCGATGGTGTGGGCAGGTCAGACTGACCGTTCTTCCATCATCCAGTTTTACATTGAGATGAATGAGTTGGCCGTCTTCGGACTGTGTGCCGCTGATGACTTCTTTGATGGGCGGAAGAGAGTATTTGGTCATTCAGGACTCGGCCGGAGAGGGTTACCACTACCAACGCTGAAATGCGGGATGGTGTCCGCCGCGAAATACAAACGCTACGGCACTCCCAATGCCCCAGGTAGCCAGTGATTGCAAGGGCCGATGGGCCATGCATTCAGCTCGGCGGCGATGCGTCGACCAATCAGCTTCAGTCCCTTTGAAGTGCGATAGATGGCGGATTGCTGAGCGTCTGATAGATGACGCAGTAGCGCTCCGTCAGCTTCAACAGCGTTGCCAGCTTGTCTTCGTCGGCATCCGTATCAATATCGAATGCGAGACGGATATCCTTGAATCCAACCGGCGTTTCCTTATCGACCCCGAGTGTCTCGCGGAAGTCGAGGTCTCCTTCGGCGCTGACCGAGCCGCCGCGCACGTCGATATCCAGGGCGGTTGCAACCGCCCGCAACGTCACGCCCGCGCACGCGACGAGCGCTTCGAGCAGCATATCGCCCGAACAGGCCTGCGTGCCGTCTCCACCCGAGGCAGGATGCAGGCCCGCTTCCACTAGCGCCTTGCCGGTGTTCACCGAACAGGCGATACCCTCGCCATCCAAAGTTCCTTCGGCGCTCAAGGTGATCATGGCCTCTCGCGGTGAATCCCGATAGGTGTCCTTGAGAGGAGCCTGAAGGGCTCGAAGTTCATCTGATTTCACGGCAGCCTCCACTTCGATGTACTGCTTCAAATTACCCAGACGGTGTCCGGCTGTCCACGGCAGCGCTATATCGATCGAGTACGGGTGAGGCTTGCCCGTGAAATCACAGACTACTCAGCTCAACGGATCGTCGTTGCCAAATTGGCGCAAGCCTTCGAGGGCGATGCGCTGGACTTCGTCATGTCGTGAGCGATAGACAACGAACGCGGGGCGAGAGAACTCTGGCGCCGCGTGGACCCTGTGAAGAGTGTGATCACGAATGTAGGGCCGGACGACCCGGGCGGGAAAATAGCCCGCGCCACCATATTCGAGAAGGTAGTCCAGGGCCGTTGTTCCGTGACTGAAGGTGATGGCGTGCATTTCGAAATCGGGAAAGGCGATACCATGGCGTGCCTCGAATTCTTCTCCCCAATCCACGAATAGATAGCTGTCTGACCCGACACCGGCATGCGCTGGATCCGTCGCGACCAGGACCAGCGTTTCCTCGATGAGTTGTTCGATCTCGACTCCGGGGCGGCTCTGCGGTGCGTAGGTCAAGGCAAGATCGAGGGACCCTTCGGCAAGACGCTGCATCAGCCACTCCGCCGGGCCGGTTTCCACGCGTAGCGCAACGTCGGGTACCTGTTCGCGCATCCAACCCGACCAGTTCAGCATGAGCCGGTGCCAGAGACTGAACTGACCGCCCACGTTGAGCACGGCCCGGAATTCCGGTGGCAGGGCGATTTCCTGCCGTGCCTGCCGCCAAGACCGCACGATGGTCGACGCGTAGCGCCGGAATTGCAGACCGGCGGCCGTCATCGTGACACCGGAGCGACCGCGGATGAACAGGGGGCGCCCCAACGTCTCTTCGAGGGACTTGATGCGCATGCTGATCGTGGATTGCGTGACATTCAGGCGTTTTGACGCGCCGATGAAATTACCCGTCTCCACAATCTCCAGGAACGTCCGCGCGAGTTCTATGTCCATGATAATGCGCGCATTTTTCTGATCATTCGAAGAATCATTCTTAAATCAATATATTTGAACTTAAGTATATGAAAGTGTCGTTTGAATGAACAACTACCTATCCCCATCTTTCTCGTACAGAAGACGTACGAATGAAGGAGGGAGCCGTGTTGAAAACGATCGGATTGACCCTCGCCGCTTTGGTTATCGCGTTGTCTGCTGCCGCACAGAGCGTATGCGTGACAGAGCGCGGCGACGTCCTGAAACAGCTGTCGAATGATTTCCAGGAGAACCCCGTGGCCATGGGGCTTGCCGCAGATGGCAGCGTGGTCGAAGTCCTGGTCGCCAGTTCGGGCTCGTGGACGATCCTGGTGACCAAGCCCACCGGTGTCTCATGTGTGGTGGCATCGGGCGAAGCCTGGGACCGCGTTCCAGCGCCCTTGAAGGGCCCCAAGGTTTAACCCGCAGGCGTCCTGATCCTCCCTCGCCTGCACAAATGGCCCGGCCGGCACGACTCGCCTGCCGGGCCAGTTTTGTCTCAGAACCAATCCAGTCCGATTGCCCGTACGGCAATGAATTAAACTTGTTTCCACCGCTGCCACTCGCGACGATGTTGCCGATAAGTAACAACCGTGCGCCGCATCACATCGGCTGGAGAGTCCATGCAAGTCAAAGCACTTCACTTCGACGTCTTTGGAACTGTCGTCGATTGGCGCGAGAGCATCGCGCGAGAATTAGCAGAAATCCTGGGAGGGCTGGGGGGTGACTGCGACTGGCATGCCTTCGCGGACTCGTGGCGGTCGAAGTATCAGCCGGCAATGGAGGAGATCAGAAGCGGGCGGCGGGGTTGGATCAAACTCGACGTTTTGCATCGCGAGAATCTCATCGCCGTTCTTGAGGAATTCGGGATATCCGACGTTGGTGACCCCAATATCGATCATCTTAATTTTGCCTGGCATCGGCTCGATCCCTGGCCGGATGCAGTTGCCGGACTTACGCGGCTAAAGAACGAATTCACTTTGGCGACCCTGTCGAACGGCAATGTGTCGCTGATGGTCAACCTGGCCAAATATGGTGGACTACCCTGGGATGCGATCCTAGGCGCCGAGGTTGTCCAGGCTTACAAGCCTGAGCCCGAGGCCTATCAGAGAAATGCGGAGCTCCTGGGTTTGGAATCTGGTCAGTGCCTGATGGTCGCGGCCCACAACGGCGATCTCGGTGCGGCAGCTGTCGAGGGATTCAAGACGGCGTTTGTTTACCGACGAACGGAACACGGCCCGGATCAGCAAACCGATCTGGCGCCGGATCGTGATTATGATGTGGTTGCCGAGGATTTTCTCGACCTTGCCGACAAGCTTGGTTGTTAGGGAGTGCAGGAGAGGCGCTGTTCAGGATTCTGACAAACGCGACAGTTCATCCCGTTCGAACCGAACCAATTCCGCTCCGCCCACCAAACGCACGCCACCACCGGTCTCCGCGGTGGCGATGATTGTTGCGGAAAACCCGTCGTTGTTCAGTTGGGTGCACGCGTCTTCCGCGGTCGGTGTGGAAAAGCCCGCGAGCAATGTTCCTGAAGCGAGCACACCCCAGGGATCGAGATCGAGCACCTTGCAAATCTGGCGCCCCGGTTCAAACCACTGGACGGTCGAGGCGTCAACAGTCAAGGCCACGCCCGATGCTTCCGCCAATTCGTGGAGGCCGGCAGACAAACCACCCTCCGTCGGATCGTGCATCGCCAGCGCACCCAGTTCCGTTGCCCGAAGCGCCGCGTCCACGACAGAAATACCCGGGTCCTGGATCGCGTTCTGGGCCGCCCGCTGGATATCCTTTGGAAGATCCCGAATGGCTGCTGCTGCCTCAGCGGCGAGCACAGCCGCCCCTTCGATGGGTGCTGGTCCGACTTGAACGACTGCGTCCCCCGCCGAGAGGCCGCCTGTCGGTACGAAATCGCCATCTTCGCGCAGGCCCATCATCTGTCCCACGACGACGGGTTGGTTGACCGCCTCCGTGATTTCCGTGTGTCCGCCGACGAGCGTCACATTCAGGGCCTTGAGGGCCGCGTGCATTGCGTCGAACAACGCACGTACATCAGATCTCAAGGTTCCGGGCGGTAACAGAACCACGGCCAGGAACCAGCGGGGGCGGGCTCCCATGACGGCGACATCGTTGGCGTTGATGATGGCGGCATGAGCGCCCACATCCTTGCCCGTCAGCGTAATCGGATCCGTGGCTACGATTAGAGCTCCGGCGGCCACATCGATGACGCCGGCATCTTCGCCGACCGTCGGTGGCAGACGGACATCAGCCGCTGGTGTTGCCGCTCCCGCGAGCAACTCGCGCAGGAACGCCGCAGGAAGTTTGCCGGATGGAAGTCTACCTTCAGTCACAAACGATCCTTAGCTCTCTCACGGCCGCAAATGCAACCATCTTCGGTTGAGACGCACTTGGAGCATTTGTGCCGATCCATCTTGCGGCGTCGCCGCCGCCTGCCTACGCTTCCGGCAAATAGCTTGGGTACGGACAATTAGGAAACAGGGAGAATTTACAATGACACACCCCGCCATGGCACCTGGCCGCGTGGCTGTTGTAACCGGCGCCGCCAACGGCATCGGCCTCGCTTCGATCAAACGCTATGCCTTATTCGGCATGAAGGTGTGCCTGGCGGATGTGGACGGCGACGCGCTTGCCGTTGCGTCAAAAGATGTAGCGGAAATTACTGAGGGCGGTATCGACGACGTGATGACGGTTACCACCGATGTCGGCCGCCGCGAAGATATTCTGGCACTGAAGGATGCAGTTTATGACAGGTTCGGCGAGGTTGCGGTCCTGATGAACAATGCTGCAACTCGTGCCCGTGCCGGAGCGCTGGAAAATGTCGAGGCATGGGAGGAGGCGTTGAGCGTCAATCTCTGGGGTGTGATCAACGGCACCCAGGCTTTCGTTCCCGCGATGATCGCGCAGAATTCACCTTGTGTCGTCGTCAATTCGAGCTCGAAGCAGGGCATCACGCTGCCACCCGGTAGCACGTCCTATAACGTCTCCAAAGCGGGTGTGAAAGCATATACAGAACTGTTGCAGCATGAGCTTCGCAATACCGAAGGCTGCCAAGTGACGGCACATCTGCTGGTTCCCGGCTGGACCACGCGCGGCGGCTTCGAGTTTCAGCCGGGACAGTGGTCCCCGGGTCAGGTGGTCGACGTCATGCTTCCCGCAATCGAGCGGGGTGACTTCTACATCATCTGTCCCGACGATGATGTAACACCTGAGATGGACAGCAAACGGATCCTGTGGAGTGCGGGCGACGTGGCTTATAACCGGCCGCCGCTTTCGCGGTGGCACGGCGACTACGACGAGGCGTTCAAGAATTTCGATCCGCCCTCGAAGTAGTCAAAGCCCCGGGCGACCGGCAGCGCCCGCATCGGTTGCCGCCCAGACTCCAGAGCAAATGACGTGCGGTTTGTGCCCTCTATTCTGTACGAACTGTGCGAATTGAATTCCGCCCTTTGGCTTAGTTCAACAACCCCGCATATTCGTCGAGCTTTTTCAGTGCGTCATCGCGTCCCACCGAAGGCATTTCCAACAGCACCCGCGTTGCTCCAGCCTCGGCGTATTCGTCGAGCAGAGCGGCGTCCGGCTGCGGACGGAAAATGGTGGTGGAGAGAGTCGACATATCGCGGCCGGCTTCGTCGGCTACTGCCTTCAGCTTCGCCATCGTCTCAGCCGGCGCACCGGCGGGTCCTGCCCGCGGCAGCCAGCCATCACAGAACTCCACAATCCGGCGTAGGGTATGGACCGTCTCACCACCAAGGATGATCGGAGGATGCGGCTTCTGCAGGGGCTTGGGATAGCACCACGAGGATTCGACGTTCACGTAGTCCCCGTGGAATGAGGCTTCTTCCTCGGTCCACATCGCCTTCATGGCGAGCAGGCGTTCGCGCATCAACTTGAACCGTGTCTTGGGATCGGTGCCGTGGTTCTCCATCTCTTCGAGGTTCCAGCCGCCACCGGCGCCAAAGATGAAACGGCCACCCGACAGAATATCCAGGCTGGCGATCGTGTTTGCGGTGATGATCGGATCGCGCTGGATGACGAGGCAGATCCCCGTTCCGAGCATAAGCTTCTTGGTGGCCGCCGCGGCGAACGATAGGGCGACGAACGGATCGTGCGTCCGGATGTAGTGCTGCGGCAGTTCCCCACCGCCGGGGAAGGGTGACTTGCGGCTCGTAGGAATGTGCGTGTGCTCACACAGGAATAACGATTCGAAGCCGCGATCTTCGAGTTCCTTGGCAAGGTCGGGAACCTCAATCGCGTAATCGGTGGGAAAGAAGAAAACACCTTTATGCATGCTGATCCTCCAAGCGGATGTGAATGTCGGGCGCTTACCCGATGGCGCCTTGGGCACCATTAAATCGACTGCGGTGGGCGGAGTCTAATTGCGCTGTATGGGAGGTCGTGCGTCTACGCGGGGCTGAAAAAGGCGAATGCTCTTACCTCGATGCTGATCCGCCCCGGAGCGTCCGGTCGAACATTAGGGTCTTCAAACGAGGCGTGCGCGGTGAAACGTGGCCGGCCCTCTCGTTCGGATTCATAGGTCTTGAATATCAAAACTTCTTCGTCCGTCATCAGGGGAAAATAGACCCAATTCTGGTTTGGGCTGTAGACGAGTTGGTAGGTCTCCCCGACCCGGTCAGGCCGCCGGCGTTCCATCTTTACGAGATCATCATCCGCAATGGTCCGGGCGTCACAAATAGCCAGCGGCTGCTTCTCCAACGGGCTGCGAATTGGCCGCCACACCTGGATCACGGCGAATCGGTGTTGCAAAAGTTCTTCGGCTTCGTCCGGCAGAAGGTCGCGCACACGCTGAGGTCCCGACCAGTTTGTGTAATCGTTGTGGGCGTTCCTGACTGTCTCCCGCATCCACTTGGCGTCGTCCGACTCATCGTCGCCCGCACGTAGCGTATGATCGAACATGTGAATGCGCGAAGCGCCGCTGACCTCTTTGATCAGGCGCTCCATCTCCGGGTAGTAGACGGTTCGGATTTCGTCCTGATCGCGGAAGTCAGTCACCGCGCTGGTATGCTGCATGAGTTGGAAGCCGTGCGTCTCCAATGAATACGGTTCTGCAGACTCTCGACCATTGTGGATGGTCACATCTTGTTGCACGAAGTCTCCATCCCGATACTCGATGCGCCCATCCACCTCACTGGATTCGGCTAATGGGTTTTGATCGGCATGGGACGCATAGGTCAGTTTGGCATTTACGGCGTCCAGTGATCCGGGACCGTGCTCGACTTGCGCCATGGTCGTCATCCTTCCGATTGACCGTAAGAGTACTTAAGCCGGAAAAGGGCGCTATCGCAACGATCGTTAACGTCTGGCAATTCGCAGATTAACCGGGGCCGAAGAAGGCCAAGGCGCGCACGTCGATGCTGACACGCTCCGGTGCGTCGGGCGGAGAAGTCGGATCCTCAAAGGCGGCATGTGCGGTAAACCGGGATCGGCTTTCCAGGTCGGAATCGAATGTTTTGAAGATCAAAACTTCGTCGCGCGTCATCTTGGGAAAGTAATGCCACTGATGGTTCGGATTAAAGGCAAGATGGTAGAGCTCTCCAACCCGCTTCGTACTGGCAGGGCCTTGCGGGCGGCTTCGTTCCATAATGATCAGGTCGTCCGCCACAATCGATCGGGCATCGCACATGGCCAACGGTGATTTCTCAACGGGACTTCGGATCGCGCGCCATACTTGAATGACGGCGAACCGGTTCTGCAGGAGTACCTCAGCCTCGTCGGGCAGAAGGTCGCGGACCCGTTGTGGCGCCGACCAATTCGTATAGTCGTTGTGCACGTGATTGACGGTCTCGCGCATCCATTTTGCATCAGGCGAACCCTCGTCCGCCGTACGTAGCGTGTTATCGAATAAGAAAACGCGTGACGCGCCGGTCATGTCCTTAATGAGCTGTTCCATCTCTGGGCGATAGACGGCATCGAGTTCGGCCTGGTCCCGAAATTCAGTTACCCCGCTCTCGTGCCGGATGAGTTGGAAGCCATGTTGCTCCAAGGAGAACCGGTCAGAGTGCGCCCGACCGTTGTGGACCGGCATCTCATGCTCTTCAAGGCTAACATTCAGGTAGTCGATACGCCCGTCTGCGTTATTTCTCGCGACGGGTTTGCCTCCGTCATTCACAACATATGTGAACACACCCAAGACCGAATCGGATGGTTCCATAGACTCGTCAACCTGTGTCATTTCGCCATTCTTCTTGTTCAACGCGAGTGCGCATGCACCTTTTACTTCGTCATGCCTCTAATTAACCAGACAGTGATTGTTCCGCAACGGCCTTTGGGACCGGACTTGTCGCAGGAGAGCCGTAAGGCCATCTTAGGCCCACAATTTCCAGATGATTGCGGGTGAGAGATATGGATGCCGTATTGCAAAGCTTCCTGGCTGGATTCCCAGTCCTGTTGATGCATTTCGTGGTGACTATCGCCATGCTCGCTGTGGGTGTGACGATCTATATCTGGATCACGCCGCACAAGGATGTGGCGCTGGTGCGTGCGGGCAACGTGGCAGCCGCGATATCGCTGTCGGGTGCCATTTTGGGTCTCGCCATCCCGCTCGCTATGTCGATGTCCGTCAGCGTCAATGTAGCCGACATCGTGATCTGGGGACTTCTGACTCTCGTCATCCAGCTGATCGTGTTTCGCTTGGCCGACCTCATCCTCCGCGACCTGTCGGCCCGCATCGAGGCCGGAGAGATCGCGGCGGCCTTGTTGCTCTCGGCGATCAAGCTCGCGGTCGCGGTAATCACAGCCGCCGCTGTTTCCGGCTGATCGACTCGCACGCTTCTCATGAATCGATTTCTCGACCGGCTCGCATACCTGGCCGCAATCCTCGCGCTTCTCTACGCGGGCTCGTCCTATCTGCAGTTTCCACAACAGGAGGAGTCGCGGCGGCCTTCCGTGCGGTATGCCGAACCACCACCGGATTCTCGAGGACCAAAGGTTGCGCCTGGTGTGCAAGTGGTCACGATCCAGGTTCCGGAGAAACAGCCCTCCACCGGTACGGCCTTCGCCATCGGCGGCGGCTGGTGGCTTACCGCGCGTCACGTGGCAGACGGCTGCGACTCGGTCAGTCTTGTGACGGGCCCACGCCGGGCCGCTCGCGCGCAGCAGGTGATACTCCATCCCGATGCCGACATCGCGCTGTTGGGGCTAGACCTTGATCCCGAACCATTTCCGTTCCTTACGGAAACCCTGCGGCGAGGCCAGAACGGATTCGCCATCGGTTTTCCTCAGGGATCGCCGGGAGATGTCCACGCCCAGTTGATGGGACGCGTGCGCATGAAGTCGGTAGGTCGATACCGGACTGATGAACCAATTCTCGCGTGGGCGGAGCGACGCCGGGTTCCGGATCATTTGCCCGCTCTGGGCGGATTATCCGGGGGGCCCATGTTTAACGAGCGAGGTCAGATCATTGGGGTCCTGGTTGCGGCGTCCGAGCGGCGCGGCCGGGTTATGACGTCGGACCCCTCGTCCGTCAGATGGTTACTCGACCAGGCAGGTCTCACGCCCGATCCCAACGCCCGGACCATCGACCTCGCGGTCAGCAATTTCGTCGGGCAGGGCGAAGATCTTCGCGAGGATTTTCGGATCGCCAAGGTTCTCTGTGACGTGAAGCGACCCTCGCGCCGCCGAAGGCTCTAGCTGGTTCTAAAACGATGTTGCCCGCTGAGATGCCTGTCGGCGTCAGAGGTTTTCTTTGATTTCGGCGAGCCGCGCCTCCAGAACGGCAGGGTGTTCGCTGACGGTTTCGGCCTTGTCGTCGAGGATAATTTCCGTCACGTGCCGCCCCACGGCCTGCAAAAGTTCGCGGTCATTCCCGCCATCCTGTTGCGGAATCTTGAGGACGGTGTCGTGGGCGTAAATTTGGTGCTTGTGGCCTCCGGGAGACGCGCCGGTGCTGTTGCCAGGGCCCAATTCGCCACGAATCCCTTGACGTAGGATGCGCCGGAGCATGGCCACGCCCTGGTCTGTCGTCCCGAGATGCTCGAGGGCGTGGACGGCAATCGGCCGTTGGCTCACGATGGCATCCCAGTCGCCCGGGTGCCGTTGACGTTCCTCATAGGGCCGCCCTCCGGTCTGGCCGTAGAAGTCCACCGATTCCTTGCCGATTACCTCGGGTCGGCCCTCGCCTTCGCGATCGACTGCAGGGTTGTAATGACGCCAGCCAAAGATCATGCAGCTGTCGTCGTCCACGGGAACCACCCAGCGCGTCGAGCCGATCCTTCGAGTCCCTTCTTGAGAGGCGCTTTCAAACAACACACCCGCTTGAAACACCGTGGGAAGTACTGCCTGGGCGCAGCGCACCCAAACCATGTCATCGGGCATGCGCCGGGTCGCCACGTAGATCATGCCGTGTCCGCCATCCACCTCGAAATGTTCCAGTACCGGCAGGATCGAAAACATCGGGTCTTCTTCTTTGTCCGAGTTGGGGACGGTCTTCAGTCCCGCGCCATGCAGGAATACGCCGTGGAGGTGATCCATGATGTTGTCCTGGATCTGCAGCCAGTTGCACGGATGCCAGATGTCGTAGGCCTTACTCACCGTGTCAGATGTCTGGTAGTGCGGATCCATGGGAAATGGCGGCTTCTCGTCAGGCGGACCCATATAGGCGAAGACGAGTCCGTCGCGCTCAAGTGTCGGATAGGCGCCGTGGACGAAACTCTCCTTCAGGCGTGAGTCCGGTGGCTCACCGGGCGTCTCGAGGATGGTTCCGTCACGGTCAAACAGCCATCCGTGATAGCAGCAGCGGATGCCGCGATCCGAGACAATGCCGTATTCGAGCGAGGTACCCCGGTGGCTGCAGTGTTTGTGGACGATGCCAACCTCGCCACTGCCGTCACGGAACGCGACAAGGTCCTCGCCGAGGATACGGATCGCCTTGGGAAGATCTTTGAGCTCCTGCGACAGGCACACCGGCTGCCAGTATTTGCGCATGAATTCGCCGCAGGGCGTTCCCGGGCCCGTATGCGTGAGTTCGGCATCTTCAGGGGGAACCGAGCGCTGACGGTAGCCGCCATAAGGTGCGTCAATGCTCGGAATCAGCTCTGGGCCTGAATTCAGCATTGGACTTGAGTTCGGCTTCGGGGAGTCGTGAACGTTCATCGTCTTTCGTTGTGATTCACTTCGTTGAGCCTACCGACCCGTACCCTACCAGCCCATGGCACGGGCCGGACGGCGAGGGTCGGCACCTCCTGTCATCACATCGCGCTTCAGGTCGGCGCTGATAGCGCACACTCCGCTGACGCCGATCGAGATGTCCCTCAGCCAATCCACATTGTGGCCGAGATCGGCGAGCCGGTCTCCAGTAGCCTTGTCGATGCGGCCCTCCAGTGCCAGGCGTCCCGGGTAGGACGTATGGGGTTCGAATGAGTCAGGCTGGCTGTGCGTGCACAGCCGGGGTGCATCAATCGACGCCTGGATATCCATGCCGAAGATGACGTGATTGAGCAGCACCTGGAGCATGCCCTGAGGCTGGGTATCTCCGCCGGAGGCGCCGAACGGCATGGCGAATTCACCTTTCTTCAAGGCGATGGCCGGATTCGGGGTCAGGCGCGGCCGTTTGCCGGGCGCCACGCAACTGGGATGGCCTCGCACGGCAAATGACTGCGAGCCACGCGCGGAGGGTACAAAGCCGAGACCCGGCACGACCGGAGCGTCCCAGCTCGTATCGCTCGGCGTGCCCGAGAAGACGTTTCTGTGGCTATCGATAACGGCTGCGTACGATGTGTCAGCGGTAAAGACGGGTGTCGACGCATTTTCCGGCGCGACGGGCGCCGTCCAGGCCGCGGACGCACCGTTGATCGATCCCGCGGGCGGCAATTCCTTCCACGCCTGGTCCGAGCGGATGAGCTTGCGTCGCTCTGACGCATAGTCAGGGTCAAGCAGCTCTTCCATCGGGACGTCAACGAATCGGGGGTCGCCGTAGAATTTCTCGCGGTCCGCAAACGCCAGCTTGATGGCTTCGGCGACGACGTGAATGTACTCGGGCGTGTTGTGACCCAGGGATTCGAGATCGAACCCTTCGAGGAGCGAGAGTGCCTGTGGGACGACCGGCCCCTGGCACCAGGGGCCGCATGAATAGATGTCGATACCGTGGTAGCGGTAGGCCACGGGCGGTTCGATGGCTGAGGCATAGCCCGCAAGATCGTCCGCTGTCATCCAGCCGTCGTTCTCTCGCTGGAAGGCCACGATCTTCTGGGCGATATCGCCCTTGTAGAACGCATCCCGTGCGGCCGACAGACCGGCTACACGTCCGCCTTTCGCGGCGGCGCGCTCTTCATCCACCATGTACGTCAGCGCATTGGCGAGATCGCTTTGGACGAATAAGTCACCGACGTCAGGGAGATTGCCGTCCGGCAGAAAGACCTCGGCGCTACTAGGCCACAGGCGATGACGTTCTTCGAACTTTTCGGTGTAGATCCGCATGTGACGATGCATCGGCATGCCGTCACTGGCGCAGCGGATGGCTTGTTGTGCGATGTCGCCAAAGCTCATCGTCCCAAATTTTGTGAGCGCCAAGATGTAGGCATCTGGCGCCGCCGGGATAACGGTTCGGTGGACTCCGACGGGAATAGTACCCGCGTGCTCGTCGATGAAGTAATCGAGGGACGCAGCTTTGGGCCACCAGCCGAGGCCGCTTATGGTCAGGACTTCATCCGTTTCCGCGAGATACAGCATGATCGGCGCGACACCGCCGATCTGGACTTGATCGGATTGGACGACGCCGAGAGTCAGTGACGCCGCGACACCCGCATCGATCGCATTACCACCGGCTTCAAGGATGCCGATGGCTGCCTCGGTCGCGAGGTAATGACCCGTCGATGCCATGTAACGCCGGCCCGCGATCTCGGGCTGAAGGGATGGCGGGGGAACGGAGTCGCCTTCGTAGCTGGTGTAGTTAGTCGTCACCACCAGCCTGCCGGCGTTGGTGCGCGGGATCCTCACCGGGCACGAAAATGGAACCGTCGCGGGTACGATCAGTATACATTCCCTCAATCGATTTGGACTCGGCCACCTGAGATTCCTTCTGCTTGGGAAGCGCCGGGATAAGCGGGATGTCTTCTTCCGCGGGGACGGACATCCATTCTTTTCGTGCGAGGGCGGCCTTGATATAGGGCGCGAGTTCGGCCTGTTTCTTCGCCTCACGTTCGGCCGCACGCTCTTTGAATTCTGGCATCACTTCGGCGGCGAAAAGTTCCAATGATTCGCAGATGTGATCGTGCTGATTCTTGCCGCCCTGCTGGATGAAGATGATTTGGTCCATCCCGGCGTCTTCGTAGCGCCGCAGATGATCGCGAAGCTGATCGGGCGTGCCGATGCAGCCGCGGCCTTTGTCCTGCTTGATGTTCTCGCGCGCGGCTTCGTATTTCTCCCAGACGCTGGTGTGGCCAGGGCGGTGCTCGCCGAACACATAGTAATGGCCGATACCGTAGCCGAAGAAGTGGAACCCATCGAGGCCACGGGCTTCCGCCACGGCGGCGTCCTGGTGGCATGAGAATCCCGAAATAATCGCGATATTCGCGTTCACCGTATGGCCCACGGGGACGCAACGGTCGGACTTGATGATGTCGTAATATTCCTCCACCCACGGCGCCGCCTGTTCGGGCTCGAAAAAACCAAAGGCCAGCGCGCCGATCCCCATTTCCGCGGCTTTTTGGATGCTTTCCCGTCGCGAGCAAGCCATCCATATCGGTGGATGGGGTTTCTGCACCGGTTTCGGCACGACATTACGGCAGGGGGCTGTGAAGAACTTTCCCTCGTATCCAGGATAAGGCGACAGGGCGGCCATGTTTGCAGCCTGTTCGGTCGCCTCGAACCACATGTCTTTTTTCAGTTCCGGATCGACGCCAAACCCACCGGTCTCGAGGGCGGAATTCGATTCGCCCGTTCCCCATTCCACCCGGCCGCTTGAGACGAGGTCGAGCGTGGCGATACGTTCGACGGCACGGAAGGGATGGTTGTACCCGGCGGGCATCAGCATGATGCCGTGGCCCAGGCGAATGTTTTTGGTGCGCTGGGAACATGCCGCCAGGAATACTTCAGGCGCGGATCCGTGGGCGTACTCTTCGAGAAAATGATGCTCGACCGCCCAGACAGCGTCTATGCCCAACTGATCGGCAAGTTCGACCTGGTCCAGCGATTCTTGGAACAGGCGAAGCTCCGAATCTTCGTCCCAAGGCCGAGGTAGTTGGTGCTCGTAGAAGATGCCGAATTTCATGTCAAACTCCGAAAGGAAGAAGCTCTTACGGGCAGGATTTCCCTACCATACCGGTTATGCGTGACCAAGGCCGCCGCGTCCGGCGATTGGTGGCAGCCACCACGATTCAATAGGTATGATCTACGATAGGGGCTCCAAGCTGCCAAGCATGGTCGGGATCAACTCCGTGACAGTGGGATGGATATGCATGGCGCGCTGGATCACGGAATAAGGCTGATCCGCGTATATCATGTCGAGCACCGAGATTGAGGTCAACACCGCGGGGCGCAACCCGCAAACGTTTGAAGAGGCCAGCCGTTTGGTGAAATACGTCGAAAGCTTGTTCATGCCGTGGGATTTCGATGCATTGCTGGCAGGGTTCACGGACGACTGCATCGTGCGGTATGCCGAATTTCCGGAGATGCACGGCAAGGAGGAGCTCGACAAATTCTTCAGGGGTCGCGCCTTACGCCAGAAGGATTGCTGGCTGAAGAAAGACCTCAGACTGCTCATGGGTGACATGATCGCCAACACCTGGAATTGCGGATGGATCGATCTCCAGACGGGCAAGAACATGTGGGGTTAGGGCATGGAGATGTGGACCATGCGCGACGGCAAGGTTGCGGTTTGGGAAGGGACTCTCAATTTCAACGAAGAAGGCAAACGGGACACCGGCATCGTCTGACCGGGGTCGAATGAAGAACCGGCGCTAACTTCTCAGTTGGACAATCCACTCGGCCCAACGGTCGATTTCAGGAAGTAGAGATTCTGCGGATTCGGACTCCAGCGGGACGACGGCTCGGGCGACGCCCTGGTCCTGCCAGCGCTTGAGTTGGTCGATGTCGGGATCGCCGCCCCACGCCGTCACAGGTATAGATTCTGGATCGCGACCGGCTTCCGTTGCCATCTGCCGAAAGTCCTGCAGGTGTTGGGTGACGTCCTCGTACGACGGCAAACGGGTATGCGGAATCCAGCCATCCCCATACGCGATGGCACGTCGCGCGCCGTAGGGGAAGCTGCCGCCGACAATGACCGGAGGATAGGGTTTTTGTACTGGTTTGGGCCACGACATCATGGGCGGGAAATCGACGGTATCACCGTGGAATTCGGGCTTGTTCTGCGTCCAAATCTCTTTCATGGCGGAGATGCGTTCCCGCGCTATTTTGTGCCGGGATTTGAAGGAAGTGCCGTGGTCCGCCATTTCTTCTGCGTTCCATCCGTTGCCCACACCGAACAGGAATCTCCCATCGGAAACGTGGTCGATCGATGCCACGAGCTTGGCCGTCTGAATGGGATCACGTTGGGCAACCAGGCAGATGCCCGTTCCCAACTTAAGTGTCTTGGTCGCCGCGGCAGCGGCGGTCAGTGTGATGAACGGGTCCATGACATCGAAGTATTTCTTGGGAATTTCGTCCCACCCGGCAAACGACGATTCTCGGGATAAGGGGATGTGCGAGTGCTCTGGTGCCCAAAGTGAATCGAAACCTCGTTGCTCCAGGATCGTGCCCAATTCGGCTGGGGTGATCGAATAGTCCGTGAAAAACATCCCTGCGCCGACAAGCATTCCGCCTTATCCCTGTTCTATTGTGAGACCGGGGTCACAAGATTCCAGCGCCCGGTCCGATGGACGTTGAACATCGCACATTAGCAAATTTTGCTTGTGCCATGCCGATGCATATCCCATAATTTATCTCCATTGTGGTGAAGGTGCTCGGAGAAAATAATCTGGGCAGTCGATGTCTGCGGGCTTGCCGCAGACGGCGCAATGAATGGCGGGGGATGGAACCGCCGATCGTCGATTTCCGGGGATAGGCCGAGAACGGCTGCAGTGGCGCAGTACGCGTGGAATAATTCGCGGGGGGCCGGGTCCGACGCGTCAGTTCAGAGGCCATTATTCTATTGCGTCTTTTCGATAGCGTTTTCCGGACTGATCTAGCGAACGCAAGTGCGTCGGCATGGACCATGGGCGGGCCTTGATTGAGCCCTGGAGGACGACATGAACGACGAAGATGGAGTGCCGGCACCGCTGAGCGTGGTTCGGAACACACGAGACCGAGCAGGGATGGAAGCGCTATTGGCATGTCTGCGCGAAGATACCAAATCCATATTGGAACTTGACGACTTTGCCGGATATGCACTTATAGCCTGGGGCCGAGACGGTAGGCCGTCAGTCTATCCCCGATTATTCCGGCCCGAAAATCCCATTCCTGCTTACGTTCTGCCGGCATATCTGCAGATGGCCGCCAACTGGTGGATCGAAGATGGGATGCCTCAAGGGTTTAAATCCACCTAGGTGCCCCTTACACCTTCAATTCCGGGAAATCTCGGACGCACTGGCAGCCACCAGTTGTTCATGATATGTTCTATATTGTGGGCGAGAAGACAAAAAGGTCACATCGCGCTTCTAACATTAGAAGATTGAAACCATAACTATCGGGATGCGCGAAATATTTAACCATTTTCGCCCAACAATCGACATATTCCCGATGATCATGGGGTTCGGGTGGCAAACACGCGTCGGCGAGCGAAGGGAAGGGGGCCTAATAAATGACGGGACGCGATGAAGACGGGGTTCCGACGCAGGCCAAGAACTTTATCGAAGAGCTACCGGGTGCCGAGGTTCAGGCGTTGCCAAATAATGACGAACACCCTCCCAGGCTCCACGTCATCAGAGATCGGCTCGACCGCGCGACGGTCCAGTCTCTAGGCGCGTGGATGCAAAAGGACGCCGAACATGCCGGACAGATCGATGATCTGGCGGGTTATGTTCTCGTGGCTTGGAACAAGGATGGCCGCCCCGCCGTCTACCCGAGACTATATCTCTCCACTCAATCCCATACCGGCCTACATTCTCCCGAGCTATCTTCAGACCGCTCTCAGTTGGTGGATCGAGGATGGCATGCCAGAAGATATCGGTGGTTAGGCGCGTTTCCTGAAATCTTAGTAAAATTCCAGGGAACCACTTGAAAATTCCCGAATCAGCCCCCACGAATCTATCTATGCAAGAACTTGATACGGCGATCGTAGGCGGGGCGACATTCTATGAGCGTCTCGGTCTCGTGTTCCGTCAATATGTGGACGAGTTGGTGCAACAGGTGGCGACCTTGCTGTGGCCCGAACGACGCGCGGCTCTCGTTGCCTTTTACCGTGGCATCGCCGCTGCCGAACCGGCAGAACTTAAGGCTTCAATCGAGGAGCTTGGAATTCCGCTGGAAGAATCCGATACCTATTCGGAGCAAATGTTTCGAGTCGTGCTGACCGCGTGGATCGAGAGGATCGGCCTGGAGGACATGACCAATCCCGATCAGGCTGTACTGTATGCCTTGTCGTATGATGAGGAACATGTTGCCAAGGCTGAAGCTTGGTTTGCTGACCGGCCAGAGCATCTTGCAGCAATCAGTGCGGGGGCGGCAGGCGAATGATTATTGATTGGAGCGCGCTAACGCGAGTCCCCGTCGCCCTTGCGGCGGTTGCGATCGTAATGCTGCTGGTGCCTGGACCGGTGCAGTCCCGTCAGGACGATCCTCGACTGGAGGCACTTTTCACGACTCTGCAGGAGACGGGTGATCCTTCCGCGGCCGGGAAGGCGATGGCGGAAATTTGGGGGATTTGGTTCGACGCGGGCGATGAACGCGTGAATCAATTCATGAGTCAGGGACGATCCGCAATGGCAGGTAGCCAGTTCGCGCAGGCACTAGCCAACTTTGACCAAGCGATTGCAATCGATCCGGAATACGCAGAGGCATGGAACCAGCGCGCGACCCTCTACTTTCTCATCGGCAACCTTGAAGCATCCATTCACGATGCTGAACAGGCACTGGTTCTTCGGCGCCCTGTCTGGTTTAGGTTTGATACACGCGAGAGCCGGCGAGCTCGAGACGGCGATCACCTGGTTTGAGCGCGCTATCGAAGCCAATCCCCACGCGCGCAACGCCCGCACCAATATTGAGGGTATCAGGCAGCGCCTTCAGGACGGGACCCGCGAAAATTGAGAATGAGCGTGGTCTCGTCCTCCTGACTTTATGAGTCAGGAGTGAATGGGCCGGCACGAACTTGGTTGCGGCCAGCTTGTTTGGCCTCATAAAGGAGGTGGTCGGCGGCCACGACAATGTCAGCGGACTGAACGTTGGAATTTGAGGACACCGCTGCGACGCCGATACTCACCGTGAGATGATCTGCAACTTCAGATTTGGCATGGGGAATGGCGACTTTCAGCATACGCCGGCACATGCTGTCACCGACTAGTTTTGCGCCGGGTAAGTCGGTCTGGGGAAGGATGCAGGCGAATTCTTAACCACCGAACCGGGCAGCGAGGTCCGCAGGTCTCTGCAGGCAACCCACAATTTGTTCCGCGACAGATTTCAAGCAGTCATCACCGGCCGAATGACCGTAGGTGTCGTTGAATTGTTTGAAATAGTCGATGTCGATCATAGTCAACGAAAGCCACCCGCCGTCGCGCGTTGTACGGCGCCATTCGCGGTCGAGAGTTTCGTCGAACTGCCTGCGATTGGGGATGCCTGTCAGGCCATCGATAAGAGCGAGCCTTCGGAGTCTGTCTTGGCGTTGCTTTATCTCGATGTGACTCTTAAGCCGCGTGATGAGGATCTTTGCATGTACCGGCTTGGTGACGAAGTCCACGGCGCCAAGTTCAATGGAATGTACCTCCAGTTCATCGCGTCCATCTGCCGTCACGAAAATTATCGGAGTGTCTGCCAATTCAGGCGCACGACGAATCTCCGCCAGCGCTTCATGTCCGTCCATTCCCGGAATTTTGTAGTCGAGAAGCACTACGTCGGGCACGCTCTGTCGTGCCATCTGCAATCCAGTTTTGGCGCTTCTGGCGGTTAATACCTCGAACTCGTCCCGAAGGATTTCTGTCAGAAACGCACGCGCGATTTCGTCGTCGTCAATCACGAGAACGCGTGGCTGGGGTTGGCTCGCATCGTTGTCGCTACTATTCATAAATACGGAATCCTGACCTCCATGCCGCCTTGGAATGGAACCGATCGTTATAGATTTTCAAGACCTTTGAATTAGGGACACACGTAATGTCGTAGCTCGACCGGGGACGACAATCCTGGCGCAGTCCGACGCGTATGACTCTTGCAATTCATGTTTAGAGCAGATGTCGTAAGAACGGAAGGTGCGACCGTCTCTAGTGAGATAAATCGGTATCTTCCATCTACGCTCGTCGCGTTGTGCCGGCCCACGGTAGTCTCGACTCTTCCGTGTTACACCCAGCACAATGTCCGGATGCAGGTCGGTGTCACAACATCGCGGAGTGGAGAATGAACTACGAGACAATGACGGAAGAGCAGCAGCATGCTCTCAATCTGCAGTACCGGGCCCGCTTGACCATTCCTGACGCCGACGACTTTGTCGCAAGAGCTGCCGTGCGAAGTGCGGCGGTCCGGGACAGACTGAACTGTCACCTCGATGTGGCCTACGGTGATACACCGAAGCAAACGCTCGATGTTTTTCCCGCGGATCATCCAGGTGCCCCCGTATTCTTCTATATCCACGGTGGATACTGGTTCCAACTCGACAAAGATATATACAGCGAGGTCGCGGAGCCCATGGTGGCGGCGGGCGTGACCACGGTGTTGCCAAATTATGAACTCTGTCCCGACGTGACCATTCCTGACATTGTCGATCAGGTTCGTCGCGCGCTCGTTTGGGTCCATCAGAATGTCGCCAGCTACAACGGGAATCCCGACCGGATTCACATCAGTGGGCATTCCGCAGGCGGCCACCTGACAGGCATGATGATGGTTACCGATTGGGCCAGCCTGTTCGGACTTCCTGTAGATCTAATCAAAAGCAGCACGCCGATCAGTGGGCTCTTTGATATTGAGCCCCACCGCTTCACCAATTTGCAGCCCGACATCCGATTGACCGCCGAGGCAGCGGCGGCCAACAGCCCGCAGCACCTGCCGCTGTACTTCAGTGGTTCGATGATTTGTGCGGTTGGAGGTGGTGAAACGACGTCATTCAAACGCCAGACGAAAGACTTCAACGCGAAATGCCAGGATCAAGGATTGGCGTGCCAGTATGTGGAGATTGAAAACGATCACCACTTCGCGATAACCGACCGGCTAAATGACACTGACGATCCTCTCACGAAATCGATACTCGAACAGATGGGACTCTAGCTGTTCTCATCTAGGGTCGCTTCGCCCTAGCCATGTCGCTTCCATATCTGGAGCAATTCCTGCCCACGATGTCGCTGACTGGCACTTAACTTCTTCTCCAATGCGGGGAGGGACCGCTTGGCACCTTTGTTCCCGCTCTCTGCGGCGACCGTCATCCAGAACCAAGCCTCTGCGTAGTCCCAGGGAACGCCCTCGCCCTTCGCATAAAGTATGGCCAGGGCGCGCTGCGCGGGTTCGAATTTTTGCTCGGCAGCCCTTTTGAACCATTGCGCTGCAATTCTGAAGTCATTTTCAGCAACGGCGACCGAATAATACATTGCGCCTAGATTGAACTGGGCCCGGCTGTATCCCGATTTTGCGGCAAGCGTGTAAAGGTCGCGTGCCTTCTCGAAATCTGCCTCCACCCCAAGACCTTTACGGTAAAGTAGAGCAAGCGCATTCAGCGACTTGAGGTAATTTTGATTGGCGGCCTTGGAGTACCACTTGGCGGCTTGACTGTAGTCGCGAGGTACGCCTTTTCCATCACGATACATTTGGCCCAAGTTATGCTGAGCAATGGCAAGGCCTTGATCCGCTGCCTTACGAAACCATGATACCGCTTGGGTGTACTGGCTCAGGGAAGTAGCGTCTGCTCGTAGGACTAAGGCAAGATTGTTCATCGCCTTGACGTGGCCTTGCTCGACTGCTTTGCGGAACCAATTTTGTGCTTCCACGAGGTCTCGAGCGACAGAATTTCCGGCGAAGTAAGCTATACCAAGTCGGAACTGAGCTTTTGCGTCGCCGACCCCGGCAAGGGATAAAAGTTCAGATATTTGGGCTGAAAACTTCGAACTTTGCGCCAGACCAACGTGAAGAGGCGCCAGAAATAGGAAGGCCGATACTATCGCCATCGGCCAGCACGCCGCGATCGTGCCCCGTTTACGGCTCATGGAGCGTCTCCAGAAGTGAGTGGAGAGACACTGCAATCTCCTCCGGCATCCATTGGTTCCAGCGTTCTGGGTAGCGTTTCATGAATAAAATTTCGATCTCGGTGAAATCGAGGTCGCGCTTCCGACGTTCGGCTGGGCGCGATCCAGTGCCTGGACGCCATCATCATCGCGGGCCAGTAGGCGATCGGCAGCAGCGATTCCGATCAGAGCCTGGCAGCGTTGCGGGTCTGTCGACGCCAGTTCGAGCGCTTGCTGGAACATTGATTCGGAGGCACTGGGGTTGCCAAGACGGCGTTGAAGGTCACCGCTAAAGCAGGTGAGCGCAAAACGATCGACATCGGATTCGGCAACAAGGAGGCCTTGTTTCATTGCCTCTGCCGCACGGGCATCCCGATATCGTTCGGCAAGGCTCTTAGCCGCCGACGACCACGCTGCGGCAGCTCCCGGATCTCCCGCGCGCTCGAGGTGTTCTGCGTGCAGCACGGGATCGCGATTGTGGAAAAATTGAGCTGCCTTGGTGTGCAAGGCACGTTTGGAAGTATTCAGTAGTGACGCATAGACGCCGTCGCGGATCAGAGCGTGGGAAATCAGGAAGGCACCATTGTCCGGCCGCACCATTAAATGATTGATCAAGCCGTCGCACGTGTAGTTTCCGTCGCCGTGCAGGTGCCGAAGCGCGTCGAGCGTGAACCGTTGGCCGAGGACGGAAGCGGCCTGAAGTGCTTCGCGGTCTGCGCCGTCTAATGCGTCCATTCGGGCCAGGACCAAGCTGTGTAGGGACACGGGAATTTGTCCCGATTCGTGCTCCTCAGCAACTGCTCGAGGAAGAGTGGATTGCCGTCAGCCCGTTTCACACAAACCTCAATGGTAGCGGGTTCGAGTTGTGGAAATTCTTCGGCCATTTGGAAGGCGTCGACACTTTGAGGGGCGCCGAGGTCGATGGTCAGGACCGCACATCCATGTGCCTGCGCCCGCCAATTCTGATCGAGAGGATCCCCCTCTACCCGAGTTGTCATCACTATCAGCGCGGGAAACTCGACAAGCGCGGAACAGAGTCCGGCCAGATACATCAGCACCGATGAATCAGCCCAGTGAACATCTTCGACGAACAAAGCCAATGGTCCATGTCCGGCAAGGACTTTGGCAATTTCGGCCACGGTCGCGCGCCGCCCGCTGGTGCGGGCATCATCGTCCATCGCATCGTAAATGGAACGCAACACGATGGGCTGCTCGATCCCCAATAGGTCATTCAGATGGACGACGTTGTCTGCCGACACGAGCCCTTGTTGCACCGCGTTCTCCGCAGCTGCGGTACGCGCTGGTTTCGCATCATCTCCGGTTGCACCCAACATCTCACCGACGAGGATACGAATGGCGTCTTGGCTCAACCCCACACCGAAATCGAGGACGCGTGTCGCGTGGCAAGCGAATCCTTTTTCCTGAGCCATGTCCTTGAACTCCGCCATCAAGCGTGACTTGCCGATGCCGGCCTCCCCGCGCAGGCAGATGGTTTGACCTCTGCTGGCCCCAATGATGGAATCGATGGCGCCTGATAGTTGGGAGACTTCCGCCTGCCGGCCAAAAAGTCGTCCATGGGCAATAGCCGCGCCGGGAGCCGCAATGCCGGTAACACGCCAAACCTGACGGGTATCTTCGATTCCACGGATCGATACCTGATCCAATGCTTCTCCCGAAATCAGGTCCCCCACTTGTCTGTGAACTGACTCGGAGATGAGTGTTTCTCCGGGATGAGCGAGGTCCTGCAGACGAGCAGCGAGATTGACGGTTTCCCCGGTAACGGTGAATTCTTCGTGATCATCGCTACCGACATTGCTTGCCACTACCTCGCCAGAGGCGATGCCGGCATGGATCCGGATTGCACCAGTTGATTCGTTGCCGAGCTTCGCGACGGCGCTATGAATATCCAGAGCTGCCCGAACGGCCCGTTCAGGGTCATTGTCGTGTGCAATAGTTGCCCCGAACACTGCCATCACTGAATCACCGATGTGTTTGTCGATGCTTCCGCCGAACCGTCTTACTAACGCATCGGTGACTCCAAAAAATTCATTGAGCAGCGCGTGTATGTCCTCCGGATCAAGCTTTCCCGAAAGCGTCGTAAACCCGGAGATATCGGCGAACAGTACGGTCACCGGGCGACGTGTTCCTGTCTCGGGCACCGTTCCGGATTCAGCAGTTGAAGGTTCAGCCGATTTAGCTTCAGTGGCGGCGGCTACAGATGACGACCCCGACAAAAGATGTCCGCAGGAATGGCAAAACTTGTGTCCGCCGTCGACTTCAATGCCGCAGCTCGGACAGACGCTCTCCAGCTTTGTGCCGCACTCGACACAGAATTTTACCGTGGCGACATTCTCAAATTGGCACTGAGGACACAGCATGGAGATCGGCGGGCTGAAGCCTGCGGAGTTGGTGGGCGTCCGATGCTAATGCACAATCCACTCTGATGTCAGCGTTTCCCTTACCCTGTCCCTCTGCGGTAATCGAGCTAGAATGATTTCGTCGCACCGGCATCAGTATGAGTTCGGAATTATCTCGATCTGGAAGCGGCTGGAAGACTGACCAATAATCTTGGTTTGAAACGGAGATCGATATGTCTGCACCCCGTATCGCGATACTCGGATTCGTTCTCGAGGCGAACCGCAATGCGCCGGTTTCCGACCGCGACGTCTTTGAAGAGACTCTTTATCTCGATGGTCGTGGAATTGCTGCGGAATTGGAGGGCGATCGAAAAGGATTACCCAGCGCGGTCCAGGGCTTTTGCGAGGAGATGGATGCCCACGGCGCTTGGACGCCGGTGCCGATCCTGCTCGCCGAGGCCCCGCCCGGGGGGCCGGCGGATCATGTGTTTTTCACGAACATGATTGAGGCCATGGACGCCACTTTACGTCAATCGGACACAGTCGATGGCGTCTACATTTGTGAACATGGTGCGGGCCTCAGCACTGAATGGGATGATGCCGACGGGGCGGTGTTTGCGATGGCCCGGGATGTTGTCGGACCCGCCGTGCCGATCGTTGCGACCCTGGATTTGCACGGCCACGTGACGCCACGCATGAACGATACGGCCGACGTGATGGTGGCTTATCTCACCAACCCTCACGTGGATGGAGCAGATCGGGGCCGCGAAGCAGCGGGAATCATGCACGACATGCTGGCCGGCATGCGGACCTGCAGCGTCCTGATCCGCGTTCCCATGATCAGCCCGTCCGTAAGCCTGCTCACGGCGCAGGGTCCTTATGCCGACCTCATCAACTTTGGCCAGACCCTATTGGCGCCACCCCTCATCAACATCTCAATTCTCGCGGGGTTTGCGCCGGCGGACGCGACCACGAACGGCATGTCCATCGTTGTCGCGGCCAGGGCGGACACCGATGGCGGGCCCGCCGCAGCCGAAGCGGTCGCCCGGCAACTTGCCGAGCGCGCCTGGTCGGACCGGCAACGCTATCGCGCCCAATTGACGAGCCTGGACGACGCAATCGACCAAGCCGTGGCCGTTTCTCAAAACGCGTCGTTACCTGGGATCATTCTCGCAGACGTGGCAGATAATCCGGGCGGTGGAGGCCGTGGTAACACGACCTATCTGCTTCGGCGACTGCATGAGGCAAATGCTCGAGATGTCGTCATTGGTATGATGATTGACCCGCCACTGGCTGCAGAGGCGCATGGCCTGGGTGAAGGGGAAACATTCACGGCCAAGTTCAATCGCGATGAGGAGAATCCGTTTTCCGAGTCCTACAGCGTTGAAGTGTCTGTCGAGCGTCTGGCATCCGGGCCGTTCCTGGGGCGCCGCGGCATATATGCGGGTCGGCGCGTCAATCTCGGGCTCTGCGCTCTTTTGAAATTTGATGGTCTCGAAGTTGTCGTCGCCAGCCACCGGCAGCAGTGTGCAGACCCGGTATTTCTCGAACGCATGGGGATCGACGTGTCCCAGGTGCGGACGCTGGTCATTAAATCCCGCGGCCATTTCCGTGCTGGCTTTGATGAGTTCTTCCCGCCTGAACAGATATACGAGGTTGATGTGCCGGGACTGACCACGCCCGTACTGACGCGCCTCGGGTTGAAACGGGTACCGCGCCCCATTTATCCGCTCGACCCCGACATGGAGTGGAGTCCGAGTACCTGATTATCTAGAATTCGCAGATCGGCGATCTCATACGAAAGGCAGATACGTCGCGCCGGTGTGGCGCGCGAGTTTGGTGTCGTTTTCGAGGAGCGTCCGGCATGAAGTTCGGGACACACCATCTTCTGGAAGGTCCGTTCACTAAGACCGAAACTCAGGTGTACGAAGAACATCTTGAACAGATGGTACTCGGGGATCAGCTTGGGTTTGATCGGGTGTGGCTCACCGAGCATCATTTCTCGTCTGTACCCCATGTTGAGGGCGTTCCCGGCGAATACGGACTTTGCGTACCGCCGAAGACGCAGCGATGGCCGACATTATTTCGGGCGGCCACATCGATTTTGGGGTCGGTCTCGGTTACCGCAAATACGAATTCGATGGTTTTCGTGTCGACCCGGGCGAAAAGCTGGAGCGGTTCATTGAGGCGCTGGACATCATCCTGGGTGTCTGGACGACTGATGAATATGAACACAAGGGCAAGTTCTGGGACATCCCCCGGCTGACACTGGTCCCGAAGCCTTTGCAAAAGCCGCATCCCCCTGTCTGGGTCGCGACGCGCCTTGGCACCAAAGAAGCTATCGACTTCATCGCCGCAAACAACTACCGCATGCTCTCGGCCTGGGCGCCCCGGCCGGAACTACGCGCAACTTACGAATTGCTGAAAGAATCACGGGAAAGCAACGGGATGAGCGGTCCCTTCGATTTCACCTGCCTGCGTCATGTGTTCGTTGCCGATAACGATGCCGAAGCAAAACGCCTGGGCAGTGATTACATTGCGTACTACATGAACTCGACGGCTTTGTTCCGACCGATCGGCGATCACGAACGCGACGAGATGGTGTTTGATGGAGTCGACACCTGCATCGAAAAAATTCACAGCCTCAGCGCCGACACAGGCGTTAACAATTTGATTTACTGGATGAATTTTGGCGGTATGCCTCAAGATTTGGTGAAGCGTTCGATGGAACTCTTTGCCGCCGAAGTCATACTGAACCTCCGCGATAACATTCCACTCGCGGATCTACCCTCGGCGGCGGCCGAGTAAGTTTGGCGATCACATGAATCTTTCGCTACTCGCAAGTAGACAAACTGGGAGGTCGTAAGACCATGGCGTGACTTGAAGGAAAAGTTACTCTGATTACAGGTGCGGGGGCGGGCATCGCGCGGGCGACGAGCCGTCTCTTCGCGAGCGAAGGGGCGAGCATCGCTGTCGTCGAGATCAATCAAGAGGCGGGCGCGGAAACCGCAAGCTTGGTTCAAGCGGACGGCGGCAAGGCGGTCTCGATCGTGGCCGACGTCACAGAGCCCGACGACGTGGAACGGGCGGTCAAGGAGACGGTGGAGGCGTTCGGCCGGCTCAATGTCCTCTACAATTGCGCGGGCGGTTCGGCACCTCCTGACGATTCTGTGACTGTCATGCCGATCGAGGCCTGGGACCGCAGCATCAAGATCGACCTCTATGGCACGTTTTTAGGCAGCCGGTTCGGCATCCCGGAATTGCGGAATGCCGGTGGTGGCTCGATCATCAATATGAGCTCAGTGATGAACTTTCTCGGCGAGATTACGGGATTTCCCCCACGGCATTCCTATTCGGCAGCCAAGGGTGGGGTATCGGCTCTCACACGCTGTATCGCGGCCGAGTACGCCAAGGACAACATCCGCTGCAACGCCATCGCACCGTGTTTCGTCCAGACCGACCGCAATATTGGGGTGAAAGCCGGGTGGTCCAATGAGATGAGCGACACCGTCCACGATCAGCACTCGATGGGCCTAGGCGAGCCATCGGATATCGCCAATGCCGCGCTATACCTGGCTTCCGACGAATCTCGGATAGTCAACGGCGTCATCCTCTCCGTCGACGGTGGCATGGTCGTGATCTAAGGGGTAGATCCCTGGCTCTTACATTTCTGAGAGCTACTTCTTCTTCCCGCGACACGGACTGCATGGCTTCTTCGCTGCGCACGGTTTTCGCGAACTACCCGTGGCGTTGAATACTCCCGCACAGGGGTTGTCGGCCGACAGCGCTTCAGAAGCTTGTGACGGCCTTGTTGCTGGCGTGATCAAGGCGGACGCGAACACAGTGATCACGGCAGTCGAAATAAGTTCTTTGAAAATCGGTGCCATACCTCCCGATAAAGATAATCCTTGCGGTCGGAACACAGATTTTCAAGACGTATTATCTTGAGGAGAGATCCTAGCGCTCGATGCAAGTTATGACGGCGCCTGGGTACAGGTGCCGTTTAACCCGCGGCCAGTTGATGACGATTCCTTGATAACGGCGGCACGGTGGTAGTTCGCTGTTGACCGCAGTGTTTGTCATCGACGAGGACGATTGCGGTGCAGGCAGTGATTTTGGGGTAGGGAGAGATTTCGGTGACAGCAAGGTTTTCGCCGCGGGAAGGGTTGCCGGTGGGGGCAGGCTTTTCCCAGCCGAATAGGCCGTCGTACCAACCATCGAGATGATCATAAACAGCAAGAATGTCAGTAGTTTGTTTTTGGCTCCGCTCATAGAATTGATGTGGGAGCAAACCGTCGCATTTCCAACTAAATGGCATGATACTGGTCATTGATTCCGGACTGGGTTAGGCTAATCGACATCGGAGAAAATCTGATGATATCGGCACACATCGCTAAATATTTGGGCGCCCTGGGCGTGGCCCTTGTGCTGTGGGCGCTTTCGCTGACTTCGGCTATGGCCGATCCGGATTGCACCTGCTGTTATTCGGGGCAGGAAGTCGGTTTGAACAAATGCGTTTGCATGATCACGCCAAACGGTATGCGCCGAGCGTGCTGTGGGCTTGTGCTGAACAACACATCCTGGACGTTCTTCAAGGATGGATGTGTGATTGCCGGATCGAAGAAGCCAAATCAGTCGACGCGTCCGGCCAACGCAATTTCCTATCCGCTTGGGCGGGACGAAGGCTGAAGATCTGCATGAGTTGGTGACGCCTTAGACTCGCGGTCACCGACCCCCCTCTTTTCCCCGTCCATTCGGGTGTGTATCTTCCAGGTTATGTACTCGGCGACATATCCAATGTCGCGAACGGGTTCTCATCAATTCAATCCACATCAAGAACGGGGAGTGACATGGCTCAGATGAATGGAGGAGCGGCGGTAGTCGAGACCTTACGCGCCGCTGGCGTATCTCACGTATTTGGACTTTTGGGTTCGTCCACGATGGAAGTCTACGACGCTCTTTATGACGCCACTGACATCAAGTATGTCGGTGTTCGCCATGAGGCATTCGGGGTCCATATGTCGGATGGTTTCGCCCGCGCGAAAGGGAGCCCTGGCGTATTCCTGGCAGGTCAGGCAGGACCCGGATCCGTCAACATGGTGGCGGGCCTTGCGGCAGCGAAGCTTGCGTATTCGCCGGTGGTCGCTATCACGGGATTGGTCGCCTCGGATCACTTCAGCCGCGATGCCTTCCAGGAAGTCGATCAGCAGAACCTTTTTGCGTCCGTGGTCAAGAAGAACATCACGGTTATTCGCCCCGACCGCGTGCCGTCGGCGATTGAAGAGGCCTTGCGCGTCGCCAATTCCGGGCGCCGCGGTCCAGTCACCGTCAACATTCCTCGTGACATGTTCGCCGCGCAGATGGATGCCGAGATCAAGGCGCCTGATTACGGCGTCGGTTCGGCGGCGGGAACATATAATCCGGAAGCCGTCGCAAAGGTCTGCGAGCTTCTGCGCAACGCCAAGGCGCCCGCCATCCTGGCAGGCGCCGGCGTCAAATGGGGCCGTGGAGCCGATGAAGTTTGCCGCCTGTCTAATGAGCTCCAGATTCCTGTAACGGCGTCTGCGGGACACCCGGATGTCGTGCCCAGCAGCCATCCGTTGTTTGCCGGTCAGATCGGCCCGCGGGGAAATGAAGTGGCGAGTGTCGCGACGCGGGAGGCCGACGTCATTCTGGCCATCGGCACGCGCCTTGCGTTCAACACCACGTTCTACACCTACAACGACATCAACAAGGACGCGAAGATCGTCCAGATCGACATCGAACCCACCGCGCTCGGGAAGTATTTCCCCATCGATGTGGGAATCATCGGGGACGCCGGGACCGTCGCCGGTGCTATCGCCGATGGCATGAGTGAGATGAACGCCGATTCGGTCCCGTGGAAGGCACGCTCCCAACAATTTCTCAAGGACCTTGAGCAACTGTGGAAGTCCCGCGATGAGGATGGCAAAAGTACGCTCACGCCGTTGCGTCCTGATCGGGTTTTCTCGGAATTGCGTCAGGCCGTTCCCGATAACACGCTGTTCACCCTTGATGCTGGCACGATATGCCTGCAGGCGACAGACAAGCTGAAATATTACGGGTCACCGAGCATGCTGACACCGCTCGATTACGGGATCGTCGGGTTCGGCTTTCCGTGTGGGCTCGGTGCCAAGTGCGGACAACCCGACCGTACCGTGGTCTCGCTTCATGGGGATGGTGGGTTCGGCATGGTGATACCGGAATTCGCCACGGCCGTTCAGTCTGAGATCAACACGATCACGGTGGTATTCGACAACGGATGCTGGGGCGCGGAGAAGTCATATCAGCGCGACTTCTATCAAGGCCGCTACATCGGCTGCGATACCGTCAATCCGCGTTACGATGAATTCGCCAAACTTTATGGCGCCGCAGGCTTCTTCTGCGAGGAACCGGGCAGTCTTGCCGATGCTATGAGTGAGGCGACCAAAGCCGACAGCCCGGTGATCATCCACGTCAAGGTCGACCCCGAAGCGATGGTCAGCTTCCGGCGCGACGCCTTCACGCACCGGGCGCAACAGTAGCGGTCAACTCATTCCGAGTCGGACTCCGGTACCGACTCGTCGTCGACTTTATGGAGTAATCGGACATGCGCGTACTGGTGACTGGGGCGACCGGATTTGTCGGGCTCAATGTCGTTGAGGCTCTGTTGGAAAGGGGTGCGGATGTCGTGGCGTTCGATTCCGCCCCACTTCCTTCCAGTGCGGAGGCCGCACTAGCGTCCCACCAAAGTCATCTGGACGTTATCCGTGGTGATATTTGCGACCCTGCTTCGGTCATGCAGGCGATGTCGGGGTGCGACACGCTGATCCACGCCGCGGCAATAACGGCAGGCCAGGAACGGGAGCAGCGGGACGCGCATCTGATCGTCAACGTCAACGTGAACGGCACGATCAACGCACTGAATGCCGCACGGGAGGCAGGTGTCGGCCGGATCGTTCATTTCTCGTCATCGGGCGTTTATGGCGAGAGTTCGTTCGATCACGACGTGCTCTCCGAGGCAATCGCCATGCCGCTTCCCGATTCGCTTTACACCATCACCAAATATGCCGGCGAAAGAATAGCCCTCCGGCATCGGGCGCTGCATGGGCTCGACCTGGTTTGTCTGCGTCCGGGCTATGTTTTCGGGCCCTGGGAGCGCAACACCGGCGTTCGGGACACGTTGTCGCCTGTTTTGCAGGTCGAAGTGGCGGCTGCCAAAGGTGAGGAGGCGGTGCTCGTGCGCCCCTGTTTCAGGGACTGGGTCTACAGCCGGGACATCGCGGATTCCGCGATGGCACTGCTCGACGCGGCCGATCCCAAGAGCATCGTCTACAACTCGGGCGGGCCGGAATCATGGACGTTGGAAAGTTGGTGCGAGCGGATTGCCCGGCGGGTTCCTGGCTTCACTTATCGGATCGGCGAGGATGCGACCATCAACCTCAACAATCCGCGCGATCGTGGCGTTCTGGATATGTCTCGCCTTGAAGCCGATGTTGGCTTCGTTCCGCAGTACGGATTGGACAAGTCGTTCGACGACTACTCAGCCTGGATCGAGGGACAATCCGACTTCGCCGATACGCCACTTTAAAGCCGGTAGCCTGCACCGGTGAGCGCTTTTTCGATCCGGGGGAGATGACCCGATGAGGCGCCATTATCACGTGCAAACTGGATCGCAGCCTCGAGAGTATGCCGGTTGACTGAAGGGCTTCCGGGCGCTTGCTGCAGTGCCCATTCTCCCTGAGGTCCACCGGTAAACCAGACTCGTAGCCGGGCGCCGTCACCTTTGGAAAATACCCTTGCGAACAATATGTGCGCGGGCCCGCCGCCGTGTCCAAATGGCTGGGAAGGTCCAACGGGCGGCGAGCCGCCGCCGGTCGCCGATCGTGACATGATTTTCCGGGCCGACGCTTAGCCGGCGCTTACCTTTTGTTGAGCCTCTTGGGCGGCTTCTTCGCCCCCCAGACGTCGTGCCTTGGCACCTAGAGCGTCATAAGTGGCGTACTTATAAACTTCCGACAACGCCGGATAATTAAAACAAGTTTGGATGAATAGATCAGAGGTTGCCTTGGTCAAGAGGGCCGTCAATCCGACGTGGACCAATTCACTCGCCTGCTCGCCGATAATGTGAACCCCGAGCAGATTCATCTCCTCAAAATCGAAAATTAACTTCAGGAACCCTTCATCGTCACCGATGATCTGACCACGAGCATTGGTGCGATAGCGCGCACGGCCGACGACATAGTCGATGCCCTTCTCCTGAAGTGATTCTGCGGTGTCCCCGGCCATCGAACATTCGGGAATGGTGTAGATGCCGAAAGGGAGGATATGCGCGACATCTGTTTTGTACTTGAGGTCGAAGGCGTGGACCATCGCGACTCGCGCCTGCTCCATCGACGTGGAAGCCAGCGCCGGTCTCTTTGTTGATGCGTTTGCAGTCATCGGCGCTTTGAGGCTGAAAGCCATGGTCGACACGTTTGGGCTCAAGGAACTGACAACCGGTCTGGGCGATTTCAATGATCGACGGTGCTGAGCCCACGAGTGTCGAATCGCAAGTGGCGTAGAACCCCGACAAGGCCAGGACGGGTAGCAGTTTTCTAAGTTGCACGGGAGGTTTCACCGCCGGGTGCCTCTGCTAACGTAACGTTAGAAGCATATTGACGCGTACCCTGGTTCATGCGGCCAATCAAAATCCTGTGACGGGTTTGCATCGAATTCATCCTCTGGCGCGCATCATCCGTTCGAGGTGCTTTTGCCCGACTGTCGTCGATAGAATGACCAGTATCAGACCGAATACCTGCAGATAGGTGGTAATGGTCGAGTACTCGCTGATCTCGTCGCGAAGTTTTTGCGCAGTGCTATCAATATCACCCTGCGTTTTCATCGCCCCACTGTGGGCGGCATTAACGGTGCCATAAAGGCGGACGAATTCCGTCTGCATTCCGTCATGGGCGGAAGGGTCACCGGCTCGTGAATTCGTGGCGAGTTCGCCAATCTTGAAGGCAACGGAGTCGAAATCTGCGCTCTCGTCGTATTCGGCCATAGAGATCAGAGCGATCTCGAAGCTGGTGATGGCCTCGTCCGGCATCTTCGACATATCGTTGCCTGTTTCATTCGTGCGCGCGATCAGGCGGTAGAGTGTGTTGAGGTCGCGCAGCCGGATGGCTTCGCGCCGGAGATTGTCGACCCTTAGGATCCGACCTTCGAGCGCCCCGCGCTGTTCGACCATTCGCATGACATCGCCACGACGGTCACTGATGACTTGCTCGTGCACGACGACCGATACAATGGCAGCCAGGGTGCCAAGCGCGGCGAGAAGTGTATCGAAGTGCGTGAACCGGGTCATTGTGCTCTCGAGTGCTGCGGGGTCCCGTGGCGAATGATAATTGCTCTGGCGATTGGCGCCAGATTTTGTGCGACCAGATTTTGTGCAAACTGCACGGTAGCTCATCAGTCGGCGGCGAATGGTATATCGCGCCCACATGAGGAGGGCGGCCGATACCACCAGGATATAGGCCAGATCCCAGTGTACGATCCACGACCACGTGCCGTTGAAGGCGAAGTGAGTCAGCCGCACCGGGTGAAGGAGCGGCAGGGCCTCGGCAATCGGCAGGAGCGCGGTAGGAAAGCGTTCCTCGATAGGGAAGAAGACGCCGGAGAACAGGAACATCGGTGTCAGGAACAGCGTGAAATAGAAGCTGAACAGATTGATCGAGGTGACTTTCATGGTGAAGGCGATTCCCATCGCCGAGAACAATAGGCCGCCCAAGGGAATGATCAGCAACGCCAGCAGTCCGTTGGGAAAGGGGACTAGCCCGAACAGTGCCGCAACGACGAAAAATCCGCCGCCATACATGAACGATCGAGACAGCGCCCAAAGCACCTCACCGATCAGAATATCGTCGGTGTTTACCGGCGTCGTGAGCATGGAGTCGTAGGCTTTTTCGAAAGTCATGCGGATGAAGGCGTTGAAGGTCACTTCGTAACTGGAGCCACGCATTGCGGAGACGCAGAGCAAGCCCGGTGCCAGGAATTCAATGTACGTCTTGCCACCCATCTCGGTGATATAGGCGCCGACACCGACGCCGATGGCTGTGAGATAGAACACCGGCTCGAAGAAATTCGGCAGCAGCGTGACGCGCCAGGTCCGGCTGTAGAGGGCGGCATTGTGCCACCAAACGGAGAATGCATAAGCGAGTGACGGTCTCATGCGCCCTCACGCAACCGGGTGCCCGTGAGCGAGAGGAATACGTCCTCGAGATTGGCTGGCCGGACGACGAAGGGCCGTTGGGTGCCACCGTCAATGGCCTGGATGCGCTCGACGACGGGTGCCGTTTGATCCGCGAACAACATCAGACGATTTCCTGCACGGAGACATTTGAGCTCTCCATTCAGGCCTTCAAGCAGCGCGCGTTCCTCAAGCTCGGTGCATTCGACCTCGACCGCCTCGCGCGCAAGTTCCCGATTTATGAGTTCACGTGGCGAACCTTCGATCATCGCCTGGCCTTGGTCGATTATCACGACCCGGTCGCACAGGCGCTCCGCCTCGTCCATATAGTGGGTGGTGAGCAGCACAGTTGTCCCCTCAGCACGAAGATCCCACACGCGCGACCACAGCGTGTGGCGCAAGGCTGGATCGAGGCCGGTCGTGGGTTCATCGAGAATCAACAACTCAGGTCGATTGATGAGCGACATGGCGATGGCCAGTGGCCGCTTGTAGCCGCCCGACAACATTTTCACAGGGGCGTCCGCATAGGCCCTGAGATCAAGAAAATCGAGAAGTTCGTCGACGCGCTGGGAGAGGGCCGGTTCGCGCAGCAGATAAAAGCGTCCGAAGATGCGCAGGTTCTCCGTGACCGTCGCCGTTTCGATGCCGATGGTTTCCTGCAGGGTCACGCCCAGCCGGGCTCGCACGGCCCGGGGATGCTCGGGCAATGTCGATGCCGAAGACACGAATCGTGCCGGCGCTGGGTTGCGTTACCCCGTAGATCATGCGGAGGGTCGTCGTCTTACCCGCGCCGTTGGCCCCCAACAGGCCAAAGCACATTCCCTTGGGGACGGTCAGTTCGAGCCGATCGACGGCCTGGCGATCACCAAAGCGCTTAGAAACGTTGGCCACCTCGACCACATTGGTCGTGGCGTTTAGAGGGTCCGGGTGTTGATCGGTCATGGATCCGTCTAGCGCACGCCCATGCGTCGTTCCTTGGCGCGGATGAGGGCGGTGACGGTCTCATTGAACGGCGTGGCAACGCCGGCTTTCTTTCCGGCAATGGGAATGGCGCCGTTGATGTTATCGATCTCGGAGGCACGGTCCACCATGTGGTCGAGCAGCATGGAGGGGCGCGCGTTGGGGATCTTTTCGCCAAAATCACGGAGGTAGTCCACGGGTTCTTGAATGTCGATGGCAATGTGCTTGGCTTTGGCAACGTGGAAAGCTTCCGTGCCGCATGTCGAGGCCACCGCCCAGGCGTCAGGGTCTTCCATCACCTCGCCGATGGTGCGCTCGGTGATAGCGCAGGTACCCGAGAAGCAAACGTTGCAGATGAGCTTTTCCCACACGAGTTGATCGATATCGTCGAATGTTCGTACCTTGAATCCGGCCGCACGCCAGGCCTCGGCAATGTTTTCCAACTCCGGTGTTACCGGTCCGCCGCGATTGCCGAAGCGGATCAACTCCATGCCATTGTGATGGGCCGAGCCGGGGCCGCGGATCGAGGCGCCGAAACCGCCGGCTACTCCGGTTATGACTGGTGTCTGACCAAGTTCCCTCGCCGCCGCATCGGGTCCCCCCAATCCGTTCTGGATGGAAATCACGTGCGTTCCGTCACCGATGAGCGGGGCCATGCTCCGGGCGGCGGCGGCAACGTGCATGGCTTTGGTTGCGAGGACGACGAGATCACACGGACCGACATCCGTGGGTGATGTCGTGGCCTTCAGCGGGATCGTGCGATCGCCGCTGATGCCTTCGAGGTGCAGGCCATTGTCATGGATGGCCTCCACGTGCTCCTGCCATTGATCGATCGCCCACACGTCGTGCCCTGCTTCCGACAAGAGGCCTGCGTAAACGCATCCCATAGCTCCGCATCCTACAATTCCGATCTTCATCAATCCCGCCCGCTCAAGTTCGAATGATGCGCGATCCTATAGTTGGAGGGACGCCGTGTGGTAAATTCCTTTGGGCGCTTCCGGCGCGTGTCAGAGGACCGATAGGTGCGCAAATATTTCAGCAGTCGATCGAGCGTATCTGGAAAGGCTCGAAAAATTCGCACCGGTGCCGAAGTGATTGCCGTTCAAATGGCTGATCGGATCGGTCCCAAGGCGATGCAAATTCCTTTCATCAATTAGGAGGTCTCCGGTCATGGTCGGCGTCGAACCTATCGTCTTCAAAAATGGTGACTTTGTCCCAATGAGCCAGGGCGCGATCTCGCTCGCCGATCGTGGCTTCCTGTATGGCGATGCGATCTTCGATGCGATGCCGGTCTGGAAGGGCCGGATATTCAAGCTTGAACGTCATCTCGAACGATTCTTCGATTCGCTGAAGGCGAGCAGTCTAGAAACGGAGATGAGTATTGGAGACTGGCGCCAGGCGATAATTGAGACCGTTCGGCGCAACAACCTCCAAGAGGCGGTCGTTCGCATATTCGTGACGCGCGGCGAAGCGTCCGCCGACGAGGCGAGACGGCGCGATCCCCGGGTCTACGATCCAAACTGTATCGTGCTGGCGACCCCGTATGGCCGGCTGGCGCCGGAAGAGCGGCGACAGGGAGGAATTCGCCTGTTCATCAGCCATCTTCGGGGCCTCAGTCCCGACACGCTCGATCCACGCTTCAAGTGCGTCGACCGGCTACAGCATCAGCTTGCCATGATCGAAGCCGCGGCGGCGGGCTGCGATGACGCCATATGGTTGAGCCAAGGCGGATACGTGACCGAGGGACCAGCCTCGAACGTCTTTGCCGTCAAGAATGGTGAAGTACTGACTCCTTCGGAAGAGATTCTTCGTGGTATCACGCGTGAGACGGTGTTTGAATTGGCCGAAGAGGCGGGTGTCCCCGCCCGTGGAACAAACCTCACAGCTTTCGATCTTTACACTGCCGACGAGGTCTTTACAGGGAGTACCGCGGGTGGCCTGCTAGCCGTGCGGGAGGTGGCGGGCCGCGCATTTCCGGCACCCGTGCCGGGGCCAATCTTCAGGGATTTAGATCGCCTCTATTGGGACCTGCATGACTCAGGTCGTCACGGGACACCGGTTTACGTTTGATTGTCTGACGATTGAGGCATCGTGCCGAGGTGATTTCCGCGGCTGCGGACGCACAAAAAAATGGGCGGTTCCGGAATGGAACCGCCCATTTCACATGACGCTTCAGGGAGGACTAAAAAAAACTTGTACTAACCAGTGGCGACTAATACTCCGACCGAGACAACCCACGCTGCACCACAAACCAACCAAGCAGCGAGGGTGATATCGATATGTTTGAATCTCAGGACCTTCCCCCGGTTGACCGACATCTCTCTTCCCTCAAATTGATCGGGGCTGGAAGCCAACCACCAGTTTCCGTTGATGGATAAGATATGGGCACAGAGCCGCGAACTACGAGTGACAGGTGTCACAAAGTGGAGAGTGGTTATGAGGATTGTGTGACCGGCGTCACAGAGATCCGTGAGTTAGACCGTGACGAACGTCACACCAACGTGGGGTGCGGCAGAGTGGACCGCATCGTTATCCTGGCTCGCTGCCGTCTTTTGCTTTTTCGGAATCAATGATGTCCTTCACGTGAGGAAGGCTTTTCCACCGAGGCTCAGGTGGAATGTGGCCTTCCCGAGGTGAATAGACAGAGGGTTCGATCATTGTCATCTCGGGGATGTAGCGAGGACAATTGGGAAATATGTGGTCCACCATCACGCGGACAAGCCGTTTGGCACCGGGGAGACCGGCGAGGGCCTCTGGTGAGTCGTCGATCTCGGCTCGGCCATTGATACGCAGACGCGCTGCCGAACCATCGAACAGCGTTCCGTCTGTGCTGAGGAACAAAAGGCCGACACGGGAATTGCTGTGGATGTTGCCGAGGCTGCGGTAGGTTCGGTTGCCGTCGTAGTCGGGCCAGGCGAGTTGGTTGTCAGCGATAGCCCGGACGAAACCGGGCATGCCGCCCTTGAACGAACAATCGACACTGTCCGCGCTCGCGGTGGCGAGGAAGAAGAAGGGCACGGATTCGATGAAGTGACGATCCTCGTCGGTGAAGGTTGTGTGCATGCGGAGATCTTCGATGCGGTCCGCAACCGCACGCCCCTCGTAGCGATCTTGAAGTTCGCGCATGCCGTCTTGGTAGAAATTCATGAATGGTGCCCTCGGTTCCCTGACATTGGCGTGGAGTCGCCCGACGTGTGGCCGGCCCTAAGATATCCTGAAACGCCCAGTACCGGGCGCACGACTATCGTTCAGTTAAATTTTTAAGAGTGGGGTGAGGATGGCGGATCAACAATCGTTGGCCGCTATGAATTTATGGCCGTTGACGTAAACACCACCTTTTTTTAGGCGGCTCCGTTCCGTTGTATTTGGAGAGCCCTCAACGTCTTGGGCAGCATCTGAAACCTTCTCCATGGCCGTCTCAGGGTTCTTCGTGGCGCTGGACAGGAGCCTTAGCATCGCGACCAAAGAGGCTTGAACGTATGGTTCCGTCATCGGGCGGCCCTTACTTCCCTCAAAGTAGGATCACGCTCTCATTTTACACCGCATAACCGAATTCTCCTAACGCCTCCCGCCCGACGTTAAGCGAGAATACGCAGTCGGTGTCGCGCAGTCGTCATAGCGGGAATTTGTTCTGAATTCAGGACAGCGATTGGTGTGATCGCACAGCGTTTACTTGTTGGGAATTGATTTACCGGTTTTCAAGTCCATCCGCGCTGATGCCAAAACTCTGTGATTGCACCAGTTCCAGTCCGTCGTCGAAATCCGGCAGTGCGAGTTCGTACCCGTCGTCGTCTTCTGTCACGGCAAGCTCGAGTCCTTCGGTCAGTTCGGGAACCGCCAGCTCCAGTACGTCCCACATATCGGCATTCGCAGGCTGTCCGATGTCTATGTCGTCGTGGGCGTCCCCAACGGAGTATCCATGGGTGGCAGGCGCCGTTCCGTAAGTGAGCGCGGCCAAAACAACCGTGGTCGAGTCCGATGCGTGGGCACCCATGGCGGCCACCGGTGCAACCAGGAGTGTTGTCGCGAAGAGATACGGTAAGATTTGCCGACGCATGCCCATTTTTCTTCTCCTTCGAGTGTGTGCGTGCTGGCTTTTCCCTGCACGGACAACAGAACTACGTCTTTCCCAGAAAATGCACTAGTGACGCCCGTCACACATCGCCCGAAATCGCGTGACGTTCGTCACATATCGAGTCGATTCCCTCCTAACCCTCTGAGCCCACCAACGAATTCAGCCCAAAAGTTACATTGGAGTTGATGTCGGAAAACCTATCGATCTTGGGGATTGAGAGTGGTCAGGTAATGAATTGGGGAGAGTCCTCTTACGAACCGTACCGGTTGTGGTTCATGCGCAGCCACTCAGATTGTGGTTGTCGTTGGAACCGAGGATGGGGCTAGAATGGAGCACCCTGTGAATTGGTTTAGTACTACTGAGACATAGGGTACCTTCACCTTTTTTGGCAAGAATCCGCCGTACGCCTGGAGCAATTTGCCACTCAATCGGGTCGCAATATGCTCTGGATGTTCAAAAGGGCCTGTTGGGCGACGTCATGGCCGATGCCCAACAAATCGGTGAGAAATCAATCTCCTGGAAGTATGCCGACGTAAAGGGTGAATGCTCCCTCAATCGAAGAACAGAAGCGTACGAGTCTCGATGCTTTCGCGGGGAATGGCATTGGGGCGGCTGTTAGGGTCATCGAACGTCCCGTGCGCCGTCCAGCGCGCCGTGCCGTCAATGTTCGAATCGTAGCATTTCAACAAGATGACCTCGTCGCCCTCCATGCGCGGGAAGTAGTACCAATGCTGATCAGGATTGTGGACGATGTAATAAACGCCACCGATCCTACCGTCCGGGTAGTGGCGTTCCGCTGCCACCAGATCCGCATTATCGATGCCCTCGTATCCGCAGATGACGAGCGGTTTGGTTTCTACAGGGCTGACAACCGGACGCCAGATATTGATTGAGGCGTAGCGTTTGGCGAGCCGTGCCTCGGCCTCATCCGCGGGCAACAAGTCGCATACCCGCTGCGGGGCAGATCGCGTGGTGAAGTCATTGTGTACGCCGTTGACGGGCGCGCGCACCTTTCGGCGGGCCTGTTTGTCTTCGTCATCCACTCGGATCGTGTGATCAAAAACGACCACTTTGGCCGCGCCCGTCACGGTTTTGATCAGTGACTCCATTTCGAGATAGTAGACACGCCGGACCTCATCGTCGTCGTAGAAGTCCTGCACGGACGTCGGATATTTCATCAAGGTGAAACCTTGCCGATCCAGGTCGAGGTGGTCGGCCGAGAGGCGAGCGTCTTCGACGATGACGTCGTGGTCGGCCATCTCGATCTTGTGCGTATCCGGTCCACTTCCCGCTTCTTTGACGAGTGCAACCGGCAACTGGTCCGCGCTCGCCACGAATCGGAGCTTTGCCATCACCGAACCAGTGTCCAATGCATCTGCTGCTTGCGACATCTCAGACACCAATATCCGAACCGGTCAAAAGTGAACCGAATAGTGTGTAGGTAGGTTCTTATCCGTGAGTCGACAAGTTGGGGCCGCAAATCCAAGGGTTTTCACCACGAAAAGGCCGGATTTCGCACGCATCTTCCCGTTTGCCGATCAGGCGCTAAGCCTTTCCGCGGCGATGCGATCTTCCTCGAACTGGTAGCGTGGTGTGAGGTCACGGGGCTGACGCTTGTCGCCTGTGTCAGCGACGGCGGCTTCGGCCTTCCAGGTCTCGTCATCGGACCAAACATAGTTCAGCGGCAAGATCGTACCGGGCTTGTTAATCCCTGCGAGGGCTTCCACGGCGGTGCGTGTGATGGCGTATTGCTCGTCGGGAGCGAAAGGCCTCCCGGAGGTATTGCCCAGTGGATAGTCGAGGAACACCGCGCGGGGTGGTTTGCAGGTTTCGAGAATGTCGTACGCCGTCCCCATGCAGATTGTCGGTGTTCCCAGCGCTTCGAGGTGTCGTGCAATCAAACTCACGGTTTGATGGCAGATCGGTCACATCGGCACCAGCAGGACGGCATCGACTTCCTGTCGCGTAAACTCAGCAGCCAGCGCCGGGGCGAGCTCATCGCGGATCTTGCGCTGGGAATAGACACCGCCCATGCACGAGAAGAGGTCCTCAGCGACTTCAGCGACGACGCCGTCGCTTTCCAACCGGCGCAGAGGATCGATCGGGAAGGCGCTGTTCGGATCCTGGCGGGCGCTGCCGAGATAGTGCTCGGTGACATGAGAGAAACGGAGGTCTTCCACCGACGTTGATTTGGGGATCGCCCGGTACGAGTGATCGTCCTTGTAGAAGAAGGCGGCCTGCCCTTTGACATAGGTCCCCGCCGTCGCAATCACACCGAGCCGGCTCTCTGACAGCGGTTTATTCAGCGGTGTCCAGGGCGGCGGCTCAGTTCCTTGATAGTACCTGTACGGATCGTAACCCAGGAGCACGTATCGCTCGATCGCGGGAGGAATGTATTCGACTGGACCCATCGGCATCGGACTCTCCATCAATGACAGTATTCTAGTGTGTCAATTCCTCAACCAGCAAACCTGGAGTTCTGTGGAAACATGTTACGCCGGACATCGTCGTCCATCTCGGCCTTGAACTTATGTTGAGCCACCAGCGCGACGGCACGTTCCGCGGCGGGACGGGCATCTATCTCGTCCACCAGGCGCTTCAGATTGAGCATCTTCGGCAACGCTTCCTCGTCAATGACACGCGGGATTAGGCGTGCCCAGCCCCAGACTGCCATGTCGACGATCGTATACCGTTCCCCGAGCATGTACCGGCAGTCGGCGAGGTGTCTATCGAGAATCCCGTAGTGGCGTTCCGCCTCGAAGTCGTAACGGTTAATGGCGTAAGGAATTTTCTCGGGGGCAAAGTGCTTGAAATGTACTGCCTGTCCCGAATACGGCCCAATTCCTGTAGCCACGAACATCAACCAGGATAGCAGGCGCGCACGAGCGTCAGGCGTATCTTCTGGCAGGAATTGGCCCGACTTTTCAGCGAGATAGAGGATGATCGCGTTGCTGTCGAAGACCGCTACCCCATCATCAACAATGGCCGGTGCCTTGGCGTTCGGGTTTATTGCCAGATAGTCGGGCTTGAACTGGTCTCCTTCTCGCTGGTCGACGGGGATCGGCTCGTAAGGCAGGCCTGATTCCTCAAGAAACAGGGCGACCTTCATCGGATTGGGCCCAGGGTTGTAATAGAATTCAAGCATGTTTCGCTTTCGCCTCTTGAGGGTTAGGGGATCTGGCTCGAGTCATTGTGGCGCAACCGGAGCGGCTTACGGCAGGTGATTTTGAGCGCCCAAACGTACCGAACCAGTCACATCGCCCAGTCACATCGCCCAATCACATCGCGCTGCCCGTCGTTATCACTGTTTTTCAAGACATTAAGATTGCACGTCCTGCGCTCATCGTCGAGAACGCGGCAGCGTGTCGTCTGTCAGCATTGGGTAAGGTTTGATGCGGTACACTGGGATCGAAAGGGGTTCCCGATGGTACGCAGAACCTCACAAATCTACGCCGTCGCAATTTGTATTTTCGTGGTTGCGTGGTGCCCGTTTGCCGCAATCGCCGATGTCGTCGGTGCCGCCCGGACGGTTGATGGCGATACTTTGTATGTTGCAGGATTTCGAGTAGATCTATGGGGAATCGACGCGCCTGAACGTGATCAAAGATGCTGGTACAACAAGGGCGGCGATTGGGCTTGTGGTCAGGCAGCGCGCCGGGCGTTAGCGAACTTCATTGAGGGCGGCGAGGTCATATGTATCGAGAAGGCCCGCCGGCCCTCGGGTCGGATCTTGGGAGTCTGTTCCGTCTTGGGGACGGAGATCGAGCTTAACGAGGCGATGGTCTTGCTTGGCCTTGCGATCTCCGATCAAAGGGATACACGCAACTATGCGGGCGCCGAAGGTTATGCCAAGGGCGCGTTACGCGGCATGTGGAGCGGCAGGTTCGTACCACCTGCGCACTGGCGACGCATGTACCGTCACCGGATGTGACCGATCAGGGTTGCTGGCAAGCGCGAATGTAATCGGTCAGGACTGCCATCTTTTCGCGGGAAGAGCGGACGAACTGGCTATTGCCGATCGTGGCGATCAAACCGTACCCCGGCTTTTCTTCAAACGCCTCCGCTTCTTCGTTCCAGTCCGATTCAATACGTACAAGCAGGCTCTCACAGTGGAGCCGGCCGGCAGGCACGGCCGCACATCGGGATATTGATCGCGATAGGCCAGAAGTCGATGGGGCCTCGCATACTTCATGCGACTCGCGCGCCTGGGATGCGGAACCGATCAGGAGTCCAGATAATAGTGGAATAGCAATACACGTCGTGAAACCACGCATGACACACCGTCCCTTAGTCTAACCAACACAATTCTAACCAACACAAAAGTCCGGCCAATACAGCCGCTGGCCGGTTATTCCGGCTCTATGACAAAATCCATTACAGCCAATCGGCCAGGGATTTCAATCGAAATCGTGCTTATCTCAACAAATTTGATTCAGAATTTTCGGGCAATCCTCTCAATTCTTGGGAGTGTCTACTGCGCGGAAAACGGTCACATTGGTCCAGTCAATCTTTCCGATTGGCGCAAGTGCAATACGGCGGGTCGGGTACCTACACCCGATCACATTCGTACCCTCGATTGGAGACCTACGGTCCAGTCCGGCCCGCCGTTTTTTCATCCGGTCTTCGGGAGAAGTCCTGACCGGAAACGCGTGAGCTGGATGCCTACATGAAGGTCTTCACGCGGCCATTACTGGCTCAGGTCTATGGTGATGACGGCACCATCCGCGAGTTCGCGGATATCATCCAGTTGTTCCGTCAGCCAGACGTCAAAAAGGCCCGTGAGCAGCTAATGGTGCTGGCGGACAAACTGGGCGTTGATATCTGGCATATCCCGGGATTTTTGCAGGATTACGGAGACACATATCTGTCCGTCTCCTATTACCGTCAATGCCTGGATCAGGTGAAGCCCGTCGAAGCGAACGTTCAGGCGGCATTGGCCGAACTGATTTCCCATCCCCAGATCAGCCTCGACCAGGAATGCGTTCAGACCTGCAAGATGATCTCGACCACGTTGGAGCAGGCGCTCAAGAACATCCACAAGCGCTTCGAGCTGTTCGAAGAACGTACGCTGGACATGTAGGATGGCATCACCGCCGACCGTTTCAACGAGATGCGGGCCTTCATCCTCTCAAATCATGCACTGCTCGGCGGTATCCTGTGCGGATTGGCCTTGTGCATGGACGGCTGGTCGGAAAAGTTTCCGGATGAGGGTTCTGTAGGCCCATTCCGGCGCGCCGAATATGTCCGCAATGAACTCCTCCGCGGCATCGAGCACGTTCGTGGCGTCCATGCTCCGAAGGGGAGGAATGCGGAATCCGGAGAACGCGAGGCCGGCTGAACGACAGCTCAAGGGTTGTGTTCGGCCGTTCGGGTTCGTGGTGGTTCACTAGTGGTGATTCAGGTGAATTTGGTCAGGTAATTCAATGGATACACAGACCGATTTTCTGTCTTACTTTGGAGACGACGCCGAGCTGGTGAAGGTTCCGGCCGAGGCGACAATTTTCAAGGAAGGCGACGAGGGCGACTACATGTACGTCGTCAAGTCCGGCAAAGTGCGGATCGAGACCCACGGACGAGAGCTTGCAGTCATCGGTGTGGGCGAAATTTTCGGAGAGATGTCGATGATTGACCGCGTTCAGCGCAGTGCCGCGGCCGTGGCGCTGTCGGATTGTGTATTGGTGCCCGTGGATTCCGGGACGTTTCTGGCGCTGGTCGACAGCATGCCGTTCTTTTCGCTCGAGCTGCTCCGCGTTTTCACGGCACGGATTCGCACCATGAACCGTATGGTCCAAGCCGCCTAAGGATTTGGAATTGTGGGCCGGGTTGTAGGCCCGATCGAATGTCAGGCGCCCCAGCCCTGGAGCACGACATAGAACGCCGGAATTGCGAGAGCGCCGGTGCCGAGTTTCAACCAGATCGAATCGACCCAGTCCTTCGGCGGTGTGGGAGCCTCGAGAACGTCGGGAAACTCATCCCACTCCTCCATTGTGGCGCGCCGGTTCTGTTCGACCAGCTCGATATCTTCCTGTGACCATCCCACGGCTTCACTAGGCGGTTGGGCCATGCGCATATTCGACACACTCGACATGTCACGATTCCCTTTACTAAACCAACACTTGAGCGACCCGTCTGTCGCGTCCTTCTGCGCCCAAATATGGCGCAGGCGTGTTGGAATTTACTCAAGGGCGTGTGAAAAGATCGTTAAAGCGTGTTGGGGCGTTGCCAAGACGCGATCCGCGTGACGATTTCTGAGGCGATCGGAAATGGGGAGAGGCCGATGGACGAGCGTGGCGATCCCGGGTTGGTGTTTTGGCAGCCCGGTTGACCTTGTCACAGTGAGGATCGTTCCGGCATCATCGCTGCCCGTCAGGCATTGAACCCCTTCAGGCAATTATCCTGGGAATATCTGGTGAACGATATGGCATCACCCAAACCCTTCCGCATCGCGGTTCCGGATGAGACGCTGGAGCGCATCCGCGCCAAGGTCGCGGCCTACGAGTGGCACTACATGCCGGACGATGGTGGCTGGGGCTATGGCACCAACCTCGATTACATGAAAGAGCTTTGCGCTTACTGGCTGGAGGAATACGACTGGCGGGCACACGAGGCCGCACTCAACGGGTTCTCTCACTTTACCGCGCCGGTCGACGGCATCGATCTCCATTTTATTCATGAGAAGGGAAGCGGGCCGTCACCCGCCCCGTTGTTGATCTCCCACGGCTGGCCAGGTTCGATCGTCGAGTTCACGAAGATCATTGAGCCACTCACCCATCCCGAACGCTTCGGCGGCAGTGAGGACGATGCCTTCGACGTGATCGCACCGTCGCTGCCGGGATTCGGCTTCTCCGGGCGCCCGTCACGGCCCATGGGGCCGCGGGGCATGGCGCGCGTCTTTGCCAAGCTGATGACCGAGGCTCTGGGCTATGGCAGCTACATCGCCCAGGGCGGCGACTGGGGCGGTGCCATCACAAGCTGGATCGGCCTCGATCACGCGCCGGCCTGTCGTGCCATACACCTTAACGTTCTGACCATGCGTCACCCCGACGGCCCGCAAGGACCGGAGGAAGAGGCCTGGGCGGCCCGCTTCGACCAGGATCAGGTGATGGAGAACGGCTATCGCACCATCCAGGCGACCAAGCCGCAGACGTTGAGCTACGCCATGAACGATAGCCCCGTCGGTGTCGCGGCCTGGATCATCGAGAAGTTCAATTCTTGGTCCGATACCGAGGGTGGCGATATCGAGAGCGCCCACACCAAGGACGAGCTGCTGACCAACATCATGGTCTATCTGGTGACGGGCACATTCAATTCGGCGAGCTGGATCTATTATGGCCGGCGCGAGGAGGGCGGGCGCCTCCTGTCGCCCGAGGGCAAGCGCGTCGAGGTGCCGACCGGCTGCGCGCTATTCCCCGAAGAGATGCTGGGTTGGTCGCCGCGCTCTTATGTCGAGCGGATTTACAACGTGACGCACTGGACCGAGATGCCGCGCGGCGGACACTTCGGGGCCATGGAGGAGCCGGAGTTGTATGTCGAGGACGTGCGCAAGTTTGCGCGGTCGGTGCGCTGATCGGATGGATGAGTCGAAAAGGCCCGATTAGGTAAGTTGGATCGGTCGAGTCCGGGCGGCTCGGCTGGAGATCAGATGTCACTCAGCCAGTGACGCAAATAGCTAGTGAGGGAAAATCAACATGGGACGAATGGATGGGAAGGTTGCTGCCATCACCGGCGGCGCGGGCGGCATCGGTGCCGCGACGGTGAAGCGCTTCCTGGAAGAGGGTGCACAGGTTGCGTTCTGCGACATGAATTCGGAAAAGGGTGCCGCATTCGAGAAGGAACTCGGCACCGATAATGCATTTTTCACCACAGCGAATATATCTCAGGAGGCAGAGGCGGCGCGCTTTATCGGGGAAGCCGTGTCCCGCTTCGGGCACCTGGACGTGCTGGTGAACAATGCCGCAGTCCGTAACTACGCCAATGTTGTCGAGGCCTCGGAAGAAAGCTGGGACCACGTACTGGGCGTGAATCTGAAAGGCGGCGCCTTCTGCGCGAAAGCGGGCATTCCCGCGATGAAGAAGGGAGGCGGTGGCGTCGTCGTGAACATCGCCTCGGTCCGCTCAATGGTGGCCGGTGAGAAATGCTTGCAATACGACACGACGAAGGCCGCGATCCTCGGCATGACCCGCAGCATCGCCCGCGATCACGCCGCGGACAACGTGCGGGTCATGGCGGTGGCGCCCGGCCCCATCTTCACCGACTTCCATGAGAAGCGTGCCGAGGAATTCGGCCAGACCCACGATGAATACAAGAAAGGCTTCGGCTCGGGCACGATGCTCGGCCGTCCCGCCGCGCCTGTGGAAGTGGCCAACGTCATTCTGTTCGTCGCATCTGACGAGGCCTCTTTCATGACGGGTACCTGCGTGTTCGTGGATGGCGGCGAGACCGGGCTTGGCCATTCCTAGTCTGCATTGACGCGCGGCCGTTCGCTCGCTGGTAGATGGCGGACGTTTGCTCTAATTTACGAGTGTTGGAGTCCGTTCGATTGACGCGGACAACCGGATGAACGGGTTCTCTCCTGTCAGGATCATGCGGTTGGGGTCCAAGGTACTCATGAGCTGATCTCCCTGCGTTGCCGAATCCCGGAATTGCCGGGACTCCCAAAATGTATGGCAGCGATCAGATCAGGGGAGGCGGCGGTTGTCGAGAGTTTGCGCGGTTCTTCGTCCTCCCCAACGGACAGGGATGAACCGCCTCCAGAGGCAACTGAAAGGGACGATCCTTCGTTCGCGGGGGCTCTACCGTTCGTGGCGTGCGGCCTCTAGGCTGTGTCCTCGAGCCCCACTCGCCGGTGGTGGCGCCTTCCTCATGAAGATCGATCAGGCCCTATGACCGCGACTCCCAGCGAATCTGAAAGCCTGCCGCTCTTTCGGCAGGTGATGATCCTGGTTTCGCTGTCACTGGGCACGCTGGTCTACGGCATGGTCCTGACCGTGACGAACGTCCTGCTGCCCCAAATCCAGGGCGCGCTTTCGGCGACGCAGGACCAGATCGCCTGGGTGGTGACCTTCCACATCGTCGCGGTGGCGGTTGCCACGCCGCTGACCGGTTGGATCGCCGGACGTTTCGGCCGGCGCCGGTTCCTGAACTATACGATTGCCGGCTTCGTGGTCTCGACCATCCTCTGCGGTACAGCGGACAGCCTGCCCGAACTGGTCTTCTACCGAATCGCCCAAGGGTTCTTCGGAGCACCGTTGATGCCGCTCGTCCAGGCCATCATTCTCGACGTCTACCCGAGGCGGCAGCATGCTCTGGTCACCATGTTTTGGGGCATGGTCGCTGTGACGGGCGCGTTCACCGGGGCGGTATTCGGGGGCTATATTGGCGAGATTCTTGACTGGCGCTGGGCCTTTTATCTGATCGCGCCAATTGGCGTGCTGGCCTGGCTCGGCAGCTACATTTATGTCACCGAAGGCTGGCAGGGGAGTGTTCAAAAGCTCGACTGGACAGGGTTCCTCTCCCTGATCATCGCCATCGGCGCCTTCCAGCTGATGCTCGATCGAGGATTGCGACAGGACTGGTTCGAGTCACCTGAGATTATCATTGAGGCGATCGTGGCAGCATTCGCCTTTTACGTTTTCCTCGTGCACAGCCTTACCGCACCGCGACCTTTTCTCAATCTTCGGCTTCTGCTGAACCGCAACTATGCGCTGGGCCTGATGTTCGGGTTTCTGTTCGGTACGCTGTTCATCACACCTATGGTCCTGTTTCCGCCATTGTTGCAGGACCTGCGGGATTTCCCGGAGTCGACCATCGGGCTGTTGCTGTCGGCACGAGGGATCGGTAACTGGCTGTCATTCCTCGTCGTCGTGCCGCTCACCAACTTCAGTCCGCGCCTTGCAATTGCCGTGGGGTTCAGTTGTCACGTGATAACCGGTCTGGGCATGGCGAACCTCGACATGAACCTGACGATGTGGGACGTCTTCTGGACAAACGCCTTGCAGGGATTCGGGTTGGGGATCACCTACGTGCCGATGACAATTATCGCGTTTTCCTCCCTGATGAACCGTGATCTGGCCGAAGCTTCGGCCGTATTTCACATGTTGCGAAATATGGGCAGTTCCATATTTATTTCACTCAGCGTCACTTTGGTCGTGACGTCGACCATCACGAACTACGCTGGCCTCACCGAATTTGCCACGGCGATCAACGAACTATTCCGCTATCCTGGTGTGGTCGGTTCGTGGACTGTCGACAGTCAGGAAGGACTGATCGGTCTATCGGGTGAAATGCGCCGCCAGGCCGCCATGATCGGCTACATCAACGCCTTCTATCTGTACACGTTCGCGGCGTGCGCGGCCTTGCCGCTGGCGCTGCTCGTCAAAACCGGCGGCACGACGGGCGTACGGCGATAGCTTCCGATACACTCGTCCGTCGATGGGCCGATCGCGTAAAGTGGCGGTCGCAGCGATCACGAGCGCGGGCACGTCATGCCGACTGAAGATAACATCAAAATTTCTGGTACCTATGACTACGTCATTGTCGGCGGTGGAAGTGCCGGTTCCATCCTTGCCAGCCGTTTGACCGAGGACGGGATGACATCTGTCTGCGTTCTCGAGGCCGGGCCGTCGGACCGGCATCCTTACGTCCGGATTCCCGCAGGCTTCATCAAACTCGCGTACGACCCCAGCTATACCTTCCCGTTCCTGACCGAGCCCAGCGAAGGCACTGCGGGTCGGCGCATCCTCATCCCTCAGGGCCGAATGGTGGGAGGATCGAGCTCACTCAATGGTTTGGTGTTCAGCCGTGGTCAGCGCGCCGACTACGATCACTGGGCGGAACGTGGCAACCAGGGATGGGGTTATCTCGATGTTCTGCCGTATTTCAAGAGAATCGAACGCCACATCGGCTCCGGCGACCCCCGGCTTCGTGGAACGGAAGGCCCCATTCCGGTCACGCAGACTGATTTTATCCATCCGCTGTGCGAAGCCTTCATGGCTGGCGTGGCCAACGCCGGAATTCCGAGGAATCCGGATTTCAACGGCCAGGATCAGGCGGGGGTAGGATACATGCAGCGGTCCGTACATCGCGGGCGGCGGCACAGTGCGGCTCACGTT
>Ga0115002_10000277_pt1 | contig 75449 bp, 83 predicted proteins | sample ArcticOcean_MG_C_8_FD_89576 | JGI IMG/M metagenome (GOLD analysis project Ga0115002, IMG submission 89576) | Marine microbial communities from western Arctic Ocean - ArcticOcean_MG_CB11_86 | ecosystem: Environmental > Aquatic > Marine > Oceanic | place: Arctic Ocean: Canada Basin | collected... | reverse complement strand
GGAAGCTGGTGACATTCAGCCGTTCTCCTCGAGCTTTTTGATGGCGGCCTTTAGATCAATGGCGCCGGTATAAATTGCAGTGCCTGTAACGGCTGCCTCAGCACCCGTGCCTGCCACTGCGAGCAGGTCATCCAAACGAGCAATCCCGCCCGCTGCGATTAACGATATTTCTATACTGCTAAGTATATCTGTGATCCCGCCCACGTTGGGGCCGCCCATCATGCCGTCTTTGGCGATGTCTGTGTACATGACCCGCTCAACACCGTAGCTGATCATCTCTGCGATGAGATCAGAAGCCGGCTTCCCGGAGTCTTCCCGCCAGCCTCTTGTGGCAACGATGCCGTTGCGGGCGTCGATTCCCGCGATCACGTGCTGGCCTCCGTGCCTCGCGACGGTTGCGGCCACATCATCTGGCCGTTCCACCGCTGCTGTCCCGAAGATCACGCGGTCTACCCCCAGCCCCAGAAGCTCATCGGCGTCAGATGCCGTGCGAATGCCGCCGCCAACCTGAATTGGTACTCCCGCGGAGCGCGCAATCGCTGCAACAACGCTGGCATTACCGCGTTTGCCATCTCTGGCGCCGTCCAGATCAACTATGTGAATGCGGGATGCGCCTTCATCCACCCAGTGAGCCGCCATGCCGACGGGATCATCGGAGAAGGTCATCTTGCGGTCGTAATCGCCCTGTACTAGCTGCACGCACTTGCCATCAATCAGGTCTATGGCCGGTATTACTTCCACTAGATAGCCACCGCGCCGCTGGCGTTGCCAGTGTTATTCAAAGAGAAGTCGACGAAGCGTCGATATATATCGAGTCCCCTGTCCTGGCTCTTCTCAGGGTGGAACTGAGTGCCGATTACGTTGTCGCGAGCTACCACTGCGCAGATGGTTGAACCGTAATCGGTCACTGCCACGACATCGTCTTCGGACGCTGGCACGCACTCATAGCTGTGCACAAAGTAGAAGTGTGTGTCCTGCGGTGTATCGGTGAATATTTTCGGCACGTTATCTGACTGAGTGAACTGAACCGCGTTCCAACCCATGTGGGGAATCTTTCGGGATATTCCATTCACGGACGGTTGCATCTCGCGAACGATTCCCGGGATCAGGCCCAGTAGAGGCAACTCACCTTCTTCAGATGAATCGAACAGTACCTGCATGCCAAGGCAGACGCCAAGCACCGGCTTACCGGTTGCTGCAAACGCCTTGATGGGGTCGACAAGGTCAAGCCGCATGAGCGCGCTCATTGCGGCGTCGCTCGCCCCAACACCGGGCAGCACGATGCCGGCGGCGCCCATGATTTCATCAGCGTCGGCGGTCACTCGCGCGTCGGCGCTAACTCGCTGGAGAGCCTTATCAACGCTGTGGATATTGGCTGCCGTGTGGTTGACGACCGCTATGTAACCCTTTTCCCCGCTCATACGGGGTAATCAGGGATCAGGGAGGAGTGATATTGCATCTAATTAAAGTGTAACGGCTGCGGAACCTCACGACGAACCTATGTGCGGCGTATTTGAATGCGCAATGTGTTTAGTGATTTGGCAGTAGAATAAACTTGTGAGAAGAGAGAAATATTCTCTTGACTGTGCGAGAGCACCGACATATCTGAGGACAGAGCACTTGGTAACTAGCGGTACGCCAACGATCCCAGCCAACACAATTCAGGTCACAGCAAAGGCAGCGACGAAAGTTCGTCAGTTTGCTGAGGGTGATGGCATGGAGCATTTCGGACTTAAAGTTGCGGTAAAAGGCGGCGGCTGTTCAGGCCTGACATACGTGCTCGACATCGTTGAAGGCCCTGGCTCAGATGACAAGGTCATCGAGCAGAATGGTATTGAGGTGTATGTGCCCAAGAAGGCTTACATCTACCTGGCCGGGACAGAGCTCGATTTCAGCGATGGCCTCAATGGCAAGGGCTTCGTTTTCAACAACCCCAACGCCAGCAAGACCTGCGGCTGCGGCGACTCGTTCGGCGTCTAGACGTTCGTAGAGGTAAGGTCGGCACAGGTTGACCACAACAAACTCGTTCATTCCTTCGCCATTCAGGGATATTTATCCTGAAGGCACTTCGTTCATTGCCATTGGTGATCACGAAGTTACAGAACACTTTGGCGATACTAATTCTGAGTACGAGACCGTTGTCTCTGGTGGCGCGATCACCGATTACTCACATCTGGGAAGGCTAACGCAGGTTGGCCCTGACGCCGTGGATTTACTTCATCGCGTCACCACCGCCAATATCGAAAACATTCCTGTCGGTGGATCGACGCGGACTATTCTGCTCTCAGACCGCGGGCGAATTACGGACGTATTTCGGGTTGTCCGAACCGCCGAAGCAGAATTACTGCTGCTTGGCAGTGGACTGTTCAAAGATGAACTCATCAAGATGATCGAGTTCTACACGATCATCGAAGACTCCACACTCTCAGACATATCGGAGTCGACGCTTCAACTGGCGTTGGCCGGGCCTGAAGCTGAGTCACTCCTTGGTTCGATTGTTCCTGGAGTTGTCGAACTTAGCGAAGGTGAATTGATTGAGGACGACAGCGTCCGATACGTGAAAGCCACTGCCGATGAGGCGGAGGCCTTCCATGTACTCATGCCCGCTGATCGTGCAGTCGGGGTCTGGGAGCGCTTAATCGAGGCTGGATTTGCTCCAGTTGGCTCGCAGGCCATCCAGCGACGCAGAGTAGATTTGGCCATCCCGTCTGCCGAATCTGACTATAGCGACCGCACAAACCCACTTGAAGTGGGCCTCATCGACCTGGTCGATTTCGAAAAAGGCTGCTATGTGGGGCAGGAAGTAGTCGCCCGGCTTGATGCATACGACAAGGTGCAGCGGACCATCGTCAGAGTAGATTCAGATGGCGTGTTGGTATCGGGCGAGGACGTGAAGCTGGATACGCGGACGATAGGCACCGTCGGTTCAGTGATATCCACTCAGGACGGCATAAGAGCGCTCGCGCTGATTCGGAATGAGTTCGCTGACTCCGGGGAGGTGCTGATGACTGCGTCTGGGTCAGTCGTTACGATTTCAGGTAACGCCGAGTAGTCGACTTCGGTCGTTCCCGATATTTCCGTACCTCCATCCATCCAGCCGCCATCCTGAGCCGTTCGAAGGGTGAGTGGCGTCCACGGTGCATCAGCCGGAGCGCTGCAGCGTACGCGAGATCGCGTTGGGCGTGAGTGGCTGTGCCTGGATTCCGGCCTACGCCGGAAGGACGACTGGGCTTAGCGGCTCATCAAACGGGGGACTCTAGCTCTTCATCGCCCCGCTCAGTGCCAGCTCCGCTGCTGTTAGCGGTAGACGAGCATTTCTCCGCCGTCTATCAGGAGGACTTGACCGCGAATCATTGTCGCGTCGTCGCTGCATAGCCATGCGACTGCTTTCGCTACGTCAGTTGGCTCAACCGGACGTCCTGCTGGCGTTGGGCGGGCGGCGAATTTCTTGACGCCTTCTTCATCGTCGAAAGCTTTGAGCGCGTCGGTCATGATGAAACTGGCGGATACCGCATTTACTACGATGTTCCGGGGAGCCAGATCCAGCGCCATATACCTGGTGACAGCCTCTAGCGCAGCCTTGGATACACCAACTGCAAAGTAGTCGCTGAACGGCCGTGTGGAGCCCGGGCTTGAGACGTTCACGATCTTTCCGCCGTCCGGCATCAGATCTGCGGCGGCCTTGGAGCATAGCCACGGTCCGCGGGCGTTGATATCCAGTGTCCAGTCCCAGTGCTTCGTTGCAAGTTCAGTCGCTGGCTTCATCACGCCAGAAGCGGCATTGTTGACGAGGATATCCAGCTTTCCGTACTCGGCAGAAACCTTTTCGAAGAGTGTAGTGATGGCGTCTTCATCGCCCAGATGCGCCCGGGTGGAGAAGCACTTCACGCCCATATTTTCTATCGCTGCATGTGCCTCGCGCGCGGCTTTGTGATTGCGAAAGTAATTGAAAGCGATGTCAGCGCCGCGCTCTGCGAGCTCTGTTGCGATTGCGAAGCCGATACCTCGGGAGCCGCCTGTAATCAGGGCGACTTTGCCTGCGAGAGGTTTGCTGGACGCGTTGCTCATCGTGTTAGCCATTGGATTGCCCTGGGGGGCCGTTAGATGGCCAGTCCGCCGTCTACGCGAAGCACTTCGCCGTTGATGTAGGCGGCATCTTCACTGGCAATGAATGCGATGGCGGCTGCAATCTCATCCGGCTGGCCAAACCTGTTGGCAAATATGCGGCCCATCACCTCCGCTTTGAGGGACTCAGGCAGATCATTCACGGTTGCTGTCTCAACATATCCTGGAGCCACCGCGTTGATGGTGACGTTCCGTTTGGCAACTTCTTTTGCCAGTGAGTAAGTGAACGTGTGGATGGCGCCTTTTGAGGCGGAGTAGTTGACCTGACCGGCGTTGCCGCGGAGACCCACCACTGATGTGACATTGATAATTCGGCCCCAGCGAGCGCTTACCATTGGGGCGATAACTGCGCGAGAGCAGTAGTAGGTCCCAAACGTGTTGGTCTGCATCACCCGTTCAAACTGATCGTCCTTCATCCGCATGAAGAGCGTGTCATCAATGATGCCAGCATTGTTGATCATGATCTCGATTGGCCCAAGTGCCTCAATGGTGGCACTAATCATGGTTTTGACCTGAACTTTGTCACTAACATCTGCCTGGATGACGAACGCAGTGCCGCCGTCGGATTCGATCTGCTTCTTGAGATCTTCTGCTTCATCCCCGTGTGAGCGGTAGTTGATACCAATACGGTGACCAGCGGCCGCTAGACGAAGTGCCGCAGCTCGACCGATTCCACGAGATGCTCCTGTAATGAGAACTGTTCTTGGCGTATCGGCCAATTCTGAATGCCTTCCTGGCGGGTGAGCCCGTCTACTCTTTTGCGTTGACCCCGGGGTCGTCCTCAGTGTCGTCGCTAGCCGTTTGGCTTTCCCGCATCGCGTTTACTTCTTGTTCTGCCACCGCAATAAAGTTTGATTCCACTGCTTCACGTGCGGTGTGAATTGCTTGAGATACCTCTCGAGCAGTCGCTTTTCCATGGCCAACTATGGCAACCCCACGAACCCCAAGTAACGGTCCGCCACCATACTGCGTGACAGGATTCGTGAGTGCAAAAACCTTATCGGCCAACTCGTTATTATCTATAGAAGAATCGTACTCCCTAATCAATGTGGAGAGGGCTACTCCCAGCGACTCCGTGAGCTTCATGACCACGTTGCCCGTGAACCCGTCTGCTACTACAACATCAGCGGAATCAAATGGCAGGTCGCTGGCTTCTACGTTCCCAATGAAGTTTAGATTAGATGCCTTCAGGATTTCCGTCGTCTCTTTGACGAATTTGTTCCCTTTACCTTCCTCAGCACCCACGCTAAGTAGCGCTACACGAGGATTCTTAACGCCATTCAGGACTCGAGACATGGTTGCACCGAGGGCTGCGAAGTCCGCCGCTGCGGATGGCTTTACGTCCACGTTCACGCCTACGTCGAAGATCATCGTGTTGGGCGATAGTCCGATGATTGGACCGCCAAGTGTTCCCCGCTCAATGCCGTCGAATGTGCCAAAGAGGAAGCTTGCCGCGGCGATGGTTCCACCGCTAGAGCCCATACTGACGACCGCCTGTGCGATGCCGCGCTTCACACGGTTGGTTGCTACAAATATGGATGCGCGCGGTTTTGATCTGAAGGCCAGCGCCGGAGCTTCACCTTCTTCGACTACGCCGGTGGAGCTGTAGATAGATATTGGCAGTTCATCTGCGCCATCATGTTTCGCAAGTTCGGCGGTGACAATCGCTTCATCGCCAACCAGAATCACTTCAACGCCACCCTGGCGTACCGCCTGAACGGCACCTTTTACTGGCTCTTCAGGCGCGAAATCTCCGCCCATAGCATCCAGAGAGATGGTAATCAGTCCATCTTCAGCCACTTCAAGCCTCCCCGAATGTCCGTGTGTTCTTGTTGGTCATGATCTAGATCAGCACAGTTGCAGTGCCAGTGATCGCTTCAGTATCGTCTGGTTTGGTGCAGACTACGGTGCAAGTGACTGTATCTACACCTGCGTTTCTGGACACGTTTGTGATTTCACCGGAAATTTTGACTGTCTCGCCCGGGAAGATCGGGGCCTTGAACCGAACCTTTAGACCACCGGACTGTCCCCATGACTCAGGGAACGCCAGACTTAGCATCTCAGATACGAATCCCAGGCCGAGCATCCCGTGTGCAATCCTCTGACCAAACTGCGTGCCTGCAGCAAAGTCAGCGTCGAGATGAATCGGATTCCAATCGTGCGCAGCGTCTGCGTAAGCATTCACTTGCTCCTGCGTCACGGATTTGGTGACTTCAGGCAGGTTCTGTCCGGCAGTCCAGGTTGTGCTGGTCATTCTGGAACGATCACCATTGATAGTGCACGGGCGATATCGTCACCGGACGCGCTGGCGAATGTTGTTTCCACGGTGGCGAAGCGTGAGCCTCTTCGCACTGAGTTTCCCTTCAGTACTGTGCTGGCAACGATTGGCTGGTCCACTTGCGCAGAGTTTGAATACTCAACCTCTTGTGACGCGTGAACCGTTCCGCCGCCCAGCGCCAGCGCCTCGATGACCTGCGATAGCCCAAGCGCGATCACCGCCATGGGAGGCACCTTGCCTTCTGTGGCCAGCGATGACTGATCGCCAACTGCGTTCGCGTACGCGACGGCCATGTCGGAATCGATCGTGAACGATTGATCTTTAAACTGGTGGCCAGGCTCAAGAGCGCCCAGAAGTGAACTCATTCGATAATAACCAGTACTGTGCAAATTAGGACGAAACGCACAACAATTTTATTGGTGCACTCACGATGGGGCAATCGAACGGACCTAACCCTAGCTATCCGAACCAGATTTCCTGAGGGCATCTGCTTCGCCCAACCAGTACTTTGCGAGATCAAATGAGGTCGGATTGCGGTAGTCGAGGGTCGACAACGACAGCACTCGATGGATCACGCCGGTTGATACGACGGCCTCGTTAAATTCCCCAAGCGCTGGCACTTTAATACCCAGTGCCTGTGCCATTGCACCTGCTGCGGTCATCCCGCTTCGGTTGAGATAGACGCGAGTGAGTAGCCGGTTCTTGTAGAGAAGCGATACGCCGGATTGCGTCTGCTTGAGCCTTACGCGCATATGAACCGTGGGCACGGTTAGCAGGTTGTACGCATACTCCATTGCCTGTGCGCGGCTGGTTCCCAAAAAGTATTCTCCAAGCCCCGCGGACGTATAATCCGCAGGACTACCGGATTAGACCCAATAACTACGGGCGAAATCTCTTGAACGTATGAAATCAACTAGTCGGAGAAGCATAGCAGCGTGAGTCTCAAAGGAAAGGTCGCCATCGTCACCGGTGGAGCGACCGGCATCGGTCGGGCAATTGCCTTTGCCCTCGCCAGAGATGGTGCAGATATTGTCGTAGCAGATCTCAACCGTGATGCCGCCAAGGAAACGGCTACTGAGATCGAGAAACTGGGAGTCACGGCGAACGCCGTGCTCTGTGATGTGACCAAGCCCTGGATGATTGAGAAGATGGGTACCTCAACTCTGGAGCGCATGGGCCACATCGATATTCTCATCAACAACGCTGGCGTTGCAGGCGCGCCGGGCTGGCATGAGGTTGCTCACTCCCGGGAAATAGACTGGGGCGCTGCGTACGACGTGAATGTGAAGGGCATTTTTAACTGCATCACCGCGCTGACGCCATCCATGAAAGAGCAGAGGAGTGGCAAGATCGTCAATCTTGCCTCCATCGCAGGACGCGAAGGCCGACCGGCTATTCCACACTATTCGGCATCCAAGGCTGCGGTGATCAACTACACGCAGGGTTTGGCGTCCAACCTGGCCGAGTACGACATCAACGTCAACGCCGTCTGTCCGGGCCTTCTGTGGACCCCAATGTGGGAACAGGTAGGGCAGCGATATGCAGGACATAGCAAGGACTATGCAGGACTTCCTGCACGCGAAGTCTTTGATCGGATGATTGCAGATGTGATTCCGCTGGGAAGGGAGCAGACGCCAGATGATATTGGTGATGCCGTCTCATTCCTTGTATCGGACGATGCGCACAACATCACTGGCCAGGCACTCAACGTAGACGGTGGAGCATTCCTAAGATGACACTTCCATTGGAGAACAAGATCGCCGTCGTCACAGGCGGAGCAAACGGCATTGGCCGCGGAATCGTTCGGACTCTTGCCGAACGAGGCGCAGACATCATTATTGCTGATATGAACGAGAAGGCATCTGACGAAGCTGTCGCAGAGGTTGAAGCTCTGGGACGTAGATCTCTGTCTGTGCCCACTGACGTAACCGATGATAACGGTACAGACGGTATGGTCGCCAGCGCACTGTCTATGTACGGCCGAGTCGACATTCTTGTCTGCAACGCCGGCGTTGCAGGCGCGGAAGGCTGGTGGGAGCGCGATGAACCGTCAGCGGATGATTGGGACGCTACATATGCCGTGAACGTTCGCGGAGTGATGCACTCCATCGAATCCGTGCAGGGTCACATGATGGAGCGTCAGAGCGGCAAGATCGTTGTGATTGCATCGATAGCGGCGCGCGGCGGAAGTACCGGGCCGCTGGCTCACTATCGTGCGTCCAAAGCCGCTGCATTGAACGTGTCGCAGGCTTATGCATTGAAACTGGCTCCACACAACATCAACGTCAACACGGTTTGCCCCGGTTTGTTGTGGACCGAAATGTGGAATCAGATTGCTCAGAAGGCGCTCGCGGACAACCCGGGAGATACTCGTACGGCCCGAGAGCGTTTCGACGAGGCGCTGGAGATGGTTCCGCTGGGGCGTGAACAGACGCCAGAGGATATTGGCAAAGTTGCGGCGTTCCTCTGTTCGGATAGGGCAAAGAACATCACTGGCCAAGGCATCAACGTAGATGGCGGGATCAAGATGAACTAGGGGGCTGCGGTGTTCGACTGGGTGCGGGCAGGTATGCCCGCACCACGAGGAAGGGCTACTCTTCCTCGTCTGGACTCACTTCATCTGAGTCAGGCGCGTCTATCGCCCGATCGAATAGTCCCATGCGCTCTTTCGCGTACGCTTCATCATCGATATCGCCAGCGTCATGGACTGCGTCTAGTTCTGCGATTTGTTCCACCAGCTCTTCTCGTCTGAGACCACCGACGGCGTAGGCCGGTCGATTGCGATTGCGGTAGAAGAAGACGTATCCCAGAAGTATCGCCATTGCCCCGGCAGCAATCGCCGGAGTGCCAATCGTGGCCCAGGCGCTTCCGCCAACGAAGTTTTGGAAGCTCTGGAGACCAGATGGCTCTGGCAGGTCAGTGAAATTGAGCTGGAGTCGATCAGTACTGAGCAGAGCATCACGCTGGAACACTCGGTAGTTCGTGTCGCCCAGCAACTCATCACCAATCACTTCAAAGCCGTCAGCCGCGATATTTCCGTAGGCCGGCGGCATGAGTATTCGATACTCGAACACGTCGTAACCAAGGCTGCGGTCAAACAGCATTGATGAGCCGTCGTACTCGATCTCGTAACTGTAGAGGATTCTGAAGTCCCCGGGAGGCACCGCGTTGGACATCGCAAAGCCAGTTCCAATCTCCAGAACGTTTCCGTTGGGAAGATCGGCATCTACGGTCAGTTGCTCGTAGCCAGCCGGAAGGCTAAATCGTAGGAGTTGGGGGATCCCGTCAGGCGCAGGATTATCAAGGTCAGGTATGAATGTGCGGTCTCCGCCGTTGCTGATCTCAACCAACTCCAGCACACCCATCAGTCGATCTTTGCCATCAACACGCGGAATGATGGTCACATGAGATGTGGCACTGATGCCGTCGAGCGACGGTGTTGTTTCATATATTCGCATCCCGATTCCCGTGGGATCGAGGGCATCCTCTACCTTGACGGTCTGGAGAAGGTTTCCGTGGAGTGTTTGCAATTCGTAGCGGTATCCCTCGGTCTTCGGGAAGTCAGTGAACTCAAATGCACCGTCAGTGCCGACCGCGACTGACTTCTCTCCAACCGGAATGTTTGAAGCGTCGTACGTGGTGAGTGTAATCTCCAGCCCATTTGGAATGCTTGCGCCGGAGGTCATCTGAATCACATTGCCGCCAATGAGGTCGGGGATTTGCGCCTCGCCCTCAATTACCACGCTGTCCTGAGCGAACACGGTGGGCGTGCCAGCAACTATTAGCATTGCCAGTACTAACAGGACGCCAGTGGCCATTCTGGTCTGAAGTAACGTCACTGTAATTTTCATCATTCCTGGACGGATTATTCTGAGATATTTTCCGTGGCCGTGGAGGCCTTGCGGGCAGCTTGTATTTCAAGCTCCAGAAGATCATCGTCGCTCAGTTTCTCTGGCAACTGATCCTGGGTTCGCATCAATTCTGCCGCACGGAGCCTCAGTTCACGAAGATGGGATTGGTACTCATCTTCACGAACTATCTGCGCGTTGTAGTCGGCCTCAAGCTGCCTGATCTGATCGTAGATCTCTTCTCTAGCAACCCTGAGTTGGCCAGCATCAGATAGTTCTGCCGATGCTCCGGAGCGTCTTCTCCTGCTACGCAGGAATGGCCAAGCGATGATCACCACCACCGCGATAGTGATGAGTATGCCGATTGCTATTCCCAAAGAGTCTCCGTGCCGATCGAGTATTCGCTCAAATGAGGTGTGTCAGGAACAGGCGGTCGCGTGGCGCTAGTCTCCCGCTTGTAACGCTGCGGCGCTTGTAGGCCGTCGACGTCTGTTGATGGCAGGACTTAACTCTACCGCCGGTTGCGGCCAGAGGGCGATGACCGATCCAAGAATGAATATCGGGCCTGCCATCCACAGCCACCAGGCCAGGGGGTTGATGCTCACTCTGAATATGGCGCGTGTCACCGGACCGCCGCCGGCAAGAACTCCTTCGCCCCGTGAATTCAGGAAGTCTGTTGGGACGATGTAAAGATCTTCGATCGGCCCGGTCGCGATTCCTGCTCGCACAGATACCTGGTTGAATCCCGGGTAAAAGGCGCTCCATGGCTTTACTTGCCCAACGTATTTACCATCCTTGAATACGTTAATGATCGCCCACTGCGCAAGTCGGTCGGCGCGTGGCTCTTCTTCATGGCCAGCGAACTCAAGTCGATAGTTATCAATCTCAAAGCTTTCGCCGAGATTCAGGACCGTGTCTTCCCGCTGGCTGTAGAACCCCGTTCCAATAACCCCGAAGGCGAGCACCAGTATCGATATGTGAACCACGTAGCCGCCGTGACGCGGTCGGTTTCCATTGACAAGTTTCCAGAAGCCTACGGCGATGTTGTCGCCGGCGCGTCGACGGGCCATCGTGCCGCGATACCACTCCTGTCCAATGGATGTGGAGACGAATATCAGTACGCTAAATGAGAAGAGAGCTATAGGTTCCTCAAGACCGCTTGCCACCATCCCGATGAACGCTAATATGGCAAGTATTGCTGGCCACAGTAGCCAGCGGTTCAGTGAGGCTCTGTTGGCCCTACGCCACGGAAGAACAGGTCCTACTCCCATTAGTAGCACCAGCGCGAGGAGCATTGGGCCGTTAATTCGGTTGAAGTAGGGCGCCGAGACGGTGACCGTCTCTTCCTGGGCGAACTCAGAGGCAAGTGGGAATAACACCCCCCATAGGGTCACGCCTACGATGCCCAGCAGGAGGAAGTTGTTGAGCAGGAAAGACGCCTCGCGAGAGAGGAACGACTCGAGCGGACGGTCGCTTTTCAGATCGTTGAAGCGCCAGAAGAAGACGAAGAGGGCAAACGCCAGGCTGAAGAGCATGAAGGTGAGGAAGATGGCACCCAGAGTGGAGGCTCCGAACGAGTGGACGGATACAACGGGGCCGCCGCGGTTGATGAACATGCCAAATTGCGCCAGCACAAATGCAACGCTCAATAGCACCACGTTCCACATACGGAACATTCCGCGGCGTTTCTGCACCATGACGGAGTGGATGAACGTTGTGAGCGCCAGAAAGGGCATGAAAGCCACGTTCTCGATGGGGTCCCAGGACCAGTAGCCACCCCAGCCAAGGATTGTGTAGGCCCACCATGCTCCCAGTAGCATTCCGGAGCCAAGTAGCGCCCAGATGACTATTGCGGAGACTCGGGCGGCGTCCAGCCATTCGTCTCTTGTCTTGCCAGCTATTAGCGAGCCGAACGCAAAGGCAAAGGGGACTGCAATGCCTACAAGCCCCGCCATCTGCAGTGGTGGATGGATGAACATGCCGGGATGCGTCAATAGTGGATTGATGCCAAGGCCTTCTGTTGCGACGAAATCAAGCGGGGCGAAGGGGCTGGCGAAGAAGACGAGTACGAAGAAGAAGAACCCCATGATCCCGCTCAGGATTGCGGTGGTGTAGGGGAGTGCGTCGGTGAAGTTGCGTGGAGACAGGAACAAAGCCACGCTGGTCATCAGCGACAGCGTTAGCACGATGAACAGCAGCGAACCCTCATTGCCACTGAAGAAGGCCACCCAGAGGAATGCACGGTCCATAGCGGTGCTGCTGTGGCCATAGACGTATTCGATTGAGAAGTCGTTGGTTACGAACGCAGCTATCAGCGCGACCGCAGCGGCACCACCGACGACCGTAATCAGGTACGTGGCATTGCGCGCGCTGACGACGAGCTCTGGAACGCCTTTGCGAGCGCCGAGCACGGAACCGAGCGTGGCGTACACCGTGAGCGCCAGCCCTAGCAGTAGTGTCAGTTGACCTAGTTCAGCCATCCCTAACCATTCACTTCATTTGATCCGTTGTCCGCGACTGCTGAGCGTGCAGATGCCGTATCTTTGGCACCGGGACGTTGAGTGTTAGATTGCCGCATCTCTTCATCAACCGCATCTAGATACGGTGCAAGCGGGTTTTTGGTTGTGCGTGATGTTGCGGTCGAGGTGCTCATTGCCAACTCCGCTCGGCCTTTCCTCATGTCACGAAGGATCATGTAGAGCGCTGAGAGTGCAATTGTTAAGACTACCGGAGGGACGATCCAGACCAGTGAGTTGAAGCCCGTAGTTGGTGGCGATGCAAGCACCTGGATACCGTAGCGTTCGACGAAGAATTGGGAGATATCGTTCTCGGTTTCTCCAACGGCCAGCTTGTCACGAATGATTTGACGCATGTCTTTGGCGATCTGGACTTGTGCCTGATCAATCGTTTCACCAGGGCAGACGGGACACATGAACTTCTTGTCCATCGAACTGGCCTGTTGCTCCAACGTTTGCTCAGCTGACCCGCACGCTGCTGCAATGATAAGAAGTAGCGCGACGAACAGGTACAGAATGTGCGGTCTGCGACTGGAACGTATCGCCATTGGGACGATGACCATCTCTTACAACTCCGTTGCGCCTGGAAACCGGTTGATTGTGATCCGGTTACCGCGCTCCGAGATCAAGCCCGCGATCGGGCTAGCGTGTACCCAGCCCACTCTCAGTATCGTACACGTAGTTCACGATATCCCACCGGTCCTCTTCACTGAGAAGAAGGCTGAAGCGAGGCATCACGTTTTGACCGTTTGAGATGAACGCGAAGAACGCCTCATCTGAGAACTTGGTCTGACTGCTATCAAGAATGTTTGGGGCGGCCGAGTAGGTCTGACCGTCATTCTGGGAAGCGAAGTAGCTGTCTGTGGCCGTCAGGTGCTGGTTGATGGCACCATCGCCCAGACCACCAACGCCGTGGCAAACAGAACAGTTGACTCTGAACAACTCAGCGGCAACCGCCGGATCGTACGCACGTTCCTGTCGTTCAGTCATCGCCAGAACGCCATCTATGCCGAGGCTTACGAAGACCTCTGCACCACGAACTGCGTCGAGCCTTGGTGGCTCCTGCGCTTTGAATGACTGTGAGTAGTGCATCTCCGTGAAGATCTCAATTGGGTACGAACCTTGCTTGGGGAAGCAGGCGGTACTCAGGATTCCAAGGACTGCAATAGCCGCGATGATCCACATCGGCTTTACACGCCGAGATCCAATCATTTTTGGCTCAAAAATTCCAGACAGAGTCGTCACGCTCGCTTGGTCTCCATTGCGCCTGCGGTGTTCAAGATCTCTTCGAATTCACTCTCTCGGCCTTCATCGACTGAGACCACAACTCCAACATATCCCTCTGTGATTCGCGTGTCGTACGCGCCAGGGGCAAAGTTTGGTAGTCGTGATTCAAACAGGATGCCAATCACAGTCATGATGACTGCGGAGAGCATCGTCAATTCATAGGTGATGATCAACATTGCCGGGATAGCCAAGATTGGCTTACCGCCGGTAACGATGGGCCACGCCAGCTGGGTACCTGCAGTGAAGAGGATAGCCAGCGTAAAGCCAACCATCGCTCCGAAGACTGGGAACCGGAAGAGGCGATGCTGCGGCACGTGCTCCCCGAAGGCTCCTTCAGGGTATGGCGTACCGGTAAGTACATCGAAGTCGTTTGGATCCATGCCCACTGCGTGCAGGGCGTCCATTGCCTTTGCGCCGTCTTCTGGATCCTCATATAGGCCAAGAATGCTGGTTTTTGCCATGCCCGTTACTCCTGCTCCCGCAAGACTGCTGGAATCGTTGTGCGGCCGATCTTCATTTCAGTGGTGAAGATCATGGCCTCTTTACTTTCGAATAGAGGTATCAGTGGGAAGAACCGGGCGAACAGCAACATGTTCATTGACACGAATGCGAACGACCAGGCCATCATCGCGAATTCAACGATGCTTGGTTGGTAGCTACCCCATGTGTACACAAACGGCTGCTTTCGAGCCAGCGCAGGTACAACAATCAGGAATCTCTCCAGCCACATACCGATGTTGACCAGGATTGAGGTCCAGAACATCAAAGCGATTGAGTTTCTCACGCCTTTGAATAGCCACATCGTTACCGGAATAAAGAAACCGGTTAAGAGGAAAACTACAAACAAACCAGCCCATGGCCACTGGAATATCTGCATATCACGGAAGGCCAGTTCAGGGCCCTCCAGGGTGTAGAGGCTGAAGAGGATTTCAACGATCGTAAAGCCGAACCACGCAACAGCAACGACTATAAGAAGTCTTGCAAGAGCGTCGAAGTGCTCAGGTCGGATGAAGTTGTCCCACTTCCAGAGCCAGCGCATAAGCGCCATCATCGTGACTACAGCTGACACACCGGAGTGGACAGCACCAATCACGAAGTAGGGAGCAAAAATAGTTGAGTTCCAACCTTCAACACCAGGCGTCACCGCAAAGTCCCAGGAGACTATGGAGTGCACTGACACGAAGATTGGGAGCATCAAGGCTGAGAGAAGGACGCCAGCAACAGTCTGCAGACGCCACTGTCTAGGGTTTCCTCTCCAACCAAGTGAGAGCGCACCGTACATGGCGTGCTTCCAACCAGTTGTGCGGTCACGAAGTACGCCAAGGTCTGGCAGAAGTGCCACGTAGAGGAAGAGGGTACTTCCTGTCAGGTACGTACCAATAGCGGCCGGGTCCCACACCAGTGGTGAACGGACGTTAGGCCAGAGACCGCGTGCGAAGTCATACGGGAAGATCCAGTAGATGATGCGCCACGGTCGACCGGCGTGAATTACCGGGAACGATAGCGCTGTCAGCAGGGAGAACACCGTAAGGAGTTCGGCCGCTCTGGTTACAGGACGTCGCCACTCAGCCTGGGTAAGCCTGAGGATGGCTGAAATCATGATTCCAGCGTGTGAGATACCAACCCAGAACACGAACGTCGTGATGTAGGCGCCCCAGAAAACCGGACGGGAAAGTCCGGTTACTCCAAGACCCTTGTTGGTCTGGATTCCGAAAACGACGAACCCCGATATAACGATGGTGAACAGAATAAGAACTGCCCATTTCCACCAAGCAGGAGTTTCAAGGGCTCCATTAAGGAGTTCCTTGTTGATCCTGATCTCGTCGAGTTGTCTGCCTTGTCGCATGTTTAGCTAAATACTCCGCAGCGCCTAATCGGGCTTGCCCACGATTTCAACCTCGCCGCGCATGTACATCGCCGGCTTGGAAATTAGTCTTGATTGCTGGATTTCCCACAGTGAGACCGCGGGAACCAGTCGAGTAACAAGCAGGAACAGGAATGCTGCTCCACCGAACATTCCAATGAACATGAAGATGTCCCAGAGATCAGGCCAGACAGTCTCTGGTATTTCAGTCAGGAACTTTTCGTTGATATCTTCAATGCTCCACGGACCAACGGTTAGTCGAACCCGATCCAGCAGAGTACCGAAGATGATGACGACTGCCAGGATTGTTGGTCCTCGCATACTCACGCGGATGAAGTTCCACATCAGCGTCCACATTGGAATGATGAAGCTAAAGAACAGCGTGCCCAGGAATGCCCACATGTAAGGACCGTGGTCAAACAGTTCAATTACCTTTTCATTCTGCGGTGTACGGCTGTACCAGAAAACTATCCATGCTGAGAAGAAGAAGTAGAACCAGAGCAATGATAGAGCGAACTGGAGCTTTGCCAGGTTCCACATCTGATTGATACCAATGTAGCGATCAAACCCACCGTACTTCCAGAAGAAGTATGTTGCCAGAATCACTGATGCCACTCCTGCCTGCAGAGAGGTCAGTGCGTGGTACATCGGGAAGATAGCGTCTTTGTAGCCGGGCACGAGTGCGTGGATGTAGTCAGATGCAAACAAGACGTGGGTGAATACAAGGAACAGGAAGTAGAACGCACTCAGTACGCCCATACGCATTTTTAGCGCTTTCCACTGCCCCCACGTGCCAATAAACCCGGGTGCCAGTCTGCGGGCCCACTTTTGACGTCTGCCACCGCCGTTCTCACGAATTGCGGCAAGGTCAGGAAGTGAACTGGACCAGAGCAGAGCCAGTCCAATGAACACGAGACCAAAGATGGCAATCGTGTCCCACATGTGCGGAAAGTATGCAGGTGATCCAAACCAGATGGAGCGGCGTCTGACTTCGTCTTCAACCAGTGGTGGGAGAAGGAAGATCAACGGAATTGACATGATTGCGGTGAGTACACCAATAGCTGAGAAGAGCTGCGAGATACGCATCACCGGCCGGATCCAGTTTGCCTTTGCAAGGACTGGTGCGATGGAGAGCATTGGTGCGCCAGCAGCGGTGGACAGCAGGAATGAAACCATCGCAACGTAGTAGCCCCACGAGGCTCGATCATCCATGCCAGCGTCAACGATTTTCAGGACGAAACCAACTACGCCAAGCACAAACATAGCACCCAGGATAAGGAACCAGCGTGCTGTGGTGGAACTGAGTGCGGTTGAAGGCGCGTTGACGATATCAACCGCCGCCTCCTGGAACGTAGGCCGATCATCATGCGCGGCCGCTGTGATACGACTAGCCATGCGCTGCCGCACCCTCTTTTTCTTCAACCCTGGCAAGGTAAACCACGCTCGGGTCAGTCCCTAACTTTTCGTCAAGTAGCTTGTAGTGCCGCGTGTCGTGAGACATCGTTGAGACCCGGCTGTCTTCGTCCTTGAGATTACCGAACACAAGAGCGTCCGTCGGGCAGGCCTGTGAGCAGGCAGTCTGAATTTCACCATCGAGCACCAGTCGGTCTTCGCCACGGGCCTTCCGCTCTGCGCGTCGAATTCGCTGCACGCAGAAGCTGCACTTTTCCATGACGCCACGTGAGCGCACGGTTACATCCGGGTTCAACTGGTTGCGGAGGCTCTCAGGCCATACCGGCTCCCAGTAGTTGAAGAATCGAACGTGGTAAGGGCAACCGTTGGCGCAGTATCGAGTACCGACACAGCGGTTGTAAACCTGAACGTTCATGCCTTCATTGTTGTGGTACGTCGCAAAGACCGGGCAAACCGGCTCGCAAGGAGCGTTCCCACACTGCTGGCAAAGAATTGGAATGAAGCGGGCCTTCACGTTCGGGAATTCACCTTCCCAGTACCGCTCGATACGAATCCAGGCGAAGATTCGCTGCTGCTTGTAGAGGTTTTCCGTGTTCAGCGGAATATTGTTCTCTACCTGACACGCAAGAACGCACGCCTGACAACCGGTACAGCGGTCCACATCTACCACCATGCCCCACTTATACGGACTGTCTTGCTGAGTGACCATTTACTTTATCTTCCTGGTTCTTGCTCTAGTGATCATTTGGATCGGCGTAAGGGTCGTGGGCTTCTTCAGCGCGGTGAATTGTCTCTTTAGCATTTCCACCCGGCTCCACAACCGCGATTGGGAACATAGGCTCAACTTCAAACGCTTCGACAGTACCTTCTGCCTTGGCAATTTCGTTGTTGAGGCCAGTGTTTATTACTCGAACCTTCGTGGCGGCCCATGCCAGCGCACCGGTTTCAGAGTCCTTCTGATCGACCAGGATCGAAAGAACGTTGGATCCGCGGCCTTCCGCCCAGCGACCACCATTTTCGTGGCCCTGACCGATCGGCACGCCGATCATGTCTGGCGGTACGGCTCGGTGAGGGTAAGCAAGTGCTTCAATCTCACCAGTCGATGACTTGATGATCAGTCGATCACCCTGTGAAATCTTCAATCGCGCAGCTGTTCCGTGGTTGATCTCAACCCACGTAGTCCATGCGGCCGAAGTGATTGGGTCAGGCACTGCCTGTGCCCACGGAGACGCTGCGACACGTCCATCAAGTAGTGCCTGAGATGCAAATGGCATCAATGAGAATACTTCGCCTTCTCCCTCAGTTGGCTCGGAGAATTCCGGAGAGGCGTGAAGGTTGGTGAGTGCCGGGGCATCCTGTGGTCGTGAACGATCTCGTGCGTTCGTATCCCACCAGCCACCGCGCTGAAGTAGACCGCGCTTGAGGAGCGTTGAGTCCGGAGCGGTTACAGAGCCGCCGCCGTTGTCTTGAAGCGTGTTAGCAACGTCGTCCACAAATGACTTCATGTCGTTTGCGCCTAGATCGCCATTGGCAGCTCGCAGAAGAACGTCGCCAAAGCCCCGTGCGTCGGACAAGACCTTAAGGCCGTCGCGTGTTCGTGCAGGGGTGGATACCGGCTGCTGGAAGCCAAGTGTCTGGTAACCAGGAGCGGGCTCAGGAATATCGACACCCCACGTCTCAAGGAATGAGGCTTCGGGCAGTACAAGGTCAGCCATTGCAGAGGTGTCATCAAGAACATCTGCGAATGCGATTACGTGTGGAACTTCATCTAGTGCCTGCTTGGCGTTTACAGACCGTGGTAGGCCGTGAACGATGTTCGCTCCGCGAAGAATGACCGTATTTACGTTGCCAGCTCTCCACTCAGCAAGCTCAGCTTCCCAGTCGGCGAATGAAGCCCCAGTTGCACTGGATGGCAGGCCGTCAATAGGGGAGTCCGGGTTCAGGAATACGCCACCCTTGGCGCCAACTGATCCCAGAAGAATATTCAGTGAGTAGATTGCGTTGAGATTGAAACTACCGTTGGTGTGAGCGCCCGAAGATCCGCCACCAATCACCAGGCTGGGGCCCTCTTCTGCAAGAGTGTGCGCCAGGTCGTGAATGGTGTCCTCAGTGACGCCCGCCCGTGCAGCGACTATAGATAGATTGAAGACATCAAGCGCGCCGTCAGGCAGGTTGGCCGTGTAGCGAGCGATGTTTTCGTCTGAGACGAGCTTGTCCTTAACAATGACAGCAGCCATGGCCAGGGCGATCTCGCCCTCCATGCCGGGTCGGTTAGGAATCCACTTGTCGGCGGATGCAGCTGTGATCGACATGCGTGGCTCTATTTGGTAGAGATTTCCGCGGCCGGGGCCGGTTGCAGCATTCCTGAACTCACCGTACTTGGTGGAGTAGCGGGTTGGTGAAATCCATGTGCCAAGGAAGTCGGCGCCGAAGCTTACGACTGTCTTAGCGTTGCCCAGATCAAACTCCGGAAGTCGGTCGGTGCCGAAGACAGACTTCATTGCGCCGTGGAGCACACCCTGCTCCAGAGCCTGGAACTGAATGTGCTTGCCGTTGAACTTGTCGGCGTAATCTGCGGCTACCTTGCCGATCTGACCTCGAATTGGGTTCGTGGCGACGGTTACGCGACCTTCGCCAGACCACTTCTTAAGAAGATCTTCAGCTTCGCCCCATGACATCGGCGTGAAGCCAGATCCCTTGGAAGACTTGGCCATCGGCTGGGCAATCCTGTCGGGGTGGTACAGCATCTGAAGAGCTGAGTCACACCGCACATTCTGCTTACCAAGGTTTATAGGGAAGTCAGGATTACCTGCGATTTTCTTGGCTCGGCCTTCCATGACACGAACTAGAACACCCTCGCCGCCGTCGCAGACGCCGCAAGTAGTTGCAAACCAGTTGTCACGCCCTTTAACAAGGTCTTCAGGCAGCTCTACAGGAGCCTGAATAATGAACTCTTCGTCTGGAATGCTGCTACAGGCAACAAACAAAACTGCCCCGGTGGTGGAAGCGCCCACCATCGATAGGAATTTTCTTCTTGAAACCTGATCCGTCATGCCCGTAATTGAACTCACTAAATTTCCAGACTTAGAAGTGGCAGGTTGAACAGTCAACCGGAGCGTTGTTATCTCGATGGCAATTTACACACTGGCCCATTTTGAGGGGCTCAACCTGCTTTACCTTTTCCATGGTGGCAATGTCGCCGTGACACGTGGAACAGACCTGTGAAGGACTGACCGATTCCAAACCGTTTACAGCGTCATTGTTGCCAATGGCCGCAGGGTGTTCAGAGAGGAAACGGATGTGCGGGTCGTGGACAAACCTGACGCTGTCTGGAAGGCGGTGAACCCGCTGCCAGTTGATGGCGTCAACAAATGGTTCAAGGAACGATATATCTCTTAATTGGGTCAATCCGACTTTGTCTTCTGATCCAACTACTCGGTGACAGAAGGAACAGAGCTGAACAGGTGGTACACCGGCGGTACCTGATGTAGTGACCGTGCGGTGACAGAAGGTGCAGTCCAGTCCCATGCCTTTAATCTGACTGCCGTCCGGCATGATTCGAGCATCGCCATTGATGTCTAGCAGAACGTCCGTGCCAGCGTGTGACGTGTGAGGGAACGCAATTGGCTGTACCGGTGGGTCGTCAAATCCAAACACTGGAAGAGGCAGGTTGAGCCACGCCGTGAGAACGAAAACCAGAATTGCGACCGCAACTCCTGTGACAGCAAGTCCTCCCAATCCAATTATTGGTACGAGAACCTTTACCCAGGTCGGTGGGCCGCTTTTTGTTGGAGGCGGTGTTTGAGCTGTACTCAATCGTCTTTCGTTTTCAACTTACGACCAACGGTGTCTGGTCGAGCGCTAATTGGTTAGTTCGGGGGAATTATCGGTATCTGGTGGAAAAAACGTCGTCTATGTATCCGAGAAACCCAATGATAAAAAACACGTTTACTGCAATGGCTGCGACTGCCGTGAATCCAAGGATGTAGAGAGGGATGCGAAGCTTGTTGAACTTCGCCGGAAGATGGCCCGTTGAGATTGCGGACGGAATCATGGCATGAGCTGTGACAAATGATCCGCTGCCGGTTACGGCAAAGAGGAGAGACAGCCAGAGAAGCTTGATTGCATTCCCGCTATCGCCCCACTGTTCAGCTGTCAGTGGGATGAGATCCATCCGCTTTTCAGGCCCCCGTATTTTTCGCTGGGATTTTGGTCCCACTAAAAAGTTGTTTCAGACGCGAATCCGGGCACCACAAACACCCGATCTATCGATTGTGAAAACTATCATTTGCGTATTGGAGTGTCAAGGCAAGATCCGATGGGATTCCAAGCTGTTTTTGAACTGGAAACTGGTCTGCTATTTCCCCTTGACGGCAGTGACGTTCGCGTGTTTGGGGCAGTGGTCGAAATCGTCTGGTTTTGATCGGGGTTGGTGCCCCCTTTTTAAGGGGCATCCCTGTTGTATTAAACAACCACTCATAAGCAGTGCAACTGGCTCCGATTTTTGGGAAAACGGGTTCCATCAGATGATCACGTCTGGGGACTGTGCACAACGCCTACCCACGCGTTATGATCAACGCAGCAAATTTTGGTGGCTCACGGTAAGGCCACCCACAAATGAAATAACGTACGAAGTAACTGGAGGAACGGTGGCTGACAATAAGTCATCAGAACCAACTGGCATGAGCCGCAAGAAGTTCATGGGCATTGCTGCTCTTGGATCTATCGGCGCATTCGCTGCACTCGCAATGAGGAGCAGCATTCCGGGACTCAAGACCCGCAAGCAGAAGATCGTTGGTTCGGACCTCCCAGGCGAAGGCTCAATCTTTCAGCCGAAGAACCCGCCGCGAGCGTAGTTTTCTCGGTTTGATCGGACGGTAGCGACGGGTCTAAGACCCGCTCTTTGATCGCTACGGTCTGAATGCACAAACGATTACGCGGCACGCGGGGTTTGGTCTTAGACACGCCGCTACCGGCACTATGCATTTCCCAATGGCATCAGCCGGTTGAGCCTACCGTTCAGCCAAACTGATTTTCGTCTCCGGAGGCAGAAGCAGATACGGCTCGCCGCGTTCGTCGGCGTTTTCCAGGCTCCACGCACCAGACGAAGTTGCCGCTCTGATTCGTAGGCCGTAGTCGCCGCCAACAACCAGCACTGATACCGCTGCCCCTGAATCCGTAACGCTGGCGAACTGGATTCCCGTGGGCGTTCCGTCGTCCTCTGACGACCAGCCCACTATGACCTCGGTGCTGCCATCGGGATTAAGACCTTCAACTACTAGTGAGTCGGCCGCGGTAATCTCGCTCTGAGTTTCGAACACCCGCATGGGGAGATACTCACTGTTTGGACTTTCTTCAACTTCAACCCATAGTTGATCCACGATGACCCCCCAAATTCATATGCAATATATCTCCGTAGTCTGATTGTGTTGACGCCCCGATTTCGCTGTACCAATGTTACGATTCGTTGCTGCAAGTAGGCTCGGGTGCGTAGTCAATCGACTACTTACCCAGAAATATCAGAACTTATCTGGACCCTGACTTAACAAAAGGACACTATTTGATGGCGGTTCCACAGGAAAAGCTCAGTTGGATGTACGAGACGATGTATCGCATTCGTCGCTTTGAGGAGAGACTCCTTGAGGAAACAGCTAAGGGCAATGCAATGGGCGTCGCCCACACGTCCGATGGAGAAGAAGCAGGGCCTACCGGTATCTGCGCGCACCTGAAAGACACCGACTGGATCTCATCCACTCATCGCGGCCACGGCCACTGTATCGCCAAGGGGCTCGACACTAAGGGCATGATGGCTGAGATCTTTGGCCGGGCGACTGGCCTCTGCAAGGGGAAGGGCGGCTCCATGCACATCGCCGACTTCTCCAAGGGAATGCTTGGTGCAAACGCAATTGTTGGTGCCGGAATTCCGCTGGCGGTTGGAGCGGCGTTTACTCACAAGTACAAGAAGACGGACGGCGTTGCAGTTGCATTCTTCGGCGACGGCGCAACCAACCAGGGTGTGTTCCACGAAAGTGTGAACCTGGCGTCTGTGTTCAACCTCCCTGTCATCTTCGCCTGCGAAAACAACGGGTACGCCCAGTCGACGTCAGTCGAATACGCCGTGCCGGTGAAAGATATTGCAGATCGTGCGGCTTCCTACGCCATCCCTGGAGTGGTGGTGGACGGCATGGATGCGCTGGCGGTGTACGAAGCGGCGGGAGAGGCAATCGCTCGGGCACGTGCCGGAGAAGGTCCCACGCTGCTGGAGATGAAGACATACCGATATCACGGTCACTTCCACGCCGATATTCCTCACACCTACCGACACCAGGAAGAAGAAGACATCTGGTTGGCGAAAGACCCAATTCCCGCCTTTGAGAAGACTGTAGGTGAGCAGGGACTCATGAAAGCTTCTGAGTTCAAAGCGATTCGGGATGCAATTGAGGAAGAGATTGAAGGCGCGGTCAAGTTCGCCATCGAGAGTCCAATGCCAGATCCGGAAGAGTTGTACACGGATGTTTACGTGAACTACTCAAACCCGGTGCAGGGCCTCCGCTAGACGCTAACCGTTTCAAACTCAGGCATATTTCCCACCTCTGGAGACCAATACATAATGACAACAACATCAATAAATCCTCTTGGCCCCGGCTTTGAAGTTCCCGGCAGGGAAGAACGCTACCGAGACTCTTTCCAGCGCACGCTGAGAGATGAGCTCAACCGTGACGAGAACGTCTACGTGATGGGCGAGGATGTCGCCGGCGGACCCGGCAGGGAAGACCAGGGCATCATCGACTCATGGGGCGGCCCATTTGCCGCAACCAAAGGCCTGATTCAGGACTTTGGCGCACAACGTATCGTCGATACTCCGATCTCGGAGGCTGGCTTCCTTGGCGCAGCCATCGGATCTGCTCTTACCGGCCTGAGGCCGGTCGTCGACCTTATGTACTTCGACTTCATTGGTGTGGCGATGGACCAGATCATCTCCAACGCCTCCAAGAGTCGCTACATGTTTGGCGGCCAGACTCGTATTCCGTTGACCATGTTCGCCCGCTCCGGCGGCGGAACTGGACACGCGGCACAGCACTCATCCAACTTCTACTCGATACTGGCGCATCTGCCAGGTATCAAAGTAGTTGTGCCTTCAGACCCCTACTCCGTACGCGGCCTGCTGGCAGCATCAATCCGAGATGATGACCCGGTGATGGTCTGCAACCATAAGAAGCTGATCAACCTCACCGGCTTCGTGCCGGATGAGGAATACATCATTGAACTCGGCAAGGGCCGTCTCACAAGAGTGGGTACAGATGTCACGCTGGTTGGCATGTCGTGGACCACAGAGGTCTGCAACAATGCCGCTGATCAGCTCGCGAAAGAAGGCATCTCAGCCGAAGTCGTAGACCTGCTCAGTCTTTCCCCGTTGGATGAGGAGATATTCCTCAACTCTGTGGCAAAGACCAACAAGGTTGTGATCGTCGATGAAGACAGCCCTCGAGCCTCCATGGCATCTGAGGTTTCAGCCGTCATCGCCGAGAAGGCATTCGATCTGCTGGATGCACCAATCAAGCGAGTAACCGGCCCCCACACGCCGGTACCGTACAGCCGAGACCTTGAGAACCTCTTCCTCCCGAACGAGGCAGATGTAATCGCCACGACGAAGAAGCTGCTGGGCGAGTAGGCCGTAGACCACGATTAATTTGATGTAGGGGCACGTTTCGGCGTGCCCCTCTTCGCGTCGGGTGAACGCAGGCAACCACCGGGGTTACGTCTACGGCGAATGTCGGGTTCCTGTCTTCTGTAGCTGTGCCCCTTGTGGGTACCCGGCTGTTGTGGCGTGGATTTATGGCGAAAGCAGGCAACCACAAGGGTTGCGTCTACGGCGGTTGGTGTGCGGAGTGTCAGTCGTTGACTCGCATGGGCAGAGATGCCCATGCTACGTCCGGCAGCGGCCTACCGCTCCAGCGTACCCACCGCCGGGACTCCCCGGGTGCCAGTGTGGCGAACGCCTGCGAAGTTGGCGTCTGCGAACCAGAGGATGCCGTCTTTCTTCGATAGGCCGTGGACGAATGGGTCTTCTGGTCCCATGGTGATGCGATCACGCTCTGCGCCGCTCTCGATGTCGTAGAGGACGATCACGTTGTCTGTGGTGTGCGCGCACCAGATGGAATCGCCTTCAAGCGCGAGTCCGTGAAGGCGTGCTAAATCGCAACTGATGGTGTGGACGATGCTCTTATCGCCAAGTGCGTCTATCAGAATTATGTTCTTCGGATCTGTCGCCGTCACCCAGAGCATGTTTCGTTCGAAATCCCACTCTATGCCGTGGATGCCTTTGCCATCTGGCGTGGGGATACGGTCCAACTCTTCGCCAGTCTGGAGATCGAGTCGAAGTATGCATCCCTTATGCGTGTCCGTGTCCCGGTACTCACGTGACGTGGTGTTGCCGTTGGACGCCGTCCAGAGATAGCCACCGCCCACGCTGATTCCGGAGCCGTTCTCAGTCGGGGTGGTGATCCGTCGAATCAAGTTGCCCGATTCATCGATCACACAGACATCGTCGGTCTCCTGGTCCATCACGTACAACTCGCCCTCAAACCACTGCAGACCGTTGGGCATGGCGCCGGGGGCGGGTACCTTGCTGGTTACTTTAGATTCAGTCTGTTGATCGACCATCAGGGCATCTCCAATTGGCGGGTATTTCGGTGAGCGGCACGATACTACAGGTTGCCGCGGCCATCACGGGCCTTGGCAATCACAGGGATTGCCCCTACAGAGACAGCGCTTCCGGGCGAGGTTCGAGCATGGTTTACCGGCCCTCGCGCCTCGGACCCTTCGCTGGCGCTGGCTGCTCGTTGGAGTGGTCTGCTCCGCATCTGCAAATCTTGCGGAGCATGGTGAAGGGGTAGATTCCGGTGGCGTGGCCGTCACTCCACGCAAACTGGATGGCGTACCTCCCTACTTCGAGGTAGTCGACTGCAAATATATCTGTGGGGACTGAGAGTACGTCCAGGATCTGACGGCCCGTCATCTCTTCAATGCAGGCGGCGCAGGCGCAGTCGATTCTGAGTTCTCGGTGCGGGTAGCGGCTGATGTGGCCATCCGACCAGTTGATCACTACATCTTCGTTTTCCAGCGTCACGTCTTTAGCGACGATCAATTCGCGTGTTCCTCTATTTGGACATATCGACTGCGGTCTAGAAATCGATGCTAGCACGCTGAAATTGTATGATCTCGACACGTTTGATCCGTAGCGATAGAGTTTGGCCTTCGTATTTAACGTCTATGCGTACATACCGGACCCGGCACCAGTATCAAGAAGGAATTGAAAATGGCAGCGGACACCATCAAAGTTGGACTAATTGGCGCGGGCGGAAACACGCGTCTTCGGCACTTGCCAGGCTTGAACGAGCAAGCGGGTGTTGAAATCATTACCGTCGCTAACCGATCGCTCGAGTCGAGTCAGCGCGCTGCCGATGAGTTCAATATCCCTCACGCCGCGTCTAATTGGGAAGAGGTGATCTACAACGATGACGTAGATGCCATCTGCATTGGTACGTGGCCGTATCTTCACGCCACCACCACCATTGCCGCACTGGATGCCGGCAAGCATGTGATGTGCGAGGCTCGTATGGCCATGAACAGCCTTGAAGCGCATGCCATGCTGGACACGGCGAAGGCCAATCCGGGCCAGATTGCGCAGATTGTTCCTGCGCCGCACACACTGAGTATCGATGCCACCATTAAAGACATGATTGGCAACGGCTACATTGGCGAACTCATCACGCTAAACGCTGCTATCGCGCAGGGTGCCAGCTACCCGGATTCAGATACGCCTCTGCACTGGCGACAAGACCGCGATCTTTCGGGCAATAACATCATGGCGATGGGCATCTGGTACGAAGCGATGATGCGCTGGGTTGGTCCCGCTCGTACGGTATCCGCGGTCGGACAGACGCTGGTAAATCACCGTACAGATGATGACGGCCATCGTGTCCCAATGACCATTCCTGATCATGTTGATGTGATCTGCCAAATGGAAGTTGGTGGTCAGATGCGCTACTCCCTTTCAAACGTGCTTGGACATGCTCGCCCCGTAGACATCTTCATTCACGGCACTGAAGGCACAATTCACATTGCGAGTGGTGGCCCTGCCGAAACCGGAGGGCTCCAGCTTTCTGCCGCTCGACGTGGAGATGATGAGCTTTCACCGGTGACGCCTGCTGCCGACAAGATTGGCGGCTGGAGAGTTGAGGAAGAGTTCATTAACGCCATCCGTGGGATTGAGCCAATCACCCACACGGACTTCTACGATGGCGTTCGCTACATGGAGTGGACAGACGCGGTCACCCGCTCGGTACGAACGGGTGAGACGGTGGTGTTGCCGAGCGACGGGGCGTAGTTCGGCCGACGGGTGCGCCGTAATCAATAATTTACGCGTACTGAACGGGTAGTTGCGGGGCTTGCCCCGCCCGCCTTCGTTTGCCATTCTCGGTTTGATTCAACGCGCTCCCAATGTGGAGCGCGGGAGGCCGGGCAAGCCCGACGGCTATCGGGGATAGTCACCGGGGGCTTAGTCCCGGGACATCAAGACTTCGCCCTGCATGGTCTCGACCCGGTCGATCTCCATGACGACGGCGAATCCGTTGCCGGCGGGGTCTCTGTCCAACTCAGGCTGGACGGTTCGGGACATGACGTCTGCTCGCACATCGTCATCTTGATGAACGGTCGCTTCGCCGAAGAACTTCCATGCGACCCGGGTATCCGGGTTTCGGTAGAGCACAACCACATGCGGATTAGAGAGGACGTTTTTCTCACCACCGCGATGAGTCCGCTCTCACCATGCCAGTGTTGAGGACGTATACGCCATCACACTCCCGCGATATCCGATTCCGGGGTGTCCATCTGCTGAGGAAGTAGCGACCAGGCAGGGAGCCTGGTCTGCCAGAGCATTATCCAGGCCGCTGCCCAGCCGGTGCCTGGCGCGGTTGTGGCCCCGACCTCTGCGCCATGGATGCCACTCCACTTGCCCGTAACGCTAGTGTGAGTGGCATTTCCAACTCTTCAACTTTGAGCGGCTTCTCAAGATACCCAACCACGCCCAGTGCTTTGACTTCGCCGTGCTCTCTGGCCGTTTCGCGCTCAGTCATCATGATCACTGGCAACTGTGCGGTTGATTCGTTCTTACGAAGCTTCTGGAGCAGGGTCAGGCCGTCTACATCCGGCAGCTGGCGATCTAGCACAACCACATCAGGGTTCGTGCGGCCAATGGCGGTTGCTCCATCGCTGCAATTTCCAACCGCGGTTACATCGTGCCCTTTGCTTTCAAGAAATCGTGAGGCCTCAAGCCGCACGCTGGTGTCATCGTCAATTACAAGAATGTTCGCCATATCAGTCCATTTTGTGTCGAGATACTGAGGTCCAATCAGGTACCTGAGCCATTATCCTAGGACACGCCCCATGAGCTACGCAGCGACGAAGGGCGAAACTACTATGGGTGGGTATACCCAAAATATTTCAGATTCTGATCCTGACGATATCGAGAAGGGGAATAGTCCTTATGGCCTGTGGGGAGGGGCGCATTTCTTGATCTCGACAATTGCACAGGGGACGTGCTGGCCTTTAGCGCCCCGAAATACAGCACCATTCCATACTCGAATTATTCGTTATTTCGCACAGTAAACAGACGCTATTTGAGAATGACACGGGTACAGATCGAACGGGCCAAGGCAATCTGAGGCGAGGTGAATTCAATCGCTGATGCAGCGGGTGTTCTCGTATATCGCGTGATGTGTGAGACATCCGTGGGTATGAGATAGACAGGCAAAGTCCGTATAACTCGTTGGAATCATAGAAGTTCTGCGAGGATCCGCTCATGGCCAGCCAAACAATGATCGCTGAAGAGTACCGGCACGGTGCTCCACCAAAAGACCCCGCAATACGCGATATGCCCATGCGGGATCGGCCTCGAGAGCGATTGAAAGAGCAGGGCGCTGAAGCCCTTACCAACGCCGAGCTGATGGCGATTCTCATAAGAACGGGACTTGAGGGCGAAAACGCGCTTGCTATGGCGACCCGGATTCTGGCGAAGTATGACGGGATTTCGGGAATGGCACGCATTGGCTATCCGGAGCTAATCGCGGAGCGAGGCCTTTCACACGCAAAGGCCTGCCAGATAATGGCCGGAATCGAGTTGGGTAAACGGGTCGCGTCGGTACGAAACGACGATCAAGCGGCGATTGAAACTCCTGAAGACATAGCCAATCTGGTGATGGCAGAGATGAACGGGCTTGAGAGAGAGCATCTCCGGATCATCCTTCTCAATACTAAGAATCGGGTGGTTCTAATCCACAATCTCTATGTGGGAAGCGTCAACGCGGCGCTTGTAAGGCCGGCAGAGGTGTTTGCTGAAGCGGTGAGATGGACCTGTCCGGCCATTGCAATTGTCCACAACCATCCATCCGGTGATCCACATCCAAGCGATGAGGACGTGAAGATGACGGAGCGCCTGATCCAAACTGGGAACATACTGGATATTGAAGTGGTGGATCATGTGATCATTGGCCGTCAGACCTTTGTCTCAATGCGTGAAAAAGGGTACGCGTTCAAGTAGTTAGAAACGAGACGAGTTCCCCGCCCCTCTCGTCGCGCTCACACCTTCTAGGCTCGCTTGCGCTTCGCAAAATTGCACGGCGCAGCCGGATTGGAGAGAATGGGGCGTCGCAAATTGATCAAGACTTCAGGGAGCAATGATGGAATCTCGATGGAACGGTAAAGACACGGCCCTATCGCTGGTACTGATAGTGATGGCAGCAATCATAGTTATCGGCCTAATAATCATCGGTTCCGAAGTTAGTCCCTAACCCAACCGTCACAGATTTGCGCGGTTCGAGAGTTAGCCTGCCAGGTGTAGGCGCTTAGCTCGCTATGCTCCCTCCGGGGCAGCATCTTGGGGCGTCGTTTCATCTTGTGGAACCTGATCTGGTACCGGCCACGGGCAAGTTGAACGGAATATTCGCTCAAACACACCCAGATCGTTTTCGTCGCACGGCTCGCCTCGATCAAAGAAGCCGGGTAGACGTACGTCTGACTCGAAGTCTTCAAAGTACGATGCAACTTGAAATGGCTCTCCAGAGATAGCATCGAGAACGACGACCACATTATCGAAATCGACCACGTCGTCGCCAAGTAGTGGGGTGCTCCGATTGCCGTTCATTGAGATAACCCACGTTATAGCGCTTGGACTTACTTCTCGCGTTCCGGCGAATGCTCTGGCCCGATCACCGGCAAGTGTTGAGTACTCACCAAAGCTGATCTGTCGGGCCAGCCACACGGTTGGCGCCTCCGTGAGACCCAAATCTTGAGCTTCCTCAAAAGGAATCGCCAGGGCCTCGTCTTCTGTGAGCACTTGGTCAGCCTGATCAAAATCTGATGCGTCCCGGCGTGTATCAGTGCCCGATCTAATCAGGATCAGTGCACCAACCGACAGCGCGATAACAATGCCGATGACTTGCAATCTCCGCCTGTCGAGGAACATCTGCCGCTGGAGCAATACTTGAAGATATTGCGAATCCATACTCATCAGTTTTTAGAGCAGCCGAGCCATGCGGCGAGTCTATCCCAGCGTCTGGCTGTGCTACGCTGCAAACCTACTGCAAGATTGTGTTAACTCGGTGTTGGAGGACGGACGTGACAAAGGCTCAACCAACGGGTGTGATCGACTTCAATTGCGATATGGGCGAGTCGTTTGGCGCGTATGAGATGGAGCTGGATAAAGAGATCATCAAGTACGTTTCATCCATCAACGTGGCCACCGGATTTCACGCTGGTGATCCCAACTGGATGAGGGCGTCAGTTGACCTTGCCTCTCAGCACAGCGTGAAGGTTGGCGCACACCCTGCGTATCCAGATCTTGCAGGTTTCGGGCGGCGGGCCATGACGCTCACGCCATCTGAGGTGAACAATGCAGTTGCCTATCAGGTGGGAGCACTGTCTGCTTTCACTGGGAGTAACGGGCTGCAGCACGTGAAGCCGCACGGGGCGATGTACAACCGGGCGGTTGTGGACGCTGAGGAAGCAGGGGCAATTATTGACGCGATTCACGCGTTTGATCCATCTCTCATCCATGTAGTGCTGGCCGGGTCAAAGTGGGAAGAGTTGGCTCTAGGCGCTGAAGTTCGAGTGGCTCGTGAGGCCTATTCTGACCGCGCTATCACTCCAGAGGGGACGCTTGTCCCACGTTCCGAACCGGGCGCGGTCATCCACGATCCCGATGCCGTGGTGGCACGGGTGATCAAGATTGCCACGCAGGGCAAGGTCACCGCTGTAAACGGCGATGAAATTCCGTTTATAGCCGACACAATCTGCCTGCACGGGGATAATCCTGGAGCGGTGGAGATCGCAATCAAAGTCCGTGAGGCTCTCAGCGCTGAAGGTGTTGAGGTGAAGCCTATGTCAGAGATAATCGCCTGATTTGATGCCTGACTATCCGCGCGTCCTCAATGCGGGAGACTCTGCGCTGGTCGTAGAGTTTGGAGATGCTGTGGACGCTGATATCAACCAGTCTGTCTACGACTTCACGGCCTCAATTGAGTCTGACGCCCCAACTGGAATCGGTGAGGTCATCCCTACCTATCGCTCAGCACTCGTGAACTTTGACCCGATGGTGGTTACGCATGCTGAGATGGAGATGGCGATTCAGGCGGCGATATCACGCTCTCAGTCGCTCAGTTCAGATGAACGGCAACCGCTCACATTCACGTTGCCGGTTTACTACGGCGGTGAGGCGGGGCCTGATCTGGAGCGCGTAGCGGAGCACAACGCCATTACAACTGAAGAAGTAGTCCGCATCCACACGTCGGGTGCGTACCGCGTGTTCATGCTGGGCTTCTTGCCCGGGTTCCCTTATCTGGGCGGCATGGACGAACGCATCGCAACGCCCCGTCTCGCGACACCCCGTATCAGCGTGCCTGCGGGTGCGGTTGGCATAGCGGAATCACAGACGGGCGTGTATCCCATGGACTCGCCCGGTGGTTGGAACTTGATTGGACTCACTCCCGTTTCGTTCTTCGACCCAAGTGCTAATCCGCCGGTACCAATTCAGCCGGGAAGCTTCATTCGGTTCGAGTCGAAGACTGAATCGGAGATCGAGGTAATTAAGCTGCAGATCGCAGGTGGCGCGTACGAGATACCTGTTGAGGGAGCCAGCACGTGAGTACGAACGTGCTTCGCATTGAGTCACCCGGCCTCATGAGCACGATTCAGGACCTGGGACGCTTTGGGTATCAGCGTTTTGGTATCTCCACATCTGGCGCTAGCGATCGAGACGCCCTCCGGCTGGGAAACATCCTGCTGGGCAATGAAGTTGGCGACGCTGCAATCGAAATCACATTCGGCGCGTTCACTGCAGAGTTCACAGCCAGCACAGCATTCGCAATCAGCGGTGCAGATCTTAGAGCCACTCTGAACGGCACACCCATTTCAGGAATGACGGTATACATGGCTTCAGCCGGTGATCGACTGGCCATGGCAGCGCCTGTCTCGGGGTTTCGCAGCTATCTTCATCTGCCCGGCGGGGTGGCCTGCGATCAGGTGCTGGGTTCGTCTTCCACGTATCAACCGGCTCACATCGGCGGCGTTGATGGAAGGGCGCTTCAGGCAGGTGATGAGCTGGCGGCAGGTGATCCATCCAGATCTGTTTCAGCCGGTACCGTGCTCGATTTCCCAGCCCCGGAGCAATCGGAATCGCAATCTCCGCAACCAGTGCGAGTTGTTCTCGGCCCGCAGGATGACCACTTCACCGCCGATGGAGTGCAAACGTTTCTGAAGGAAATATTCACCATAACCGACCGTTCAAACCGGCAGGGCGTACGCCTGGACGGGCCTGATATCGAAGCTGTGAACGATTCCTACGACATCGTTTCTGACGCGGTAGTGACCGGCAGCATCCAGATACCCGGTGACCGAAAACCAATCATTCTCATGTCCGACCGCCAGACAACCGGTGGTTATCCCAAGATTGGGGTAGTGGCCACGGTAGATATTCCCCACATCGCCCAGGCCGCGCCGGGGGCGCAAATCCGCTTCGTAGCGGTAAGCAGGGAAGAGGCGGTCGAGCTCCTAAAAGATCGAGAGATCGCGCTGAATCAGGCGTCGGTGATGGCATCTGAAATGCAGGAGTTTGATCTGGCGGTGGACTCAGAAGCGCATTGGGTTGGCGTGCCGGATCAGAGAGGGATGCAATCTCCAGATCGATTCCAGGTTGAGCTGGATGGGAATGTGCACACTGTGTCTGTTGAAAATATCGAGTAATCATGACCGGGCGCTGATATTATTTCTTCTGCGTATGCGTGCACGAGATATCAAATGAAAATCGGTAGCCGTGGGGCTAGCCCCACTTCTTCTGCAGGGAGCCAAAACTACGTCTGACTCAGAGATCCTCATAGATGCCCTGGTAGTGACGGGCGTTGGAATGGGCGTGGTGTTCGTGGTTCTGGCCGCGCTGATGGTCGTCGCGCTGCTAATGGGCGGTGCTGACAGCTCGGACTCGGTTCGACGATTCCTTGATCGCATAACAGGCAACAACACGATGTCCCCACCATCTGCCATGGAGGCATTGGAAACAGCCGGTTCGAGCGACGGGGCATCTGCTTCGGAGGCAGGTTCAGCAGCCGGGCTAACTGGTAAGCAAGTTGCTGTGATTGCGCTGGGGATTGCGCTTTCTCGAGGAGACTCCACTCCAATGGTGCCGCAAGCTGCGAGTGCGAATGTTTCTGTTTCAAGTTGGCTCTCGGATGGGCGTAGGCGGTCGATGGACCGACCATCGAGAGTGTCCAGATGACGCAGCGATTCAAGTTGACCATTGACGGCGTTGAGTACGACGTTGAGGTTGGCGACACGGCCACTTCTCCTGTGGATGTCACAGTTGAGGGCACTACATATTCAGTAGATATTCCTGCGAGTGCTGGATCAACATCGGTCTCGCCCGCGGCCACGTCTCGACCGGCACCGGCGAGACCAAGTGCGCCGTCGCCAGCGACACCTGCTCCCGCCACCGCTTCAGGCTCCCCCGGCGCGATAAACGCGCCAATTCCCGGTCGCATCATTAGCGTGCTGGTGAGTGTTGGAGATGCCGTGACATCAGGACAGGGTGTGATCATCATGGAGTCCATGAAGATGGAGCAGACTATCGCCGCTGCGACTGATGGAACGGTGTCGGCGATTCTGGTTTCACCGGGTGATGCAGTGGCCCATGGCCAGGCCATGGTGGAGCTGGGCTAGGCCCGCGCAATGGACGATTTTTCAGGCATCTGGGAAGGCCTAACGGCTATCAATGACAATCCAAAAATGATTGTCATGTGGGTAATCGCGGGCTTCTTGATATTCTTCGGAATCGCCCGTAAAAAAGAACCGTTGCTGCTCGTTCCAATCTCCGCCGGACTGCTATTTGCCAACCTGCCCCTTGGAGAGTTCACGAAGGCCGCAACCGATGCTGAGATCGGCGGTTTCCTGTTCTACACAACGGAAGTTGGTCTGATCACAGACGTCTTGCCGTTGTTGATATTTCTTGGCATGGGCGCTGCCACGGACTTCGAACCGGTGCTTGCGTATCCACGCATGTTCCTGCTTGGTGCTGCGGCACAGTTTGGCGTGTTCTTTGCGTTGATTGGCGCGGTGCTGTTAGGCATGTGGGGAGTATTCGACTTCGGACTGCTGGAAGCGTCGTCCATTGGAATTATCGGTGGGGCAGATGGTCCAACGACTATATTTATCTCGACGCGAATGCGTGAAATAGGCCATGCCACAGCGGGATTAGAAGTTGAGGATATCGTCGGTGCGACTACGGTGGCAGCGTACTCCTACATGGCGCTGATTCCGCTCATCCAGCCGCCGATCATAAGGTTGCTGACGACGAAGAAAGAGCGCCTGATTCGAATGCCGTATTCGAATAAGCCCGTCAGTGCGCGGATGAAAATTCTCTTCCCAATCGCGACCACATTATTGATCGCAATTTTGGTGCCCAAAGCTGCGCCTCTGGTTGGAATGATGATGTTCGGTAATCTCATCAGGGAAGCAGGAGTGGTGGAGCGGCTCTCGTCTACCGCACAAAACGAGATGATGAACATCGTAATCATCATTCTGGGTCTGACTGTTGGCGCCACAATGCCCGCAGAAGTCTTCCTCAAGTGGCAGACCATCAGCATCTTCGTGCTAGGCCTGTTCGCCTTCGGCATGGCCACCGTATCAGGGGTGTTGCTGGCAAAGCTGATGAACCTTTTCTACAAAGAGAAGATCAACCCGATGGTTGGAGCAGCCGGGGTCTCCGCGGTTCCGATGGCCGCACGCGTGGTTCAGACGATGGCCACCGAAGAAGACCCGCAGAACTTCATTTTGATGCACGCCATGGGTCCTAACGTGGCAGGCGTAATTGGCACGGCCACTGTGGCTGGCGTGCTGCTGGCGGTAGTGCCGAATCTAGTGGGCGCTGGTTAAGCGACTTTTCGCCGCGTTATTTGACGCACACGAAAAGGTGCTCCATCCAGAAATGCCACATGTGGTTGACTGAAGCGAATCCCGCTTCATCCATCCACTTCTTATAGTTGTGAAGCGATGAAAATCTGTCGCGCTCAGGTGACTCATTTGACAGGGATTCTTTGATCTCCTCCAGCCGAACGAAATCCGCCTGCGCAACACCGCTAAGTCTCTCCGTACGCCGGTTCAATTCACGATTTTTTGTCTGGCGAAACACATCGTCATCATACTGCTCAAACATGGCGTCCATGAACAGGAATCTCCCACCGGGCTTGAGATGCTCTGCAACCTGCAGGAGTAGTTGTCGTTTGTTTTCATCGCGGAGATGATGGGGCGCCGAGAATGAACTCACCAGATCGAATTGACCGATATCCTCAGGTATCCCATCGTTTAGGTCCCGTTGAAGGAATGTCACATTTCGTTCGGATAATCCCGGTTTCAGGGCAGCTTGTTCGAGCATCTGTGTGCTGTAGTCAATCGCCACGGCATCATAGAGCGGTCGTCGTTCGAGAATTTGCTTCAGGAACTCTGCTGTTCCGCAACCCAGGTCGAGGATTCTCAGATGTTGGTCCTCCTGTTCTGGCAATAGATCAAGGGCGATCGAGTGGTATGTCGAATATGACTCGATGATGACAGGCTGCAGCCTGTCGTAGAGTCGAGCGAATTCGTCAAAATAAGATTGCTCAGTCATAGGTACTCCCAGTCAGCCGCCAGTCAACACGTCAACTCCAGATAGCGTCTGAATTCGCTGAGCGCCCTTTTGCTGCGCCCACGGATCGCTCCAGGGATATTCGCCACGAGGTACGAGATCATCTGGTAGATCGGATACCCTGGTAGCCTGGCCTCTGATCAGCCCTTTGCCTGCTCGCAGAACCTGGTAGTAGTTAAGGCGCTCATCATCCAACTCCGCGCGTTCTCGGTATCCCGCAGCATAGGCATCAGGCACAGCATCCAACATAGTGCGCAGCTCTGGCATCACCACGCCAGCCAGGATACTCATATCCGTGATTGCCACGGCAACGTCGTACTCAGGATCTGCAAACGAGGCTCCTGGCCAGTCGATCACGGCTGAGACTTTTCCATCGTTCATCATGACGTTGAATGGTTGGAAGTCACCGTGACAGACGGCGAGCGTCTCTCGTTCGATCGGGCGATTATCGTTTAACCACTTAACCAGCGGAGCCAGATGCGTGAGGCCGAGCTGTTCAACGTATCGATCAAGCTGCCTGTACTGGTCCCATATGCTGAATTGATCGAGAGGTATACCGCTGGCCGCCAGCGCATCTTTTACGCTCTGTATGGGAACTGTGTGGAGGTGGGCCTGAATGTGGGCGAGGCGTGCTAATTCTGCCGCAAAATCTGCACCTGGCGCCATCATCTCCTCGCCCAGGGTGTGGCCGGGCGCTCGTTCCATGATGTTGAACGGCTGACCGCCGATCCCCGGGCGCTCTGCCACGATGGCTACCCTGGGGACCGTATACCCAAGTCCAGCCAGTGCGTTTTGGAACGCCGCTTCACGCGCTCCCTGCTGCTGATGCCCTTGCTGCCGGAAGAGCCTCAGGATCAGCGGGCCGGAAAGCTCCTACGATGCACCTGATAGCCGGAATCCAAACGTAAACGTCTCAAATCCACCCGTGATCCTCTCCAGCGGATCGGCATACTCAACATCATCCCCAAGCTCGGCCTTGAGCCAGTTGATAAGAAGATCGCTAACGATGGTTTGGTCGGATAGTTCGTGATCTGAAACATTAGCCAACTGAATCGTGCCTCTCATGGTGGTAGGTAGACGGGGCGTCGTTTCCGCATTCTACTCAGCGGGTTGGGGGCGCGAATTTACGACCAGACAAGCCAGACAAGAAGGACCGGGGGCACCGATTTTAATAGGCCCCTCATTGCAAGACGTGTTGGCGAGTTAGTTTTATGTGGGGCGGTTGAACGACCCTGACGCCCAAATTACTTCCAGACTTAGAGTGGAATACCCCAATATGCCCATCCTGAGCGAAGGCCGCTCTGGGCCGCAGTCGAAGGATCTTAAATGTGCAAAATCAGGCGTGTTTCATTGAAGTGCACGGCGCGCATTCACCGCGTCGCTTCGGCGCGCGTGCGTTCTGTGGAGCCACCGTGGTGAACGGATATTTCAGATCCTTCGACTCCGCCTGCTGGCTACGTTCAGGCTGACATTTCGTTGGTCATTGCCGTTGGTGGCATGGCGTTGACATGCGCTGTGAAGCTGAGTGGAATCACAACGTACGCCGCCTAAAACACCACAACAGGGTTGCACGGTGATCCTGTGCCGTTTGGAATGCGCAGTGGCAGTATGTTGATGAGGAACTCCCAGCGATTACGTTCCTGGCATGCGACTGAGAGGCCTTCAAGGTTAGCGTTGTCGAGAATCCACAGGCCCATTGCGACGATGCCCACCTGATGGAAGGGGTTGGTAAATCGCTCGTAGCCGGTTGGCACAACGTCGTTGCCGGTGTCGGAGCCTGAAACGGCGACCCCTCGCTCGTGGAGTAGGGGGAGGATTTCCGGCAGCGGGCCGGATGAGCTGGTTGGTGGGAGTGGCCCTGATTCGAGAATTGTCTTGTACTGTCCGGTCCGCATTAGCAGCACGTCACCCGGCTCAATGGTGAAACCGCAGCGCTCCTCAGCCATCGCAATGTCATCCAACGTAACGCCGTCACCCGGCTCAATGTGATCGACGCCCCTCAGATACGGCACATCGACCAATACTCCCCGGCTCACTATCCCTTTATGCGCAACGTCTATAGATTCCTTGAGCGCACCTTGTGATGCTGTGACCAACGTTGAGGGGTGGCCGTTGTACATGCTGCCATCCCAGAAGAAGTGGGCAAGGGAGTCCAGGTGGGTTACGGAGTGGCCGTGGAAGATCAGGCCAAAGTAGTCCATCGCAACCTGGCGATCTGGCCCGCCGTCTCCGGGTCTGTATCCTTCGCCCGTCGCAACCATGAAGTGCTGTGGTGGGCGGGGTGAGTGCTCGCCACCGCGATAGTCGATGGGGCGTGCGCAGGTGACGGTCTCACCTTCCTGAACCAACGCTGTCGCGGCTTTGGTCTTCTCAGCAGAGAGGTGATTCAGAGTTCCCAACTCATCTTCTTCGCCCCAGCGGCCCCAGTTGGAAAGCGACTCCATGTAGCCGAGTACTTGATCCTGGGTTGGGGGGTTTGAGGCCATGGGGAATTCTCCAGTTGAATTGAGCGGGTGAACTGAGCCGGGGTAAGCGGGGCCACATGGTACAATTCCGCCGCTTTCCGCGGGTGATTTAACGTTGAGATTCATTGGTCAAATACGCAGACTAGATCGCCTGATTTTCACTCCCCAGATATTCCGATTTACCGATTGAAAGGCGTCATGACAGACAGCGCACAGCGGCAGGCTTACATCGCCGCTCAGATTGAGTCGATTCACCAGAATCTCCGTTTTCTTGAGAACGTCGTCACGCAGCCAATTGGCCTCACGACAGACCTAAAAACTCTGCGTGAGTCAATGCCTGTAACCGGAGCAAAGGAAGAGCGTGACCGACAGGCGTTTCTGGATGCTGTTGAGCGTGGAAAGAACCCACAACCGACTGGATTGATATCAGCGTCGGTTGTTTCATCCACTATCGCGCTGGTGAAGAGCCTGACGCCTGAAGGTGGTGAGGGTCTGCGTGATCCCTGGATTGACGGCGCGATGAAAGTGCTGGAGCGTATTGATCTACGGCTTGGCGAAGATGTTCGACGGCGTCACGCTGAGAACCTGCGTGGTGGTCTGTACGTCATCGTTGATCCTGAGCATACGAACGGTCGCTCAACGATTGAAGTGGCGCAGGCAGCAATCGATGGCGGTGCGGCAGCCGTGCAGTTGCGCGACAAGCAGTCAGACAAGGCAGCGCTGATATCCGATGCCCGGAAGATCGCGGAGATGTGTGCGGAGAAGAATCGCATTTTCATCGCCAACGATGATGCCGACGTGGCACAACTGAGCAACGCCATCGGACTGCACGTTGGACAGAAAGATATGTCCATCTCAGATGCTCGTTCAATCCTCTCGAGTGCCCAACTCATCGGCCAATCGAATGCCACCTTTGAAGAAGCGATCGCATCGGAATCTGATTCTGCCGACTACGTTGCAGTGGGCGCTATTTATGAGACAGCAACGAAGACAAATACTCGACCGGCCGGACTTGAGACGCTGAAGCGTGCGTCGGATGTGGTCGGCGTGCCGATTGTTGCCATTGGCGGCATCAACCTGGGGAATATATCCCCGGTACTTGAGGCCGGCGCAGACTCCATCTGTGTAGTTAGCGCCGTAACGAAAGCAGACGATCCAAAAGCCGCGGCCGCTCAGCTGGCAGACATCATCGACGAGGGAACCTAGGTGGCTGACGCGCTGGATTAGTTCTGCCGATTATATTCAGGTCTTCCCCCGGTCGATTTCGCGTCCGTATCCATCCGCCGCATTGTCATCCTGTGGCCGCTTCGGACCACGGGATCTTAGCCATGCGCGCCGGGCATAGCTGATCAATGTGCAACATTGTTTGAATCCCGTGGTGCTTCTCCACGCTGAGATCCCGGTCGCAGAGCCGCCCAGGATGACAATCGATGGTGGCATTGAGGTGGGTTTGTTGAAGTGATCTTGAACAGCACGAGTTCTAGAGAGGGCCAGCAAATCCCACATGCGTCGATATTCGTAATTTCCGCGCTTGTTTCTGATTGACTCCGCACAGGGGGCGCTGATAGCGTTTTTCAACAGGACTTTGCGTGCGCCGCCTGAGCGTGTCCTGTTCATATGAACCTTCCCTGCGGGGAGGTTTTTTTTGCGAAGGGGAATTTACTAATGGAGTCACTTATCATCGCCCTTGCGGGTGGTGGACTGGCGCTACTGACCGCAGTTGTGCTCGCCTGGTACGTAACACGCCAGGATCAAGGCAACGAAGAGGTCCGTGAGATTGGCGATTTGATCAGGATTGGCGCGATGGCCTTCCTGAAGCGGGAGTACATGATTCTCTCGATCTTCGTGGTCGCAATCTTCATCATCCTTGCGTTGTTTATCGACTACAACGTTCTGGACAAGGAAAGCCTGAACAACGATCGGTTCGGTGGTTTCGGAATTGATACTGAGGGTCCATGGACAGCGCTTTCATATCTGCTGGGTGCTATCGGATCTGCCCTTGCCGGATTTATTGGCATGAGCATCGCCGTTCGAGCCAACACTAGAACAGCTACAGCATCCGGGATCAGCTTGAATGCCGGACTGCGAGTTGCCTTCAGTGCTGGCTCCGTGATGGGCCTCACTGTTGTGGGAATCGGCATCCTTGGGATCACTGCTCTTTGGATCATATTCAAGGATCCGACCATCGTCGCTGGATTTGGGTTCGGCGCGTCGTCAATCGCTCTGTTCGCCAGAGTTGGTGGAGGTATTTTCACCAAGGCTGCTGACGTTGGGGCGGACCTTGTCGGCAAAGTCGAAGTGGGTATCCCAGAGGATGATCCTCGTAACCCGGCAACTATTGCGGACAACGTTGGCGACAACGTTGGCGACGTTGCAGGAATGGGCGCCGACTTGTTCGAGTCGTACGTGGGATCGATGATCTCGGCCCTCGCACTTGCCACCGTAGCCTTGACTGGAACGCTGGCACTGAGTGATAGCGATGGCAACGTCGTGAGCGCGGCGAAAGATGCTGCGTTCTCAACCGGATCCTGGATTGCCGACTTTGACTCTGAGCTATTCGTATTGCCGATGCTGATCGGCGCTATTGGAATCCTGGCATCAATCCTGGGTAACTTCCTGGTGAGGGCCCCGGATGGCGCTGGCATGTCCAGGCTACTGTGGACCATCCGAACTGGCATCTTTGGCGCAGGAGCTCTCGCGCTAATTGGTACGGCCGTGGCCATTGCGGTGCTTGACCTTGATTTCAAACTGTTCTGGGTGGTTCTCACAGGACTGGTCGCAGGGCAGGTGATTGGAACGGCAACCGAGTACTTCACTTCGTATGAAAACAAGCCCGTCCAGTGGATAGCCTCACAATCGCCCACCGGAGCTGGCTCAGTCATCATCGCTGGTGTGGCCATAGGCATGTTTAGCACCGTGGTTCCGGCCGCATCTGTTGCAGCCGCGATCTACATCTCCAACGAGCTGGCAGGCGTCTACGGAATTGCCCTCGCCGCAGTTGGAATGCTCTCAACGTTGGGCATTACGCTGGCTACGGATGCGTACGGTCCAGTGGCTGATAACGCTGGTGGAATTGCTGAACAGGCGCACCTTGATCCACAGGTACGAGAGCGTACGGATGCTCTTGATGCCCTGGGCAACACCACCGCCGCCACAGGCAAAGGTTTTGCGATTGGTTCAGCCGTACTGACGGCCCTTGCACTGATGGTCGCTTACGGTGAAGTTGCCGGAGTCGACGTATTCAGACTCAACGACCCTGATCTGGTAATTGGTTTGATCATAGGTGGAGTTCTGCCGTTCCTGTTCGCAGGCCTGACGATGAAGGCAGTTGGCGACGCCGCCAACGACATGATCGAAGAAGTTCGCAGGCAGTTCCGGGAGATTCCTGGACTTCGAGAGGGTCTGCCGGGCGTGAAGCCTGATGCAGCCCGCGCAGTGGACATTTCCACGCAGGGATCGCTTAAGGCGATGATCCTGCCGGGTCTGATCGCTGTTATCTCGCCAGTACTCGTGGGCGCCGTTCTTGGCCCTGAAGTACTTGGCGGACTGCTCCTTGGCTCAATCATCACTGGCTTCTTCCTGGCGGTCTTCATGGCCAACGCAGGTGGAGCGTGGGACAACGCCAAGAAGTACGTGGAACTGGGCAACTACGGCGGCAAGGGTTCTGATGCCCACGCAGCTGCAGTGACCGGCGATACCGTTGGCGATCCGTTCAAGGACACATCTGGTCCAGCGTTGAACATTCTGCTCAAGCTGATGGCTGTGGTGTCATTGATTTTTGGTCCGCTCTTTATTTAGAGCGCGACGACAAGACAGATACGCAAAGGTGGCTCCGGAAACGGGGCCACTTTTCTTTTAGGGGCGAGTTTGTTCTTGGGCGAAATGCCGGCACACGTCGGCGCGGTCCGTAGGTTTCGGGCGGGCTCCATTCGCCGTAGCCGGAACCCTTGTGGTTGCCCGGGTGCGAAATCGCCGGAAACCCAACAGGCTGGTACCCACAAGGGGCACCGCTACATTGTCATTCGCCGTAGCCGCAACCCTTGTGGTTGCCCGGCTCCGCAATCGCCGCAAATCTAACAGTGGTACCCACAAGGGGCACCGTTACGTTGTCATTCGCCGTAGCCGTAACCCTTGTGGTTGCCCGGTTCCGCAATCGCCGCAAATCTAACAGCCTGGTACCCACAAGGGGCACCGTTACGCATAGTTCCGCCAAACGTTTGAACCTCATTCTGCTCGCCAACGTCAAACAATGAAAGCACTGTGCGCCGGACGCAGTGCACGTTGATCGCATATTTAATTGAACCTGGATGTGGATTTGAATTTCCGACGTACGTCTCTTTCCGCCGTCGCCGGCATGGCGCTCATCGGCGTTGTTGCTTGTGGATCTGATGAGCTCATATCGCCTGCCACTGCTGTATCGGTGATTTAGACGCCGGTTATGACGGTTGCTCCGGAGACTCCCCCCGCCGAATTACAGACCACAGCGGGGCCAACCCTCACGCAAGTTCAGCCGACGAAACCAGCGCCGCCAACCGGGCCGCAACCGGCGCTGGATACGACCAAGCGAAGCGTTGAATTGGATCAAGTTGTGTTCGATACGTTCAACGGGAGTTCGGTGCGGCTGTCTGACGCAAATGCAGAATTGGTTGACCGTTTGAGGGACGCTATCCAGCCGATCTACACGCCTGCCTACGATGATGTGTCTGGCGGCGGCTGGTTGAATGACAGCGACCTGGTTCTCGGTTACGAGGCGGGCGGTGAGGCATTTGCGTATCCCATCAATATGCTCAATTTCCATGAACTGGTGAACGACATCATTGATGGCGTGCCAGTGTTGGTCAGCTACTGCCCGCTCTGTGGTTCGGGCGTTGTATATGACCGTAGGGTGGGTGATGAAACGTTGCTGTTTGGCAACACCAGTGCGCTGTATGAGAACGATTTGGTGATGTTTGATTACAACTCAGGGAGTTACTGGTTCCAGACGGCTGCTGAAGCAATAGTAGGCACCAGGACCGGAACCCGATTGACCCCGCTGCTCGCAACCATAATTACATGGTCTGTATGGAAAGAGCTTCATCCAGATACGCAGGTCCTTGCCCGCAATCAGCCTGAGATTTCCCAGCCGCCAGGCTATGATCGTGATCCCTTTGCGGGCGGCGCTTATGAGGACAGGCTCAACGAGTTTAAATTCCCGTTTCCGGTCAGCATCGGTGACTTAGATCGGCGTTTGCGAGCGTCTGAAGTAGCCATATCGATACGCGTGGGTGATGTTGAGAAGGCGTACCCGCTAAGACGAATAGGGAACACCGTGGTAAACGACGAGATAGCTGGTGAACCTGTCGTCGTGTTCTCGCAAATCGATGGATCAAACGGCAATGGGTTTCTTCGTACGGTAGACGAGCGGGTTCTGACGTTTTCGCAAACCGATGGCGTGATCACAGACACCGAGACCGGCTCCACGTGGGATTTCTTCGGCCGGGCTACATCCGGGGAGTTGGAGGACGAGACGCTTGAGCTGATTACCGCGCGGCGTGCGTTCTGGTTCTCTCTGGCGTTTGCGGTGCCGGGGATTGAGTTGTGGGAGACGCGGTAACGGGTAAGTGGTTGATATTGGTTGGCCCTGCCTGGGATCGGGAAAGTGCCCTTCGAGTGGCCTCAGGAAACTTTCCCTATCCCAGGCACTGATTTGGTGGGGCGGGTGATCCACCGTGGGCGCATCCCGGGTGATTCGCTGTTGACGCAATCAAGTACGGAGGCGGCCGCCGGGCCGCCCCCGTGGTTTCGCCCATCCCTCTGGCTTTTCCGATGTCCCGATCAGTTGGCTCCAGCGCTTGCGCACCAGTTTCGAGGGTGGGAGAGAAGTACCTAGATGCTTGGTCCAGAAGACCGCACTTTTTCAACTTCCGTGAACGCTGACTGAAGCTCTTTCAGCCAATCGGCCTGGTCTTTGCGAACAAATTTGACGCACCAGGCAAGCGCATCGCTCCGATTGCGGGCAACCCCGGCGGTAACCAGTGTGTCGAGCGCTTCTCGTTCCGGAAGCCGGAGTCGACTCATCACGGGGACACCGAGGTGGGTGAAGAGCACGCGTTGATCGCCAACACCCGCTCCCCACGAGACCTTTCGGCCGAATAGTGTCTCGGCTTCCTCAGCAATCGCCATACGCTCGTCGCGTGTTGCTTCACGGAATTCGTTGACGGCCTGGGCACGGGCAAGTTTGACCGCATCATCATCACTGTCGTCGCTGGGACTCGTATCGGGAAGTTTGCCGGTTACAAGAATCTCATCACGGTCAGAAATGATCTCCGCGGGAGATTCGAACCAATCGGCAGGTATTCGATCTGAGAGGAATTTCTCTATTTCGCTCAATTGATATCTTAATTACTTGATTACAAAATTACATTTCTAATGTCAGAATACCTAATCATTGTCCTCACGGCAACTTAGCGCTCAATCTAGTAATGTGGCCGACGGCCTGAGTTAGACATCTAACTGTGTTGATGGGGAACAATTCCAGATGCACAGTTAGCAGAGGTGACCATGGCGGCGAAGAAAAACGTGAGACCAAGTGAACTCAAGACCTTCTCGATAGCGAACCTGGCGTTCCTGTTCGGAAAAACCGAGCCTGAGCGACAATGGACGCTGTCGATTTTGTGGGCGGTTGTCGTAGCGGCTGTGATGCTCACGTTCGCGGTTGTCATGAATCAGTGGATTGGTCGGACCATTCACTGGGATTGGGTCGTGATATTCGGCTCGATGGCATTTATTGGATTAAGAATTGGACGTAAAGCTCGCATCCTCTAGTCGGAGGAGCGGACCCTCTTGAATTGAGGGAAACAAAGGGAGTTGTGTGTACGTGAGGCCGATTGCAGATGTTGCCGGAGATCTTGGGCTAGCGATTACTGACCTGGAACCGTATGGAAACGATAAGGCGAAGGTTCCGTTTGAGTCTTTTCCAACCCGTGAGACACCAGGGAAGCTTGTCGTTATCACGGCGATTACCCCTACTCCCGCTGGAGAAGGCAAGTCCACCACAGCGGTGGGCCTGACACAGGGACTTGGAAAAATCGGCAAGAACGTTGCGTTGACCATTCGTCAGCCGTCGCTTGGGCCACTATTCGGCCGCAAAGGCGGCGGTACTGGCGGCGGCAAGTCCGTTGTGCAGCCAGCCAGCGATATCAACCTGCATTTCACCGGTGACTTCCATGCGATGGAGTCTGCCCACAATTTCCTGGCCGCGATGACGGACAATGCTGCACGCGCCGGGTCGCTGCCACCTGAAGGCATCACCTGGCGCCGGGTAACTGACGCCGAAGATCGTGGGCTTCGGAACATCGCACAAGGTCTCGGTGCAAGTGGTGACGGACCAGTTCGGCAGACCGGATTCGACATCTCTGCAGCTTCAGAGATCATGGCGATTCTGGCGCTCGCCAGCGATTATGGCGATCTTCGAGAACGGCTTGGCGATATTGTTGTTGGCTGGACGCGTGAACGCACGCCTGTCCGGGCAGGGGAGATTGGCGCCGTCGGCTCGATGATGGTGCTGCTCAAAGATGCGCTAAAGCCCAACCTTGCGCAAACTGGCGAAGGCCAGCCCACAATCGTTCACATGGGCCCGTTTGGAAACATCGCCCACGGTTGCTCGTCGATTGTTGCGGACGTGCTCGCCACCAATGCTGCCGATTACGTGATCACCGAGGCAGGTTTCGGTGCCGATCTGGGTTTCGAGAAGTTTATGGATATCAAAGTGCGGCAGGGTGGCCCCAAGCCAGCCGCAGCAGTCGTGGTTTGCACTGTGCGCGGCCTGAAGTGGCACGGTGGCGTTCAGATGAAAGATCTCGGCACGCCAAACGTTCCGGCACTTCAGGAAGGCGCTGCCAACCTGAAGCATGCCATCGGTGTGGTGCAGAAGTTCGGCCTACCGGTGGTGGTTGCGATCAACCGATTCCCAGAAGACACCGTTCAGGAGGTTGAAGCTGCACGACAGGTTGCGATGGAATCTGGAGCGCTCGCCGCGATTGAGGCCAAAGGCTTCGCTGAGGGTGGCGATGGCATGATTGAACTGGCTGAGGCAGTGGTCAGCGCAACCGAGCAGCCAGCGAACGTCGAATTGCTGTACGACGATGATGATTCCACATTCGACAAGGTAGACGCGCTTGCGAAGGGTCTCTACAAAGCTGACGCAGTCACGTGGGGCCCAATGACGCGGACGACCACGCGCCGGTTTGAAGATAACGGCTGGAATTTCCCGATCTGTATGGCGAAGACTCACCTGTCGGTTTCGGCGGATCCCACGCTGCGCGGCGCACCAACTGGCCACACGCTTCCCATCCGAGAAGTGAGGGTTTCGGCCGGGGCCAGGCAGTTCGTTATGCTGGCTGGAGACATCATCACTTTGCCTGGATTGCCGTCGAAACCGAATGCCCTGGACATCGATCTGATGGAAAGTGGTGAGGTTGTGGGGCTGCTTGGTACGTAGCTGGCGCATATACTTGACATCATGAACACCACGATACAATCTGAATCGGTCACCGAGGCGCTGCTCGAAGTAAACGGGCAGTCAGTTCCGTATTCCGAAGGTGGCAGAGTTCTCGGCGCGCTCAGACAGGCTGGATTTGACGTTCCCACACTCTGCTACGAGTCTCGTCTCGAGCCCCAGGGCACATGTCGTATGTGTCTTGTCGATGTAGAAGTCGATGGGCGCGTAGAGCAAGTCGCCTCATGCACCGCGTTCCAGCAGCCCAACATGAAGGTCACGACGCACTCTGACGAACTCAATACGTATCGACGTACGGTTCTTGACATGCTGCTGTCGGAGACCGGCCCGCAGGCTGAGTGCCCCAAGTGCGTGTCATTCAAGCAGTGCGATTTCCATGCTGCTACTGACGAATATGAGGCGGACGCAAGCTGGCTGAAGCCAATTGCGCCTCGTGCCAAGGCCCCAGACCCAAACCCGTTCATCCAGCGCGACTACGACTTCTGCATCGGTTGCTTCCGTTGCACCAATGTCTGTAACGACTGGGAGATGGCGGGAGCGATCACCGTTGATGGTCGCTCACAGGAATCGAAAATATTCTCGTTCTTCGACAATGAGTTGCTCAAGAGCCCATGCACGTTCTGCGGTCAGTGCATCAACACTTGCCCCACGGGTGCGCTGACGGACAAGAAGGTCGTTGGCACCACCGTTGCGGAAAAACTTGAGCGCACCAAGACCATCTGCCCCTACTGCGGCGTTGGTTGCGGGATACAACTGCTCACACAGGATGGTGAACTGAAAGGCGCTGAGCCTGATTTCACTGCGCCTTCTCAGGGATCGCTCTGCGTGAAGGGCCAGTTTGGCTCTTGGGATTTTGTGAAGAGCGCTGATCGTCTAACTACGCCGCTGATTCGCAAAGACGGCGAACTTCAGCCTGCGAGTTGGGATGAGGCGCTGTCTCTCGTTTCATCGAAGTTCCAGCATTACATGGGCTCTGACGGCCCAGACTCGCTTGTACTGTGGGCTTCCGCCCGGGTTACGTCTGAAGCCAACTACCTGATGCAGAAGTTTGCCAGAGTGGCGGTGGGGACGAACAACATCGACAACTGTTCTCGCACCTGACATGCCCCAACGGTCGCCGGTCTGGCGGTCTTAGTGGGTAAGGGAGCGATGAGCAACTCTATTGACGAGCTTGGCGAGACCGACTACCTTCTTGTTCTTGGCTCCAATACGACGGAATCGCATCCGGTGATCTCACTGCGCATGAAGAAAGCCGTGCGCAATGGAGCAAAGCTCACGGTGGTCGATCCCCGCAAAATCGAGCTTACCAAGTGGGCCACCCGTCACATGCAGCCGAAGATTGGCACGGACATAGCGCTGCTCAACGCTATGTGCCATGTGATCATCAAAGAGCGCTTGTACGACCAGTCGTACATCGATGCCAAAACGGAAGGTTTTGAGGGTCTTGAAGCGCATCTGGAGATGTATACACCCGAATACGCCGAACGGGTAACGAGCGTGCCTGCACAGGACATAATCGATACGGCGCGCGAGTACGCTGAAGCATCGCCGAAAGCGGCGGTTTGCTACACGCTCGGTATTACCGAACACTCTTGCGGCTCACACAACGTGCAGGCAGTCTCGAACCTGGCGATGTTATGCGGCAACTTCGGTAAGCCAAATGCTGGTGTGAATCCACTACGAGGCCAGAACAATGTTCAAGGTGCCAGCGATATGGGCGCACTCCCGACTGACCTGCCCGGCTACCAGAAAGTTGAGCGGCCAGGAGTACGTGAGAAGTTCGAGGCTGCATGGGGCTCGCCGTTGCCTAAGCGACGTGGGATCACCAAGATCACAGCGCTTGATCAAATGATCAAAGGCCGCGTGAAGGCGCTTTACATCATGGGCGAGAACTCCATCGCATCCGACGCCCACGCCAACCACACCCGACGTGCGATCGAAGAGTGTGAGTTCGTGGTGGTGCAGGATATCTTCCTGACTGACACAGCGGAACTGGCAGATGTGGTGTTACCGGCCGCCGCATTTGCAGAATCAGACGGAACATTTGCCAACAGCGAGCGGCGTGTGCAGCGCGTGCGACCGGCTATCGCTCCACCGGGTGAGGCGCGCGAAGATACCCGCATCCTGCTCGATCTATTTGAGGCTATGGGCTACCCACAGACGATGAAGACCTCGTCAGACATTTGGGATGAGATCGCCAGCGTTGTGCCCATCCTCGCAGGCATCAGCTACGAGCGGCTCGACAACGAGGGTGGTCTCCAGTGGCCGGTTCCAACGGCTGATCATCCGGGCACTGTGTATTTGCACAAGGAAGAGTTTGAATCGGGCACCGATGTTCCAGGCTTCTTCGCACCGGTCGACCACATCGCTCCAGCGGAGGAACCGGACGAAGAGTATCCATACGTGCTCACGACGGGCCGACGGCGCTCTACGTACCACACAGGCACGCAGACAGGCCGCGTGAGTGGATTCGAACTGCTGGTTCCACACGAGTGGGCAGAGATCAGCCCGCACGATGCAGATGTTTTGGGCATCGTAGATGAAGAGGTCATTGAAGTTGCCACCCGACGGGGCGTTGTGACTGTCCACGCGAAGGTCACGGATCGCTCACCTGCGGGCACCATATTCATGAGCTTCGCATTCCCGGATGAAACCATGACAAACGTCCTAACCAGCGACGCCTACGACTTCATCACGGAGACACCAGAGTTCAAGGCATGCGCCGTGAAGGTGACAAAATTGGTCGTGGTTGAGGATGCGGTGGTCGCGGGAGATTAACTTGCTGAGTTCCTCTCCCGATTAGCCTCATCTCCCACCGGGAGACGATTGAGGTGAGGGCGCGGTCGCCCGAGCGACCGCGTAGCTATAACCAACGCTGCGGGAACGCGATGTGGTGCATTACTAGCGCGCCCTCACCCTAGCCCTCTCCCACGGGGAGAGGGGATAAGGCAAGAAAAGCGCCTAGACGGGCATCGTCCTGCCGACGTGGGCGCGGACTACTTTGGCTCTGTCTTGGTTATAGCCGGACATTCTGACGCCGTCGGCGACTTGCTGGACTTCTTGGCCTTCTTCGAAGCCTTCAAGGAACTTGATTCCGTTGGCTGCGCAAGCTGCTCGGACTCGCTCGCGGGCTGCGGCGAGTTGTGGGTGCCGACCTTCGCCTTCCCAGCGGTCGATGCCCATGGACATTGCCATGTCTCCGGGGCCCCACTCTGCGAATGCGATGCCGGGTACTGTCAACGTTGCTTCTACCGAGTTCAGCGCTCGGACGTTTTCGATCTTGAGTCCCAGCATGAGTTCGCCATCTGGGTTGAGTGGCCATGGGTCGGCCTTGTCGACATATCCATCGTTGTCGGTGCCCCATATGCCGGCCGGGAGGCCCTGGCCGCCAACGCCGCGTGTTCCGACGTCGAGGCCCTCGCCAACGCCAGCCTGGTTGCGGGGGAATCGGCAGACCTCAACGAATGCCCTTACCGCGCCGGGGTTCTCTGCGTGGCAGAGGAGGATTCCGTGGACGCCACGGCCCAGAATTTGTCTGAACTGCCATGTGTTGAAGCGGATTGCATCTTCGCTCTCGCCAATCACAGGAGCTTCCACAATTACCGTGGGAGTGCGGTGGCCTGAGCGGGTTGGCCCAGCGTCCACGAGGCCTTTCATGAACTGATCGAGTCCGGCCATGTCGAATGCGCCGTGCTCCATGCCGATGTTGATGTAGTCGGCCTCAGTCTCGGCCTGGGCCTTGCCGTTCTCGTACGTCAGTTCAAAGCCAGTGTGGCCGCCGAAGTAGAAGGCGGGCTGGTCCTGCTCTAGCAGTTCGATTACGCGATTGATTCGTGCCATAAGGAAATGTTCTCCAACTGGAATGAAAGTAGGTGCTGGTGCGTTTTATCACCACACGGGAAAGTTCGCCAACGCGGGCTAGCGATTGCCGGTGTGCTGACCCGCTAAAGGACGGCGACGGTTGGTGTGACCATGGAGCGGAAGATGACTGCGCCGTCGTCGCCACCAAGTAGCTCTTCAACCGACCGCTCAGGGTGCGGCATCATGCCGAGTACGTTGCCGCGTTCGTTGATGATGCCAGCGATGTTGTTCGCTGAACCGTTGGGATTGGCTTCTGCAGTCGCCCCGCCGGTTTCGTCGACGTATCGGAAGACGACTCGTCCGGTGCTCTCCAGCATCTCCAGCGTCTCTGGATCAGCCTGGTAGTTCCCCTCGCCGTGGGATATCGGAACGCCCAGTACCTGTTTGTCTGATACGAGGTGGCTGAAGGGTGTCTGTGTGCTCTCCGTACGGAGGTTGACCCACTTGCAGCGGAACTCTAGATGCTCATTTCGAGTAAGGACGCCGGGTAGGAGTCCTGCTTCGCAGAGAATCTGGAATCCATTGCAGATTCCGATGACCGGCTTACCAGTCTCAGCGAACTCTTTGACCGACTGCATCACCGGAGAGAAGCGGGCTATGGCACCGCAGCGCAGGTAGTCGCCGTAAGAGAAGCCTCCGGGCACGACCACTGCATCGAATCGCTCGAGATCAGTCTCCTTGTGCCAAACGTACTCCGCTTCGTGCCCAATCACATCCGTGAAGGCGCGATGGCAGTCGACTTCTGACCAAGTTCCGGGGAAGACAAGTATTGCAACGTTCATATAGATCTAGCGTATAGACGATTTGCTACGCGGTCTATTGGTCTATTGGTGAAACTTGTTAATCAATAAGCGCCCGGCCATACGGCGGACGCTTTTTCGATCGGCTGCTAGCTGCAGCAAGTAAGGGCGATACCCTTACATTGCTTTGCGAGTGGCCTTTACGCTCTTGCGCTTCTTGGCTGCGGCCTTCTTCTTACGGATGATGCTGGGCGCAGTGAAATACATGCGTCGTCGAGCCTTGGAGACGATGCCCTCTTCCTGGACGCGTTTGTTGAAACGCTTCAGGAGCTGCTCGAAACCTTCACCTTCCTGTGATCGTGCCTCTGCCAATAAAGAATACCTCTTAATTACTTCGAAACATATCGCGAACTTGAAGTTTACGTAGTAACGGTAGTGTGGGTCAAATGAGATAGGTACGAAATTGCGCTTTATGCGTTGCGCAGCAGGACTTCTGTGTAGATAACCCTGAATCCAGCCTTCTCCGTGTTGCGTTGAGAAGTCGTCCCTGGCGCAGTCATTCCGGCGGCCAGATCGCAGCCATTTGCTGCTGCGTATGCGACTCGTGCGTTGAGTAACTCAGCGTGAACACCACGGCTTCTGAACTTCGGCAGTGTTGCCGCCGTTGAGAGCGTCGCCACGCTGTCGTGGATCGCCATCGAAGCCACCGCAGCTACTTCATCGTCGATCATAGCGAAGAACTCGATGCTTGATGGGCGATGAAACATGGTCGCGGCCATTGCCCGGTTGGCGGCAGGCAAATCGCCAAATGCCGTTTCAACGGCGTTTGCCCACTGTTCGCTCTGACTGGAATCAGCGGTGATGACTTTGACTGTGTTATCTACAGTCGCTACGTTCGAGTCAGACGGATCCAATGTGCGAACCAGCATGTTGCCGAATCGTGACACCTGAAATCCACGACGCCCAAGCCCTTCAAGCAACGATGGATCGGCGAATGGGTTTACCCAGATAGTGGCTGCTTCGCGCTGTTTGTAGAAATCGGTGAGATGGTCCAGATCGCTATCTAGTACCGGCCCCCGCATCCCGAGGCCGCTGGCGAGCGAGAGGGGGGAGTCCGGCCCTGCCCACACCGCAATGCCGCTGCCAACACGCTCCGCGGAGGCGTCCACGTTTGGGAACTGCTCGCTACATGCGACGCTACATTCCAGACCCATAGCCACATCGACCCGTTCGAGTCGTTGAGCGAGACCGATATTGACGTAGAGCATGCTTTAGGACCCATCCAATCTGGGAACTCCCAGTTTAAGAATTGCCATTTCCAGAAGTGAGAGTAGTGATGGCGTTTTCTATGCGTTCAATGGTGGTCTCTTTCCCAAGAGTTACCATCGTGTCAAATAACGGTGGCGCAACCTTGCGGGCCGTTGTCGCAACCCTGATCGATCCGAAGAGCGCGCCGACTTTTACGTCCAACTCCGTGGCCAGCGACCTGAATCGAATCTCCAGCGGCTCCGGTTCGAACGGCTCGAAATCACGAATGATGTTCAGCGATGTTTCCAGTGCCGAAGCGGTAGAAGCGGCGTCCATCTTCTTTTGGATCAACTCTTCTGATGTTGGGTTGATGGACTTCTCAAAGAAGAGCTCGATTACTTCTGGTGCCTCTGCCAGAGTTTTCATCCGCTCCTGTGTCATGGCGATCATCGGCCGAATTTTGTACAACTCATTTGGTAGTAGGTCTTTGGCTGGTACAAGAGATTCAAGAAATGGGAGCGTGAGGTCTACCAAATCATCGACTGGGATCTGTCTGATGTACGTGCCGTTCATCCACTCCAACTTTGAGCGGTCGAATAGAGCAGGTGCCTCTTTCACTCGGTCGAGCGAGAACTTCTCGATGGTCTCTTCGCGCGTCATGACTTCCAGGTCGTTGCCGGGCGACCAGCCAAGCAGCGCAAGGAAGTTGAAGATCGAATCTGGCAGATATCCCGCGTCCCGGAAGTCGAGCGCTGAGACGGCGCCGTGGCGCTTGCTGAGCTTGGATCGGTCTTCCGCCAAGATTACGGGCAGATGTGCGTAGACCGGCTTCGGAATCTCCAGACCTTCATAGAGCAACAGGTGGCGAGGCACTGACGGCAGCCACTCTTCGCCGCGAAGTACATGTGTGATCTTCATGTCGTCGTCATCGACGATGTGGGCGAGGTGGTACGTCGGGAAACCATCTGACTTCATGATTACGAAGTCGGATATGTCTTGATATTTGATAGATACGTTGCCGCGAACTTCATCATTGAAGTTCGCGGTGCGGGTTCGAGGGACCATGAGCCGAACGACAATAGGATTACCGGCAGTGCGTGAATCGGCCAGTTCTTGTGGATCACGTGTCCTGCAGTGACCGTCGTACCCCGGAGCCTGCTTGGTGGCGCGCTGACGCTCACGGATTCGCTCCAGGCGCTCCGGAGTGCAATCGCACTCGTACGCCAGATCCTTTTCGATGAGCTTCGCCGCTGCCATCGCGTAGATGCCGGACTCAACACGCTCGGACTGGACATACGAACCGTGTGGCCCGCCGATGTCAGGCCCCTCGTCCCACTCGAGCCCTACCCATTTCAGGGATTCATAAATCTTATCTATGGATCCTTCCACGAGACGATTTCGGTCGGTATCTTCCAGTCTCAAGATGAATTGACCGCCCGTGTTTTTGGCGAGCAGGTAGTCGAAGAGTGCGGTGCGTACGCCGCCAATGTGGAGATCACCGGTGGGGCTCGGCGCGAAACGGACCCTCACGGGTCCGCCGGAATAGGCTGAATTGTTATCTGGCATGGGAAAAGATTAGCACGATGGACGGCATTTTCACGTGAGTTTTGGCACGCACTTTGAGGTTGATTGCGATGATTGGGAAATGCGCCAACGGTAGCTGCCGGGCTTGCCCGGCCCCACGGTGGATGTGGTAACGCGTTCTATCAGGCACCGCGCGTTGTGTGCGGCGTTGGCGGGGCAAGCCCCGGGGCTACCTGGCCGCCAGGATCAGGCAGCGCGCGCCAATGCAAGCGCTGTAACCAGAGCATCTGGCAACTCGCTCTCCACATTGACTTCGTCACCCGTGATGGGGTGTGTAAATCGCAATTGCGCGGCGTGGAGGAATTGATGGGCAAGATCGAATGCAGGTTTTCCGTATGTGTGGTCACCAGCTACGGGGAAGCCGATGGACTCCAGGTGGACACGGATCTGGTGGGTGCGACCGGTTTCCAATTCGATTTTGAGCAGCGCGCTTGTGTTGTACTGCTCGATGACTTCGTATCTGGTTCGTGCAGCGCGGCCATCGCGCGTGGCGGTCATTCGCATGGGGAACCAGTTGTCCCGTCCAATAGGCGCATCAATAATTCCAACGCTTGGATCCACGTTTCCCAGTGCCAGCGCTGTGTAAATCCGGGTCACTTCATGGTCGCGGATCATCTCAGAGAGGCGGTCGTAGCTCTCAGAGGTCCGTGCCACCACCATCAGACCTGATGTGTCTCGATCCAACCTGTGGACTATGCCGGGACGGTCTGGCTCACCTACTCTGGAAATCTCCGGGTAGCGATGAAGTATGCCGTTTACCAGCGTGTCGTCATCGTGCCCGGCGCCAGGGTGGACGGTCAGGCCGGCTGATTTGTCGATCACGAGAAGATGCTCATCTTCAAACGCGACGTTGATCGGGATATCAGCCGGGCGAGCGGCATCTGAAACAGCCTCGGGCGTATCGACTGAGATTTCGCAGGCGTCGCGCAGTCGCAGGGATGGGGTGGTGGATTCTGATCCGTCGACGACAACTCGACCATCGCGAATCCATGCCTGGATTTCGCCACGACTGTGTTCGGTTATCTGGCCGGCCAGAAACGCGTCCAGTCGCAGTTTGTCAGGATGATCTTCTGGATCAAACTTGAATATTCGGGCCGGTGCGGCGGCTATCCTGCATCCTCCGATGAGGGGAGATCGACCGTGCTTGCCGGGTCTGTCTCAGGCATATCGCCATGGGGTCTGTCGCCTTCAGGGTCGCCGGAAAGTTTGTTCGGGAACAGCACGGTGATGACGGCTAGGGTTGCGATGCCAACGGTGATGAATGAGTCCGCCATGTTGAACACGGGCCACGGTCCAACGTCTATAAAGTCGACTACAAATCCCAGGCGCACTCGATCTAAGAGATTGCCAATTGCGCCACCGATCATCATTCCGATGGCAATGCGGACGATGATGCTCTGCACCCCGCCGTTGCGGAAGAAGAAGATCAGCGCCCCAACAGCAATGAACGAGACGATGGTGAGGATAAATCCCTGATCCTGGAAGAGGCCAAATGCTGTGCCGCTGTTGTGGACGTAGGTCGCCCTGAAGAAACCATCGTCGGGCCACGATTCCCCTCGGGCGAAATTTGAGGTAATGATCGCCTTGGTGACCTGGTCAGAAAGAATCGCGAAAGTAAGCACCAGCCAGACGGTGGAGTCGCCGTACCAGTTGCGCTCCGGGATCTCTGGCGGGAACTCAGCGTCTATCGGCGGCTGAAATTCTGCCTGCGATATCTGTTCTTGTTCGTTTGGGGCTTGGTTTGAGGTTTCAGGGGAGATGGTTGTTACCTGTTTGGTGGGGGCAGTTAGCGGGTTAGGTTCAATCTTACGCGTATACGAGAGGGATAACGCGTCAGTCTCACCCAAGTTCCCACAAACTCAACGGGTCAGCTGCTCAGCCAGGAATACTGCTGATAACTTTGCTACCTGATCAGAAGTGTGGCTGAAGTTGTGATCAGCATTTTCAATTGTGTCGAATTGAATAGAGCTATCGAGTTGTGTGACCACGCCCTCGAGTTCGGTCGGGTTCACCAGTTTATCGGCTGTGCCCACAACTACCTGCCGTGGTTTCGACATATCGCCAAGTGTTGAGCGCGTTATGGCGTTCACGGGTGGGGCGACGAGGGACACAGCGGCAACGTGATCAAGCTCCGGCAGCGTTCGAAGGATTGAGGCTGCTCCGAAGGAGAATCCGGCCACGCCGATGCGCTTGCTGCTCATGAAGTCCCACTGACCGATCGCCTGAGTGGTGTGCACCAGTTCACGCGCTGCTGAAGTCAAAAGGCCTTCGGTGTCCTGCGTGCCGATCGTGAAGTTGAATCGGAGCGACATGATCCCGAGGTCAGCGAGTTCACTGCAGATTCCGTACACAACGGGGTGGTCCGCATTGCCTCCCAATAGAGGGTGTGGATGGGCTACGACTACGCCCGGCATTGGGGGACGCTGGTCCTCTGGACCGCACATAATGCCGTCGATTGCACCATCACCGAAACCGATTTCAATCCGTGTTTGTCTCAAAAACCTTCATTCCATTGCTAGAATCGCTACGCTATTGCCAATTATCCAATTTCTGGCCCAGCACGCAAATGGCGCCAACGCCACCCAAACAGGAATACAGGTGTTCCCATGATTCGAGTTGATCTACGCAGCGATACAGTCAGTCATCCTTCACCCGAGATGCGGAAGGCCATGGCCGAAGCTGAGTTGGGTGATGATGTCTACGGTGACGATCCCACAGTAAACAAATTGCAGGATATGGCAGCGGAGAAGCTGGGCAAAGAGGCCGGGCTGTTTGTATCTTCTGGCACACAGGGCAATCTTGTTGCGATGTTGGCGCACTGCCAGCGAGGTGACGCCGTTGCCCTTGGCGAACTGTCGCACATCTACAACAGCGAGGCGGGCGGAACGTCAGTTCTGGGCGGTATCGCCATGCGCATTCTGCCAAACGAGAAGTCTGGAGCGATCTCTGCGGACGCTATTCGTGCCGCTGGAGAACCTGGCGATTATCACAAGTCTCCCGTAAAAGTGTTCGCCTTTGAGAACACCCAGAACAATGCTGGCGGTACGGCGATTACCCCAGATGAGACGGCAGTAATGGTTGAAGCCGCATCGAGTCTTGGGCTGAAAGTTCACATGGACGGCGCGCGAATCTGGAACTCCGTGGTGGCGCAGAACGTTGCTGCGACAGAGTTGACTGAGGGCGTGGACAGCATCACGTTCTGTCTTTCCAAAGGGCTTGCATGCCCAATTGGCTCTGTTCTTGTCGGAAGCAAAGAATTTATTGAAGAGGCCGATCGGTGGCGCAAGATGCTGGGTGGCGGAATGCGCCAGGTCGGCGTTGTGGCTGCCGCTGGTGTGGTGGCGTTGAACAGCATGATCGACCGCATGGCGGATGATCATGCCAACGCCCGGAAACTCGCCGAAGGGCTGGCGGAGTACCCGGACGTGGAGATTGATCTGGAGTCGGTTCAGACCAACATCGTCCGGTTTGCCGTTCCATCCGGTGTGGGGCATCCGTTCGCAGCTGCGATGTACGAAGAGGGCGTGTACATGAACTCTGGCGACTCGTCGCTTCGGTTCGTGCCGCACTACGGCATCGACAGTGAGGACATCGACTTCACACTGCTGGCAGTGAAGAAGGCGATGGCCGCGGCGACCAGCTAACTATCTTGCTGCCCGTGGGACCAGGCTAAATGCGACCGCCGATCTACCAGTGTTTCAAGCAGTCTGAATATCAGGCTCGACTTGACGCGCTGCGTAGTCGGATGGTCGAGCGCGAAATAGACGTGCTGGTCACGTCTACTCCGGAGAACGTCTTTTACCTGAGTGGCTACCAGACACCCGGATACTACTTTTTCCTTGGGTTGATCGTGTTTCAGGATCGCGACCCGGTGCTGATTCCGCCGCCGCATGAGGAGTCTCTGGTAGCTGCGTACTCATGGGTGGACGATTACCGGATCACCCTCGACACTTCGAGCAGCATTGAGACTGCCTCAACGGTCATCAAGGAGGCTGGTCACGGCAGGGGAGTGGTGTCGCTTGAGCAGGGAGCGTGGTTCCTGACTGCCAATGACGTTGCCGAATTTGAGCGCAACTTGCCGGACGCCGCGATCGTTGATTCTGATGGACTGGTGGAGGCGGGACGGCTGATCAAGTCTGCAGCGGAGCTGGTACATATGAAATCAGCGGCCGATGTCGCTGCAACCGCGATGCAGGCCGGACTCGACGCAATCGAGGTGGGTGTGCGGGAGCGGGATATTGCTGCCGCGGTGTATCAGGCGCAGTTATCGGCTGGTGGCGAGTACACGGGATTGCCTGCGTTCATCACATCAGGCGAGCGATCGCTGATGGTTCACGCGTCGTGGTCGGATCGCGTTGTGAGAGATGGCGAGGTGGTCTTCCTGGAGGTTCCCGGTTCGGTGAATCGCTACCACGCGGCGCATTCGAGGGTGGCCATCGCGGGAGAGCCATCGGAGATGTTGCTCAAGGGCGTTGAGGTCAACTCAGGCGCGCTCCAACTGGCGAAAGATCAGATCAAGTCAGGAATAGAGATCGCGCAGGTTTTCCGCAACGTGAAGAGCGCGATTGACGATGCAGATGTGCCGTACAGCCAGGGCCGTCGCATCGCATACGGCATCGGCACAGCATTCCCGCCGGACTGGGGCGAGGGCCACATCATCAGCATCAATGCCGATGAACACCGCGAGTTTCAGCCCGGAATGGTGTTCCACATCATCACAACGATGCGTCTTCCTGATATTGGAGCCGTTGGTTGCAGTGATACCGTGGCGGTTACACCTGACGGGGCTGAGACGCTGACCAATCGCATTCCTCCACAACTCTATCGTTGCTAAAAAGTTTCAGGAGAAAAGACATGGCCTACTATATGGTTATCGATATTGAGATACATGACCCAGAAGGGTATGAAGAGTACAAGGAAAAAGTCGAACCTCTTATCAAGAAGTACGGTGGAAGTTACCTCGTGCGTGGAGCCGAACTCACGACGATAGGTGACGGTTGGAAGCCGACGCGCATAGTGATTCTGGAGTTTCCGGACAAGGCCGCTTCGACCGCGTTCTTCACGTCGGAAGAATATGCGCCGGTTGCTGCAATTCGCGAACGCTGCGCTACGACCAATGGCTTTGGTGTCGAAGGGGTTTAGCGACTTACCTTCCTCTCCCCTTGCGGGAGAGGGGACAGATCCACGGCGCTCTCTGGGCAGAGAGATCAGAACTAGGCCATCCGTTCCCGCACTAGCGGCAACAGATCATCTGCTACTCGGGTGGCCTCTTCTACATGGGGGTAGCCGGAGAGGATGAACTCGTCGATTCCGAGGTCCCAGTAGCCCTTTAGTTCGTCTGCTACCTGCTCTGGTGTGCCGACGATTGCCGTACCGCAATTGACGCGCACGGTTGATATACCGTTCCAGAGGTGGTCGCCCATGAGGTGGTCTTTGTAGCTGGCGGTCTGCGCGTGCTGTCCAACCATGGACGTTCCGGATGTGACGAGGCCTCGCTGCTCCTGGACTACGGTGTCGGCTTGCGACAATAATTCATCTGCGGTTGCCCAAGCATCCGCTTCTGAATCCCTCACGATCAGGTGGGTGCGGAGGCCAAACTTCGGCTCGCGACCGGCGTCCTCGAACTGCTCGATTGCTCGCTCGATCAGGGCCGATGTTGCGTCTAGCGTCTGAATCCACATGAGTAGCACGTCTGACTGCCGTCCGGCGAGACCAAGTGCATTGGGGCTTGCTCCTCCGAGGTAGAACGCAGGGCCACCGTTGGTGGGGCCGGGCGAGACGAGTGCGTCCTCAAGGATGATGTGATCTGAAATGAGTGTTGTCTTTTCCGGTGCGGCCCAGAGTTGACGCAGGGCGATGATGAGCTCTTCTGCCACGCCGTATCGCTTATCGTGTCCGATATCGATGCCGAACTTCTCAAACTCGCCCTGAATGCCGCCGGGGACTATGTTGAGGTCGATGCGTCCACCTGAAATGTTGTCAAGTGCAGATGCCATCTGAGCGAACAGGCCAGGGTTCACGAAGCCGGGACGTACTGCAATAAGAAATCGAATACGCGATGTAACCGCTGCGAGCGCTGTTGCCGTGGTCCACGTTTCGGCAAGCGGAGAGTGCTCTTCGAACAGGCCGTTGGCAAATCGGGTTGGGATCAGGAGTGATTCGTAGCCCGCGTCTTCTGCTGTTTGAACAACGTCTCTCAGGTAATCGAACGTTGGCAGGCGTTCTGGCCGCAGGGTGCCGATATGTTCGCCATCGCCATCAATTGGTACGAACCAGCTGAACTTTGGCTCGGGACGTGATGATGATGTCATGGCGGGCTTCTTTCTGGCTGTTAGGAGCGAAGATGACAGGTTTCAAACTTTCCTCTACCAGCAGTTGGCAGATAGGTAGCTGTTGAATTGTGCATTGGTCATCTGCTTACGGCAAGCATCGCGTTGGCGGTGTTCGAAGAGCGGGTCTTAGACCCGCCGCTACCGTAGGGCCAAAAGGGATGCTTGCGTTCGTGGCGCGGTAGCGGCAGGTTCTTGTGGCGGGTTGTCCTGCTAAACTTCCGCTCCACAGACACATAAAACAACTTGCAGCATCTGCCAAATGGAGAGTCCGGTTGACTACTGAGTACCTAGCCGCCCCCGGGACACCTGAACTCGAACTCGAGACCCCCGCGCTTGTCATCGACATGGACGTGGCGGAATCGAACATCGAACGACTCCAGCAGTGGGGCCGCGACAACAACATGGACATCCGTCCGCACTCCAAGACCCACAAGACGCCGCTGTTTGCTCGAAAGCAGATTGACGCGGGCGCGATAGGCGTCTGCTGCGCCAAGGTTGGCGAGGCAGAAGTGATGGTCGCTGCCGGCATAAAGGACATTATGATCACCAACCAGATCATTGGTGAGAAGAAGCTTGGCAGGCTTGCATCGCTGGCTGCTGAGGCCAACCTTATGGTCGCGGTGGAGAGCGAAGACAACACACGCGAGATGTCGGAGATCATGACCGCCGCAGGCGTGGAGATTGGCGTTATTGTTGAGGTCAACACCGGCATGGACCGCTGTGGAACTGCACCGGGTGAAGAGACCATCGTTCTTTCGAAGATGATCGACTCACTTCCCGGGCTTCGCTACGACGGCATGATGGGTTACGAGGGCCACATGGTCGCCAACACTGATGAAGCGGCCCGCACAGAGGGGGCACTAAAGGCTGCCAACATCCTGGTGGACACGGCTGATCAGACTCGTGCAGCAGGTCTGGATGTGAAGATTGTAAGTGCGGCCGGAACGGGCACGTACAACATCACCGGCAAAGTCGACGGAATCACAGACCTCCAGTGCGGAAGCTACATATTCATGGATGGCGACTACCTGGGTGTCTTTGAAGACTTTGACCCGGCATTGAGCATTCTCACGACGGTGATTAGCGTGCAGGATGGCTACGTGGTCACAGACACGGGCAAGAAGTCGATCAGTGAAGACCGTGGACTTCCCGACGTTGTATCGATTTCAGGTGCAACTGTCTCCGGGCTTTCCGAAGAGCATTGCAAGATTGAAGTTACCGGTGACGCTACAAATTTGAGAGTTGGTGACCGCGTTCGGTTGCGACCGACTCACGGTGACACCACCATCAACATGCACTCTCACTACTTCCTGATTCGCAACGGCAAGCTTGAGCGAGCGCTTGAGATAGCTGGACGGGGCAGGGTGCGGTAAATGGATTCTGCCATGAAGCGGGGCGCGGGCAAAGGGGCGATGATCTTCGTCGCCATTCCCGCAGCCGCTATTGTTGTGGGGGCTGTTGGCGCGATTGTAATCCTTGCGATCCCGCTGGCAGTATGTGGAGCGGTAGTGGGTGCCGTGCTTGGACCGATTTTTTCTTTGTTTGGTGGGCGTAGGTAACAGCACGGCGGAACTCATTGCCGAAGAACCGGAACGCGCACAAGTGATCGCGTAGGTGTGTCTGCGGTAGCTGCACCCTGGCCGCTGCGCCACATCGCGTCAGGCAGGAAACGCACCGCAATCGTGACAGTACGTGGCGGTCTTGAATGGTCTCAACATTGATTGCGGCGTCTGGGCGCAGCTATCGCAGCCGCCCCTACGTGATGGCGATGGATCACCACATCAACAGAGTCAAGCGTGATTGTTTACGGCATCGATAGCAAGTACCCCGACCTCCAGAACGTCCGGCGGAGGTGGAACCATCTCGCCATCGGGTGACAGCAGGCCGTCCCCGGAGTTGAGCTGCTCACGCGTGAACCATTGCCAGCCATCTACCCGTTGCTGCGTGGGATCGGCGATGGCCAGAAAGTAGATCATGTCGATGTGCTGGTGGAAGCCATCAACCGGGTCGTCGATATTCTCCACAAGTATGGTCACTGGCGCCTGCACCTGGCCGGGATCAGTGAACTTAAATGGTTCCGGTCCACCAGACGGCAGAACAACTACGTCCAGGCCGGTCTCTTCTTTGGCTTCGCGAATAACCGCCTGCACCGGATCTTCATTTTCTTCAATGTGGCCACCCGGCGGCAGCCATAGCTTCAGCTTCCTGTGCCAGTGGAGGAGTACTGACGTTTCGTTGGCGATGTAGCCGGTGGCGGTGAAGTGACGGCGAATTGTTTCAGTCATGCGGAGAAGGATAAACCGCAATGTGGCTGCGTTTTGAACAATCCAGAGTGGAACTGCGTGTTAAGACAGATGGGACCACCGGGCTGGCTCGAAAGCCGGCCGGGTGGCCCCATCCATTGGAGGTGCATTACCTCAGCAATATGGGCGCCCTGCTAATGCAGTGCACCTCCGGTTAAACAGCTATACAAAACTATGCCCCTCCTTTCATCATCTCCACCCCGTATGACGGACAGGCGACGTCCGGAGCTTAGCTTTAAATCAAGACCTGTCGACGCTGATTATACCGCTCATGGCTTGCCGCGCCACCCGTGCAGCCCCATAATCCGACACCTAACGTAGCTATAACGAGATCAATTCATGCAAGATATTCGAATCGCAATGGTCCAGATGCAAAGCGTCGTGGGAAATGCCGAACGCAACATTGACGTGATCGGTCAATTTGTGACCGAGGCGGCTGTACAGAACGTCGATATTGTCTGTTTTCCTGACCTTGGCATCAACGGATACAACGCTGGCGATACCAGCAGTCCAGAACCGGAGCCGATTCCTGGACCGCTTACCGATCGACTGAGCGAGATTGCAGCGAGCGCTGGGATCACATTTCTGGCTGGACTGCTAGAGCGTGATGAGAGCGGAATCGTTTACAACACGCAGATCGTGTTCGGCCCCTCGGGTATCGAAGGCGTCTATCGCAAAACGCATGTACCCACTGCAGAGATTGGGACGTGGTGCCACGGTGGTGAGTTGCCGGTGTTCGATCATCCGAAGGCGCGGTTCGGTATCGAGATCTGCTACGACTCGCACTTTCCGGAAGTAAGCACAGCTCTGGCATCGAAGGGCGCGGAGATCATCTTCCTGCCGCACGCCTCTGGCGGAGAGACGCCAGATGAGAAGTACGCCCGCTGGCTGCGCTACGTTCCGGCGCGTGCATACGACAACGGCGTGTATGTCGCGATCTGCAACCAGGTTGGCGATAACTGGGCAGGGAGGACGTTCACTGGCGTTACGTTTATCTGCGACCCACGGGGTGAGGTGATCGCGCGGACGCAGCATGGTGATCAGGACGAGATGATCATCGTGGACCTGACCGCCGCATCGCTAGCCGAATCACTGCAAGAGCCCGAAACGTTTTTAGGTATTTTTGTCGACCTAAAATCTACAAATCGTGGAGTCTGTAATCATGAACGACGAATAACGTCATTGTAAATTAATATATAACGTATTACCACTTCGCGCGAATCCGGCTATGCTGGCTGCGCGCGGACTTGGCCTGACCATCTTCTCCCATTCAATCAGGAGGATCGATATGCAGCGACGAACAGTACACACACGTCCCGCCTGGGCCGATCATCCTGGTGCGATAGCCGCAGGCTTGATCTTCTTCGCTCTGCTGATAGCTGCGATAGCGATGTCCGGGCGCTTCGGTTAGTTCGGACCGTCTGGTCCATACGCTTGTTAATTCCGAATGCCGATAGACGTCCCGCGGGAAGGTGGACGCCACCCTCCTCTACGGCGTTCGTGACTTTTCAGTAAATAGCGAGTCTGCATGCTTGAATTCCGGACATCTCCACGGGGCCTCAGATTCCGGGATGGCAGCAGAGCCGGTGCTGGCGGCAAGGCAGCGCGTAGGGCCTGATGGCAGTGCGGAACTTGCGACGTTGATTTGAGCATTGGCCGCGATGCCCCATCCGTCTTTCCAGCGGAGGCTGAAATACAAGCACGGCCTCATCCTAAGTCAAATCGCGCTGGATACGCACCACTCCATCAAGTGGCCAACAGTTATGCGGTCGACACTCCGTCGGTCTGCGCGCCTGACTCTTGGACGACGTGGTAGAGCTGCATGATGCAAGCGGTGCGCCGAATGCCGGAAATGTGCCGTTCGGGTTTGCTCAGGGAACCTTTCCTCGCGTGGTCCGGTTGATAGCCAATCCTGCTAATCGCACATAAGCCTGCGGCGGCAGCCATTCTATCGGAGATCCCAAAGCAAATCCTGAACTGGTCGAAGGGTGACGATTCCAGACGCCAGCATCAACCAACGTCTACTGATCGATAACAGACCCGTCCTTATGTAACCGCGTGACCACTTCGCGCTGCACCATCGGCGCGTTCTCTTCAGCACCGGGCTTCAGGCTGATGCCGATTCCGGGGCGGGTGGGGATCATCAGGAAGCCCTCGCCATCGTGCTCGGCTGCGCCGTCCACCATGTCGACTTTGGGTGAAACGTCTTCGCCGATTGGGTACTCCTGGAGCGCGAAGTTTGGCGCACCTGCCGCGATCTGCAAACAGGCCATCGTCGATACGGGGCTCAGCGGGTTGTGCGGAACCACGCCAACGTGGCGGGCCTCCGCTAGTGCGGCGATCTTCTTGGCGCCGGTGATACCGCCAACCAGGCAGACGTCCGGGCGGATGTACTGCACGGCATTGCGCGATAGTAGCTGCTCGAACTCCCAGATCGATGTGAACCGCTCGCCAGTTGCAATCGGAATGTTGATCTTGCCGGCAACGTAAGCCATCTCATCGAAGTTGTCCGGCGTGACAGGATCTTCGAAGAAGTACGGCGTGTACTTCTCGATACCCAGCCCAAGCTGCACGGCTTCCGTTGGTGTCATGCGACGGTGGATCTCAATGCAAAGGTCAACGTCTGGACCAACGGCGTCGCGGTACATTCCAACCGTGTCGATAGCGTCGTTGATCTTGTTGGCATGTGTCTTGAAGTAAGGCACATCACGATCTTCGTCCAGGAATGGAGTGAGGTGGCCAACGGCTGTAAACCCCTGCTCCTTCGCGTCAACGATGCCCTTCACCAGCACGTCCGTGGTGTCACCAAACACGTGATAGTAGACCCGGGCGCGGTCTCTCACTTTGCCGCCCATGAGGGCGTACGTAGGCACGTCAAAGTGCTTGCCTGCAATGTCCCACAGCGCGATATCCAGCGCGCTCAGTGCACCCATGATCGCCGAGCCCCTGAAGTGGCTGAAGCGGTACATGTACTGCCAGTGATGCTCGATCAACAAGGGGTCCTTGCCAATCAGGTATCGCCCAAACTTCTCAATAGCCGCGGCGGAAGCCTCAAGAAATCCCCACGAGCCGGACTCCCCAAGCCCAACAATCCCCTCATCGGTGTGGAGCTGAACCAGCAAAAACTTGTCCAGGAATAGCGGCTCAACCTTTGTGATCTTCAATGCATGTGCTCCAGCAGTGACTGAGAAGTTACGTAATGCGTCCCGGATGTTACCGCCAGACGGGCGCTTAGGCCATTAGAATTCATTGCTTATGGTTGAAACGAAGCTGACTAGAGACCAAATCACCAACGCCTACCGGGCGGAACGGCACGCGCTCGGCCAGCTTGTGGAGTCGATGAACGAGTTCCACTGGGGCAAAGAGAGCAAGTCCGAGGGCTGGACGAACGGACAGGTTGCCGCGCATCTGACGCTGGGAGATGGCGTGCCCCTGCGGGTTGCGATGTCTATGTTGTTTAACGGCAGCATCAATATGGGCGTCGAGCTTCTACAGGAGAAGTGGGCGGCGCATGGCCGAGAATATGTTCTAGAGCGGATCAAGAAGGACGAGATTACGGTCTCCATCCACTGGGGCATCGGCTACTGGCGGCTACTTGGCCTCTCAGAGATCATCATTCACGCCGAAGACATTCGTCGCTCAATTGATATGCCTCGAGCACGCCCACCTTCGCCGCCACTCACAAACGCGATTCTGGCGGGCATGGGTTCACGGCTGCGTGAGATCGGACAGGCTGGCCTGGTTTCGATTGGCAGCAACGATGATGACGCCCGTGTCTACGAGCTGAATGGCAAGGGCGGAGTGAAGCGACAAGAAGAGGTTGAAGAAACGCCGGTCAAGATCATAGGCCCGCCACTGGAGCAGATACTGCGCTTCTCCGGCCGCGAAGCACAGCTACGCGTTGAGGGCGAAGGCGAACTGGCGGACGCCGCTCGAACGTGGGCCGAATCCAAGAGCGATTCAGCGCGATTATTTTACTGGAAATGAGGAACTGAGCGGTGGCAGATAAACGCCTGTGGCTGGGCTTCGGACACCCTGATGAGGAGTCGGGACTGTCGGGAAGCACCATCGCCAAATACGCGGCTGAAGGTGCTGACGTGCGCATCGTAATCGCAACACGCGGAGAGCTTGGTGAAATTGCACCGGGTAGCAGCGCCACTCCAGAAGACGTGGGCGTGGTTCGGGAAGCGGAGGTGCGGGCGTCAGTGAACGTTTTTGGCGCGAGTCTTGAACTACTCGATTATCGCGATTCCGGTATGCCCGGAACTCCAGAAAACGAAGATCCACGCGCTTTCGCTCAAGCGTCGATGGATGAGGTAGTTGATCATCTGGTTGTATCGATGAGACGCCACAGGCCGCACGTGATCGTCACGTTTGATGAGAACGATGGCTACGGCCATCCCGACCACGTAATGATCAGCGAAGCCACCACACTGGCGTTTCGCGCCTGCGGCGATTCGGCATAGGTTGACAGCGCCGGGCTTGATCCCTGGACGCCTTCAAAGCTGTACTACATGAGCATTGCCCGTAGCTTCATTCGCCGCTGGGTGGATGAGTACACAAAAATCAAGCCAGATAATGACTATGTCAATCTTGATATCGACGCGATGGGAGTCTCAGACGAGCGCTTCACAACCCGCCTGGACGTTAAGGATTACATGCACTTGCGAAAGGCGGCGGCGGCAGAGCATCACTCTGAGATCAGCCTCTTTGACACATTTCCGGAGTCCATGCACGCCGATGTGTTTGGCACAGACCATCTCATCCTGGTCGCCCCGGAACCCACGTCAACAGCGCTTGAAACGGACCTGTTCGAGGGCCTCTAGCGGCTCGCCAGAATCTGCTCGATGACGATAGCGACACCATCTTCATCGTTTGACGACGTAACCAGATCGGCAGCTTCCATCACGTAGTCCGTGGCGTTGGACATGGCGATGCCGACACCTGCGCCCTCCAGCATGATTCGGTCAGGATCATCGTCACCGAACGCCACCACATTCGCTGTTGGAATCCCGGCAGGCTCAGTGAGACGTGCGATGGATGACCACTTCGAAACGTCGGGATGCACCACATTCAGGAACATGTCACTGTCTGACGGGAAGTAGGCAAGTTTGTCGCCGTAGGTCTCGCGGATTTCCTCGATCAGAGGTGTGAGCGGCGCATGGCCGGCGGATATGACTACTTTGGTTGCCCCTGATGAAAAAAGCTCCGACGCATCTGTGAGTTCACGGGCCAACGCTGCCACCGTTTCTAGATTGTTCCTATCCAATCCACTAATGATCATCGCCTCATCTACGGTGACGTCAGGCACACAGCCGAACTTGTATCCGTCGCTCTCGATGAACGAACGAACGCCATCAATCATGCCTGCGCGACTGGAAATTTCGTCTGCGGCACCGTCAGGCAAGTGGAACAGATGCTCCCCGGTCAGAGGCCCACGCCCGATCGCTGATGCACCATTCATCTGGACAACGGATACGCGGTCCAGCAGTTCCGTACCAATGAAATGCCGCACAGTTCGCACAGGCCGAGACGTCGCCACGATTACCGCGATTCCGGCGGCCATCGCATCATCTACAGTCGCACGCGATCGGTCGCTGAACAGCTTGTCCGCGTGTAGCAGCGTACCGTCGAGATCGATGGCAATCGCGTCCACAGACCGGCTGGACCAATCGAAGGTATGGGCTTGTTGACTCAGAATATCTACTCCGTCATCACGAAAGTCTGGTTATACTTCGGGGCCGTGAATAACAGCACCCAACAAGAATTTTCAGAAGACGCAGGTTTCACATTGGACGAGAACGCGGCCGAAATCATTCGTCCGCTGCTGGATCCTGATGAAGAAATCTTGTGGGCGGGGCAGCCCGATACGTCCGTGCACCTCTCGAAAAATGACTATTTCCTGGTGCCTCTCTCCATCTTAGTCTTCGTCCTGGGCATCATGTGGGCCACAACCATCACGGTTTTCGGCTGGCTGTTCGTGGTGGTCGGCGTCTATGCGTTATTCGGCAGATTCTTCTGGAAAGTCCACCGGAAGAAGGTTAACTACTATGCAATCACTGAGAAGCGGATCATCAAATTAGCCGGCAAAAAAGGCAAGGCTCAGCCGTTCGTAGAAATTCAGGGTATTCGTATGTCTCCCGGCTCTCAAGGCAGAGGGTCAATCCGATTCAGCGATAAACCGACGTACGTGGCGGTCTACCAGAACTCCGGTATCGAGTGGATCTCGCTGATCGGCGCGCCAGATGAAATCGCCTTCCATGATATTCAGGACGTTGGTCCGGTTCACGAGATGGTGCGCGACCTGATATACAAGGCGAAGGGACTGGACAAGCCAGAGGATGTTTCGGCTGATCACCAAGGAATGAGACGGAAAAAATGACGCCAACAGCCCCTCCTGACCAGATTGCCCCAACCGGCCTTTCCGACTATCTGGGCATCATGAGCAAAGCCGTATTCCAGTCTGGAATGTCCTGCAAAGTGATCGAGAACAAGTGGCCCGGCACCACTGAAGCCTTACGAGAGTTCGACCCCCACGCCATCGCCGATATGGATGAGGTCGATATCGATGAGTTGATGCAGGATACCCGCCTTATTCGGAACCGCAAGAAGCTTGAGGCCATCGTCCACAATGCCCGCACGATGATTGCGCTTGACGAGGAACATGACGGCTTCCAGAGTTATCTCCGTTCCCACGATGACTTCTGGTCGACGGTGAAGTCGATCAGAAAAGAGTTCAAGTTCATGGGCGAAGTTGGCTCGTTCTACTTCCTCCACGTAGTAGGCGAAGAAGTAATCCCCCACGACCAGTTCGAAGCCGAACGCAAAAAAAAGTGAGTGCCTGCCGCACGGGCACTGAGCGCGAGGCGCTGAAGAGAGGCGCCTACTGCACGGCACTTTTGGGATCGGGCTGTGTCCCTTCTCCCCTCGCGAGAACGCTAGGATGAGGGGGCTGCTCGGCTGTTGATGCGCCAGGTGAAATCCAAGGAGCACCGATCATGCCAACACAGGCAGCAATCTTTTATGACTACCCACCTGAAGACGGCGACGTCTTCGGTGACGGTCGGCTAGAGCGGATTGCGGAGCTGACCGACCTCTACCCGGAAGTCGTAAACGCCTCAAACTTCGATGAACACGCCGCGGCGCTGTCTGACGTTGAAGTGATCTTCGCCACGTGGGGCATGCAGCGATTCACTGATGAGCACTTCGCCACTATGCCAAACCTGAGGGCCGTGTTCTACGCGGCCGGCAACGTGAAGGCATTCGCGGAGCCATTGCTAGAGCGGGGCGTAACGCTGGTTGGCGCGTGGGACATCAACGCCATTCCGGTCGCCGAGATGTGCCTGTCTCAGATATTGCTTTCACTGCGTGGCTACTTTCGGGCCGTTCGGCGATATGCGGACATCAAGACGCATGAGGCGAAGTCGTTTCATCGTGCGGGCTTGAATGGTGAAACGGTCGGCTTGATCGGACTCGGGAAGATCGGCACGCGAGTTCGCGATCTGCTGGCTGACTACCCACTCAACGTCATCGCATACGACCCGTTTCTGTCCGACGAGAAGGCAAAGGAACTCAACATAGCTCGGCATCGCTGGATCCGCTATTCGAGCGCGCACTGATCGTCAGCAACCACACGCCGGACCTAGACTCCACGCAGAGCGTGCTCACCGGCGCTCACTTCGAATCGATGCGTGAAGGCGCAACGTTCATCAACAGTGGACGTGGCGGGCAGATCGTCGAGCCTGATCTAATTCGAGTACTCAGAGCAGGACCAGATCTCACAGCGCTGTTGGATGTAACGCTACCCGAGCCGCCATCCGCCGATTCGCCGCTATGGACGCTCCCAAACGTCGTCATCAGCCCCCACATGGGCGGCACCATCGGCGACGAAGTAGTGCGCATGGCCGACTGCATGATTGAGGAATTCGAGCGGTGGCGGGATGGTCAGACGCTGCGCTACGAGATCGCGTCACAAGTATTCGCCACGATGGGATAGGTGCCTGCCGTACGGGCACTTTAGGAGCAGCTCCCTTCGCCCCCCGGAGAAGGCTAGGATTAGGGGGCTGTTCGGCTGTTGATGCGCCGTGGAAATCGCAGCAGCCCCCTCACCTCAATCCTCTCCCGGAGGGCGAGGAGGCAGATCGTACTGGTAGATGTAGGTCCAGCCATACGGCTCTTCATTTGAGAACCGGACCGCGTACCAGCCGCCTTTTTCGTAGAACTTGCGGGCGTACGTGTTGAACTCCAGACAGCCAAGCATCGTGTGCGGGTAGCCTCGTGCCTTGATGTGATCGGCCGCCGCCGCCATCAGCTTTTGGCCAATGCCGCCACCTCGCCTATCCGGGTCAACATGCATGCCGTTTAGGTGGGCAAACTCCCCGGAATTACCGTCGCCAGTTGGCCCGTCCACGGACACCATGCCGATAATCACATCGTTCTCGCGCGCCACAAACGCCGTCTGGTCTTTTTCCTCGTAGCGGATGTACTCCGCCCATTTTTCCAGATATTCGCCAAGCTCTCGTGTCGCCACCCATTCGGGCCGGGCGAACTCGGCAAAGGAGATCGTGTGCGACCTGAACTGAAGATTTGCGACCGCTTCAATATCAGCCTCTTCGGCGATAGTGACCGTGATGTCTGAGTTAATCATGCTCTCCGAAATTTTGGGATCAGTAAGAAGATTGGCAGGGTGATGGTTTCTGCGGCCATCGCCCCAAAGAGTAGCGGAAACCAATTGTTCACGGTGGCTGCCAGGAAGCCCGCCAGCATTGCTCCCAGCGGGATCATATCGTTAGAAATGTGGAAGATAGACATCACCCTTCCACGCATCTCGTCTGATGTCACCTCCTGTAGCAGCGTCATCAGGGAGATGAAGTAGATCGAGCCACCTGCTCCCATCACCAGCAGCAGGAACACGCTCAGCGAGAACCAAGGCGAGAAGGTAAAACTGGCGCGGGAGAAGTCCCACATTATTGCGCCCATCCAGATCATCAATCCCTTTCGAGGCAGATTGCCAACGAAACTCATCGTGATAGATCCGATGAGGAACCCGGCTCCGAGAGAAGCGCCCATGATGCCGAACCCACCGGGGCGAACCCTCAGCACATCTCGTGCATAAACAGGGATCATCACGTCGATGCTCGCTGCGAAAAGTGCCGTGGAGTTGAGGAGCAGGATACCCATGATCACGTGCGAGCTTTTGGTGTATCGGACTCCGTCAACAATATCGAGAAGTATCGAACGTTTAGGTTTTGGCGGTGGGGCACCGTCCTCCTCGATTGGACACAGAGGCAGCATGGACATAAGGAATATTTCCGCGATTACGAAAAAGGCGGAATCAGTGCCCCATGTTCCAATGAGCCAGCCAGCGAGTCCAGGTCCGACGATTTCTCCGGTATTGCTGGCAATACCAAGTAACGAATTTGCGGATATCAGACGCTGGCGCGGCACGAGCATTGGTATCCACGCCGGTCCGGCCGGTCTGGATAACGCGAATATGAACCCGACGGCCACTGAGATGATGAGAAGGTGCCATGCCTCCAACTGGCCACTGCTGGCTAGCAAACCAACCAGGAACGCGAGAAGTCCGAACAGCAATCGAGATGCGACGACGACTCGTTTTTTAGGCACCCGGTCAGCCAGCGCACCACCCCAGAGAGAAAGGATCACAGATGGGACGGCGCGTATTCCGATCACCATCCCAACCCATGCTGGCGAATCCGTCAGTTCAAGGACCAACCACGCCAACACCACCATTCGTAGGTGCATCCCAAGGTCCGCCAGCGCGACAGACGTGAAGAACCAACGGAAATAGCGCTCCGCAAATACATCAAACGAGTCGGGGCGACGCGGTCGACTCGTTTGACTCAACAATGCCATATCAGAGCCTCTGGACCGTAGGCGACAGAATCAGAACCGACACTGTCACAACGGCACTGGCAATGGCAGCGCCAATCAACGCGAACTCTATGGAGACCAACGCGGCAATTACGCCGCCCAGCATCACTCAGCGGGTCAAGGTAGTTCACGAAGCGATGTAGCCCGCTCACCCTACTGCGCATGTTGTCTTCAGTTAGCTGCTGTACGGAGACCGTGATGAGGTTGTCTGTGAGCGCTCCTGCGACGCCCATCACGAAAATGAGGACGACCGTGAATACATACCAGTCAGACTGGCTGAAGATCACTATGCCAACGTCCCTCACCGCGATCAACGCAAAGATCACCAGTCCGCGTCGCCCAACGGATCCAAGCGCGCCGATCAGTGATCCACTTATGAAGCCAGCGCCCAGTGCAGCCATCATCACGGCGAACCCCGAGCTTCCCACCCCCAGAACGTCGCGCGCGTAGATCGGGATCATCGGGAACAGCGCCGCGCCGAAAAGCGTCCGAGATGCCAGCAACAGAAGCGGCGCGATGCCGGGCGCGTTCCGCGCATAGCGGAACCCATCACGCATCGCGGTGAACAAGTTCTGAGGATCGTTCGCATCACTGTCGGCATTCGTTTCAATTGGCTGCGCCGAGGGCACTCTCAGAATGAACAACACACCCAGGCCCAGGGCAATCGCAGCGGCGTAGAACGTGGAGTCAATGCCCACACTTGCTATCAGTACATCCACCAGAACAGGCGCGACAATCTCCCCGGTGTAGTTCGCTAGTTCGCCGATTGAATTGGCGGCCAGAAGTCGCTTCTTGCCCACCAGGTCCACGATCAGAGCGCCACTTGCAGGACTGCCAATGCTGTCCGCCAACCCCACCGTAAGCGCCCCCAGGAGAATGTGTCATGGTTCAATCGAATTGCTCAGCACCAACAGCGCAATCGCCAGGCCCATCGCGAACCATGCAGCACGAGTACCAATCGCGATACTGCGTCGATTCCACCGATCCCCAAGTGCGCCACCCACCAGTGTGAGCAACGCCGGAGCAGCCGCCATGCCACCCACAAGTCCGACCCACGCAACGGAGTCCGTCAGATTCAGAATTAGCCACACCGCGGCCAGGAACCAGATGTTCAGGCCAATGTCTGATAACCCACCCGATATCCAGAAGTTGCGGTAACCGCGCTGATCCAAGACCGACATTGCAGCCGGCCTTTTGAATCGAGAATTTGGGACGCGTGATTCCACAGGGTCTTCCAGAAAGGTTGAATTGCACCAGAAAGGTTGAGATATGAGAGCCGGGCAGGGCGCGCGAACCGCAAAGGGGAAGTGGACACCCCGTTAATGCGTGGCCGGCGGCGGGCGTCAGAATCCAGTGGGACTTAGTCTATAGCGGTCGGCTCAACCATCTCTGAGGTGGCAGCTCAGGTGATCGGGAACAAAACCCCACAAGACATCGTTAATACGATGTGAGCTGCATTCATGCCGCCTCTTTTAACTAACAGTTCCACTCATGCATGGAGTCATCGGATGAACCCTGGACGCCTCATCTCAGGCATGCTTGTAGCGGCCTTCGCTATCGCACTCATAGCTTGCGGATCGGACACGACGATTGTAGTAGAACGTAACTCGCAGGGCGACGGCACTATCCCTAGCGAATTTGTGCCCGCCGACATCGAGTCAGTGGACGTTGTGATTTCCGATGATTTTCCGGCTCAGTACGTAGCGCACGTAACCGTAATTCAGCCCAATAGCTGCGCCATATTCGCTCATGTAGAGACTCGACAAGAACCAGACACGCCAGAGATCGAGATAAGTGCTGTGAACGAGATATTAGGCGGCCCAGACGCGTCATGCGATCAGGCCATCAGCACCACCGTTCAGGATGTGCCGCTCGGGGTCGATTTTGAACCCGATTCTACGTACACAATGACGTTCACCGCAGCTGGTCCCACCCCCGTCTTCAGCTTCGAAGGCCTGCAGGCAGC
>Ga0115002_10000276_pt1 | contig 75491 bp, 60 predicted proteins | sample ArcticOcean_MG_C_8_FD_89576 | JGI IMG/M metagenome (GOLD analysis project Ga0115002, IMG submission 89576) | Marine microbial communities from western Arctic Ocean - ArcticOcean_MG_CB11_86 | ecosystem: Environmental > Aquatic > Marine > Oceanic | place: Arctic Ocean: Canada Basin | collected... | reverse complement strand
GCACGACGACTACGACAGCATCCTGCTGAAAGCGTTGGCGGACCGCCTCGCGGAAGCATTCGCCGAGCGCATGCACGAACGGGTGCGCACGGAATTCTGGGGCTACGTCGTGGATGAGAATTTGGAAAACGACGCCATGATTCGTGAAGATTACCAGGGTATCCGGCCCGCGCCCGGCTATCCGGCCTGTCCCGACCACAGCGAGAAATCGATCTTATTCGACCTATTGGACGCGTCCGGCAACGCCGGCATCACCCTGACGGAAGGCTTTGCCATGCTGCCCGCGGCGGCGGTTTCCGGGTTCTATTTCTCGCACCCGCGGTCTCAGTACTTCGGCATCGGCAAGGTCGGCCGTGATCAGGTGGAAGATTATGCGACACGCAAAAATGTTTCGCTTGAACAGGCAGAACGTTGGCTCGCACCTAATCTCGGGTACGATCCATAGAGCAGATCGCGACCCGCTTGGGTCGCGTGAATCTGCTCTACCATATTAGTGCTTGAGCAAATGACACTTCGGTATTTGCTCAAGAATCTGTGTTCGTTACGCCCTACCAGGGATGTTCGGTGCCGTCGTGATTGAAGAAACGACCGGTGTGTTCGAGGCCCGGCGTCTTGAACAGCCGGCGCATGTTCCCGACGCTTTCCCCGGGCGTCAGGTCGGCATTTGCGCCGCCCATGTCCGTCTGGACCCACCTCGGGATCACGGTCACGCAGATTACGCCGCGTCTCTCCAGCGCATCAGCAACACATTTCACCGCCATGTTCACGGCGGCTTTGGATGTGCGATAAGCGAGATTGGATGTGGCCTTCGCAAGGGCGATCGATCCTAACTTGCTTGAGATCGTGACCATCTGTCTGCGCTCACTGCGCGCGACGTGATCAGAGAATGATTCGAGAACCCGCGCGGCACCCAGCACATTGACTTCCAAGGTCTCTCCCCAGGAGTCGTAGTCGGTTTTACCGAGTTCCCAATTCCGACTGCTCAGTACCCCTGCGTTACTGATTAACAGGTCGATGGCCTCGTTGCGCAGGGCCTCCGCGACGGTATTTACGGAAACGGGATCGGTTACTTCCATCTCGTGGATGCATACCTCATTGGGATGGTTCGCAGCGATCTCGGCCAGTTCGTTCGCCTCTCCCGGATTACGGCAGCAGGCAAAGACGCGCCAACCGTCGGCACCATACTGCCGCGTGAACTCAAGACCTAGGCCGCGGTTCGCGCCTGTGATCAGCACCGATGGCATCGCATTCCCCTTCCGTCCATCTCTTTGGACGCATCCGAATCGCGCCCGGTTGGTCGTTGGATCATCGCCCACCTATATGTAAAGTCCAGTCGAGCCATCCGTTTAGATCGCGTGGAGGATCAGATCAAATGTCGCTGACGGCGAAAACCTGCGTACCTTGCCAGGGAGGCATTCCCCCATTGACCCGCGTCGAGTCGGAACACTTTCTCAAAGAGGTTCCCGAATGGACGTTGTCTGACGACGGCGCCCGGATCGAGCGGCAAATTTCCTTTGATGACTTCGCCAAGGCCCAGACATTCGTCAACAAGGTCGGTGATCTGGCGGAAGAGGAGGGACACCATCCCGATATCACCTTCGGCTGGGGCTACGCCAAGGTGATCTTCTATACACACAAGATCAAAGGCCTGCACGAGAACGACTTCATCATGGCCGCCAAGGTCGATCAATTCGCCTAACCGGTGATTATTCGGTGGAGTCCTGCCGACGTTCAGGGTCCCCGTAGCCGCCGCCTGACGGCGTCTGGATCACGAACACATCGCCGGGCTTCATCTCGATTTCGTCGCAAGAGTCGAGATCGACGGTCGTACCGTCGACCCGCTCCGCCCAGGTGCGGCCGCATTCACCAGGTGCGCCACCCGCCATGCCGTAGGGCGGGACCTTGCGGTGGCCCGAAACGATGGCGGCGGTCATCGGTTCGAGGAACCTGACGCGGCGCAGCGACCCGTCGCCGCCGTTGTATTGTCCCCGCCCGCCCGAACCCCGGCGCCTCTCGAAGCGTTCGAGGATCACCGGATACCGCCACTCGAAAATTTCAGGATCGGTGAGCCGGGTGTTGGTCATGTTGGTGTGGACGCATGAGGTGCCGTCGAACCCAGGCCCGGCGCCCGAGCCCCCGCATATGGTCTCGTAATACTGCCAACGGCCTCCGCCGAATGTGAAGTTGTTCATCGTGCCCTGGGCGGCCGCCATCGTACGCAGCGCGCCGTAGAGCGTATCCGTTACGACCTGGCCGGTCTCGACATTCCCTGCGACCACGGCGGCGGGGAAACGGGGGGCCAGCATCGAGTTTTCTGGGACATGGATCTCAAGCGGTTTCAGGCAGCCGCCGTTGAGTGGGATATCGTCGTCGATCAAGGTCCGAAAGACGTAAAGGACGGCGGCCTTCACCACGGCCGTGGGAGCGTTGAAATTGTTTGCGAGTTGCGGTGAGGTGCCCTCGAAATCGATTCGTGCGGTACGCGCCTCATGATCGATGGAGATGGCGACGGATACCTGGCTGCCGTCGTCGAGCGGGTAGGTGAACTGTCCGTCCGAAAGGACATCGAGGACGCGGCGGACCATCTCTTCGGCGTTGTCCTGCACGTGGCCCATGTAGGCGCGGACGACGCCAAGGCTAAACTCATCGATAATTCGCCGAAGTTCCTGAACACCTTTCTCATTGGCGGCGATCTGCGCCCTGAGATCGGCGAGATTCTGCTCCATGTTTCGCGTCGGCCAGGGACCGGCAGAAAAGAGTTCCCGCACCTCCGCCTCGCGGAAGGTGCCCGCGTCGACCAGGCAGAAGTTATCGATCAACACGCCTTCCTCTTCGATACTGGTTGATCGTGGAGGCACCGAGCCCGGCGATATTCCGCCGATCTCGGCGTGATGGGCACGCGAGCCGACAAAGAACAGCAGCTCTTTGCCCTTCCGGTCGAACACGGGGGTGATCACGGTGATATCCGGCAGGTGCGTGCCACCGTTGTACGGCGTGTTCAACGTGTAGACGTCCCCTGGCTTCATCGTGTCCTGGCGTTCGCGGATAATCGTCGTGATGCTCTCGCCCATGGCGCCGAGATGTACCGGGATGTGCGGCGCGTTCGCCACGAGGTTGCCTTCGGGATCGAAGACGGCGCAGGAGAAATCAAGCCGCTCCTTGATGTTCACCGAATGAGCCGTGTTTTGAAGGACGATGCCCATCTGCTCCGCAATCGACATGAACAGGTTGTTGAAGATCTCGAGCATCACCGGGTCGACGTTGGTGCCGACGGCAGCGCGTGTCTCCCGCGGCACGACCCGGGTGAGAACGAGATGATTGCGCACTGTCAGTGATGCCTGCCAGCCGGGTTCAATGACGTTGGTTCCGTGAGGCTCAATAATGATTGCAGGTCCGGTCAGCCTATCCTCAGGGCGCAATTCGTCACGATCCACGACCGGGATTTCGTGATGGTGGCCTTCCGTAAAGACGGTCGTGGATTGCAGCCGAGGGATATCGTCATCCAGTCGTGCGGGCAGTTCATCGGAGATCACGGCATCTATAATTTCTGTACCGCCGCCGACCGCCTCGATGGTCGCCGCCTCGACGATGAGTTGCTTGTCGGGCGTGACGAAGCCGTAACGCTGACGGTGGGAGTCTTCGAAGCGGCTGACGATCTCGAAACGGGTGCCCGCGTCGACCTGCAGGGGTGAGTCCGTCCCTTCATAGCGCACCAAAAGCCGTCGATGGAACTGTATGGGCGTGTCCGGTTCGAGCTGCCGCACCAATTCCTCTCGCCCGTTCTCTTCCAATTCGCTGAAGACGTGCTCCAGTTCGGGAACGGCGGCATCGTCGAGCACCGATTCGATCGCGCGTTCGCGCATCGCGGTGACATCTGCCAGGCCCATGCCATAAGCTGACAGCACGCCCGCGTGCGGGTGGATGAAAATTTTGGTCATAGCCAGCGAATCCGCGACGCGGCAGGCATGTTGGCCACCGGCTCCCCCAAAGCAGCACAACGTGTACCGGGAGACGTCGTAGCCGCGCTGCACGGAGATCTTCTTGATGGCGTTGGCCATGTTGTCGACCGCGATCGACAGGTACCCATCGGCGACCTCTTCCGGGCTGCGGATGTTGCCTGTCGCTGCTTGGATATCATTGGCCAGGGACTGGAATTTATCTCGCACGACATTGGCGTCGAGTGTCGAATCGGCGTTCGGACCGAACACTCTGGGAAAGAAACGCGGGTCGAGCTTGCCGACCATGACGTTGCAGTCGGTGACAGTCAGTGGGCCGCCGTTCCGGTAACAGGCAGGCCCGGGGTCGGCGCCGGCCGAATTGGGTCCAACCCGGTAGCGGGCTCCGTCAAAGTGAAGGATTGAACCACCACCTGCGGCAACGGTGTGGATGTACATCATCGGTGCGCGGACGCGCACACCGGCGACCTCTGTCTCGAACGTGCGTTCGAAGGCGCCATCGTAATGCGAGACATCCGTCGAGGTCCCGCCCATGTCGAATCCGATGACACGTTCAAATCCCGCCATAAGCGATGTCCGGACACCGCCCACGACTCCGCCGGCCGGCCCGGACAGGATGGCATCCTTGCCCTGGAAGAGCTGGGCGTCCGTGAGGCCGCCGTTCGACTGCATGAACATCAGGCGGGTATCGCTGCCAGGATCGCTGAGGACGTCCGCCGCCACCGTATCGACATAGCGCCGGAGAATCGGAGAGAGATATGCATCGACCACGGTGGTATCGCCCCGCGGCACGAGCTTCATCAAAGCACTCACTTCGTGGCTGAGTGATACCTGGGTGAAGCCGATCCGGCGCGCGATGTCGCCGATGGTTCGTTCGTGACCGGGATAGCGGTAACCGTGGATCAGTGCGACCGCAACCGCGCGGAAGCCCGCCCTGTAAGCCTGCTGTAGGTCCTGCTCAAGCTTTTGCCGGTCTAACGGAATGAGAACATCACCGTGCGGGCCGATGCGCTCGTGCGCCTCGACGACACGGTCGAACAACATTTCCGGCAGGTCAATGCGAAGCGCGAATAACTTGGGACGACTCTGGTAGCCGATGCGGAGGACGTCGGCAAAACCCTCGGTAGTCACGAAGAGTGTCGGCTCCCCTTCGCGTTCCAACAAGGCGTTGGTCGCAACCGTCGTCCCCATTTTGACCGACGCAATGTCAGCGACAGGGAGCGGTGTTGCGGCTTCGATACCGAGTACATCCCGGATCCCTTGAAGGGCTGCATCCGCATAACGGCCCGGGTTCTCGGAGAGCAACTTGTGTGTCGTGACCGATCCGTCCGGATCGCGGGCGACGATATCCGTGAAGGTGCCACCGCGGTCGATCCAGAACTGCCAGCGCTGGGCCTGGTGCGCTGCTTCAGTCATGACATTGCGTCTGGAGACGCTGCGCGGGCTCTAGAGAAATACTGTGCCGCCGTCGACCATGATGGTCTGACCGGTCACGAACTTGGAATCATCGCTGGCGAGCCAGACCACGGTGCCTGTGAGGTCGTCGGGCTCGAGGTTGCGTTGCAGTGTCTGCGACTTGGCAATCACTTCTTTGGCCCGTTCCGCCTTGTCACCGAAGAAATTATCGGTGGCTTCGGTCATCACAGCAGACGGCGCCACGGCGTTGACGCGGATCCAGTCCCGCCCGAGCTCGCGGGCGATAACGCGTGTGATTCCAATCACGGCACCCTTGGAGGCGGCGTAATCGATGGCGTATGGCGTGCCGTAGACAAATGCCAAGGTAGAGATATTGATCATGCTCCCGCCACCCGCTTCGCGCATTGGGCCGACGGCCGCCTTGCAACACTGCCAGACGCCCTTGACGTTGACATTCATCACCTTATCCCACTGATCTTCGTCGAGGTTCTCGAACCGGCCGGTCACGATGTCACCGTAAAGTGCGGCATTGTTAACGAGAATGTCGAGTTTCCCGAATTCCTTCACCGCGAGTTCGGCAATGGCGTTGCAGCTCGCCATGTCGGTTACGTCGTGTTGAGTGCCGACAATCTTCCCGCCTGCTTGCTTGACGAGGTCCACGGTCTCTGAGGTGTCGCGAATGTCGCCAATGACGACCGCAGCACCTTCCGCGGCAAGCCGCTTTGCATAGGCTTGCCCGATTCCGCGCGCACCGCCTGTGATGATGGCCACCTTACCTTCGAGTTGCATTTGGCTTTCTCCTCAATGATCACGATCCGCAGAAACTGCGCTTGATCCTAGAAACGGCCCTCGGGCTGGTCAATGTGCATGCCATCAATGAATCTTATGCGGCAGATATGGTGGCCGATTGGGTTTGTATTCATGCTTGGGCGTTCTAATATTGGATTGGGAAGGTCTCCTGAGTTGCGATCTTGATTGGGAGAAGGACGGTGAAATTTGTAGTGGGATTGATGATCGCGTTGAGTGCAAGTGCGTGCGCCTTTCAAGATCGGGATCATCGGCAGGCAGCGACGAGTATCTTCAACCCTGTGTGCGCACCCGATGGTTCGGTCGTGCGGGTCGAATTCGCTAATTCTTCCGGAAATTTTGACGGCATCACAACCAGCCACGAGAATTGTCCTTGGTACAAAAAATAGACTGGGAACGGCCTCGCATTGTCGGTTTGAGGGGACAATGAACTTGACTCCGCCCGGCACACCACGCGGATCACGGTGCAATATTGCGAACCGTATAACTAGCGCCCGCTCGGCGTAGGATTCGGGCATGAGCATTTGGGGAAAAATTATTGGTGGCACTGCGGGCTTTGCCGTCGGCGGCCCGCTGGGAGCCTTGCTGGGCGGTCTCGCGGGCCACGCGTTTGACAAGATGCGCGGAGGCCAGCCGGACGGCGAAGGTACCAAGCAGGTTGCGTTCACGATCGGCGTTATCGTGCTCGGTGCCAAGATGGCCAAGGCGGACGGAGTCGTGACCAAAGACGAGGTCGAGGCTTTTCGCGAGGTCTTTCACATTCCGCCGGACGAAGTGAAGAACGTCGCACGCGTGTTCGATCTTGCCAAAAAGGACTCAGGCGGATTTGAGCCCTACGCACAGCAACTGGCGGGAATGTTCAGAAGCAATCCCGCGGTTCTCGAGGACCTGCTGGATGGACTCTTCCATATTGCCAAGGCCGATAATGTCTACCACCCGGCAGAGAATGAGTTTCTACAACGTGTCGCCGTGATATTCGGTTTCAACGAGGCTGAATTCGACCGGATTCGAGCCGGACATGTTGGAGCTGATGATTCAGATCCGTACACGATCCTCGGCGTGCCGCACGACACGTCCGATGATGACCTGAAGAAATGCTATCGAAAGCTTATTCGGGAGCACCATCCGGATACGCTGATCGCGCAAGGGCTTCCACAGGAATTCGTTGATGTGGCGAACGAAAAGCTGGCGGTGATCAATGACGCCTACGACCGGGTCGCCAAGGAACGTGGGTTGAACTAATGCCTGACCGCCTGAGTGGTTCGGCCGGTAGAGGCGTTTGACTCGAACACTCGGTATCCTGACGCCGTGCAGATAGTCGACTCACCGAACCATGATCGACGCCCTTCGCAAGGGACGATCGATACGCTTGTCCTTCACTACACCGGCATGAAGGATTTTGAGTCTGCGCTTGCCAGGTTGACTGATCCGGTGGCCAGGGTCAGCGCCCACTATCTCATCGACGAGGTTGGTGAGGTATTTCAGCTGGTGTCCGAAGAGAGGCGGGCATGGCACGCGGGGGTCGCTTCATGGTGCGGTACGGAGGATATCAACGGCTGCTCGATTGGAATCGAACTCGTCAATCCGGGGCATGAGTTCGGATATCGCCCTTTTCCGCAAGCACAGATTGCAGCTCTGCACTTGTTGGCAAAGGACATTCTGGTCCGCCAACGCATCCCGTCTCACCGCGTCCTCGGCCACTCTGATATTGCGCCCACCCGCAGGTGCGATCCTGGAGAGCTTTTTGACTGGGAGGGCGCGGCCGCTGCTGGAATCGGCGTCTGGCCCGTGGCGTTCGACCTCCCGTCACAATCGAAAGACGCCTCCCTTGAGTTGGGCTGCGAAGGCGAAGACGTCCGCGAAGTGCAACAGAGTTTGGCGCGGTTTGGCTACGGCATTGAGCCCACCGGTGTGTTTGACGAGATGATGCGGGATGTCGTGACGGCATTTCAACGCCACTTCCGCCAGGCACGTGTCGACGGCATTCTGGATTTTGAAACGCAAGGTCGCCTCGCTGTCCTCCTCGAACACTGTGGTTGACGGCAGGCACATAGATTTCTAAGTCTATTCTTGGTCAGATGGCCGGATGGCCGCTGCGGCAAGGCGTTAGCTTTGTCGTGGAGGAAAGTCCGGGCTCCACGGGGATACGGTGCCGGGTAACGCCCGGCGAGGGTGACCTCAGGGAAAGTGCCACAGAAAGCAAACCGCTTCAGTACCTTCGGGTGCCGGAGTAAGGGTGAAAGGGTGCGGTAAGAGCGCACCGCGCTCCCGGTAACGGGAGTGGCAGGGCAAACCCCACCGGGAGCAAGACCAAATAGGGGCGGCACGCCGTTCATTCGGCAGATTTATTCCCGATCTTGTCGCCCGGGTAGGTCGCGCGAGGTGTCCGGCAACGGGCATCCCAGATGAATGGCCATCGCCCGTCGGTGACGGCGGGGACAGAACCCGGCTTATAGGCCCTCTGACCTGGATTTTGGCGTAGGGCACGCCGTTCGAGATCACATTGTGATCCCGAACGGCGTGCAGACGCCCTGTTGCTTTGGATGTTCCAGCAGTTCCTTGAAATTTATTGCCACCTTTTCAAAAGTCCATTGAACAGCGGCCCAACCGGATTCGTCGGTAAGTTTCAATGATCATCGAGATTTGACCAAGAATTCGATTGCGAATACTTCGGATTAACTTAATCAGAGTCGTTGCGACTAGCCGGGGATTTAGAAGACCGCGGCTTGCCTGTCCTACGCGAACATCGGTCCCCATGTTGGGCAGAGGTTGGTTGATTCCTAATAAGAACATAAGAAGAACATAGTTTCGCCGTATTTCCTTGATAAATGACAGAATGGACAGTCGGTTTGTCTCTGTTCAAGGCACTGGATAGATACATGGCAAGAACAAATGAAGTGGTTAACGAGTCTTTGACATTGCTTTGAATTTACTTCATTTCCCATTGACGCCCATAATATCCCATGTTATCCCACAATGTCCCAAACGCCGCTATCTTGCGGCCCGGAATTCTTGAGTGGTCTTCGGACGGGGACACCAGGCGCAATTGGGGGGAGTGGTTTGGCACTCTTTCTGTCTACATTTGTCAATCGTATCGACCGGAAAGGGCGGGTGTCCGTGCCCGCACCATTCCGCACGGTCCTTGCTGCCCAGACGTTTCCGGGCGTGATCGCGTTTCCTTCCTTCGTGGTCTCAGCGATTGAAGCATCGGGAATCGACCGCATCGAGCGCTTGAGCGCCGGCATCGATCAATTCGATCCCTTCAGCGATGAACACGATGCCTTTGCCATTTCGATTCTCGCCGACTCGCATCAGCTCACTTTCGATTCGGAGGGGCGGATCATGCTCCCCGATCTCTTGAGAGAGCATGGCGGTATTTCTGATCAGGCGGCGTTCGTGGGCCGAGGGGCGACGTTTCAGATTTGGGAGCCAGAGGCATTCCAGGGATATCAGGAAGATGCTCGGAAACGGGCCCGTGAAGAACGGACGACTCTCCGTCTTGACCCAGGTTCTGGCGGAGCGCGTGACCGATAAACGCAAGATATCAACCGATGAGACGGGGCACATTCCCGTCATGGCAGACGCCGTGTTGAATTCTCTTGCTCCTCGTGATGGCGAGTCATTTGTCGACGGGACGTTTGGTGGCGGTGGATATGCCGAGGCGATTCTGAAATCGGCCAACTGCAAGGTTTGGGGAATTGATCGGGATCCAACAGCTGTGTCACGGGGCGCCGATCTCGCGAAAGTCTACGTCGACAGACTCCATGTCTTAGAAGGCAGATTTTCGGAGATGGAGGCGTTGCTCTCCGAAAGAGGGATCACCGGAATTGACGGCGTCACTTTGGACTTAGGTGTCTCCAGTTTCCAGCTGAATGATAGCGATCGCGGATTTTCGTTTCAAAGCGACGGCCCTTTGGACATGCGGATGGGCGCAAGCGGCCGATCTGCCGGGGAAGTGGTCAACGAAGAAGATGAATTGGACCTACGGAATTTGATCCGTACCTACGGGGAAGAACGTCACGCGGGACGTATCGCCCGGGCAATCGTGTTTGAACGTTCACGTGAGCCGGTTCGAACCACACGTCGACTTGCCGACATTGTGGTCCACGCGATGCCTAAGGTGTCCAGGCGACGACATCATGAAATTCATCCGGCGACCCGAACATTCCAAGCGCTGCGTATCTACGTGAACGATGAGATCGGCGAACTCAAGCGTGGTCTGGTCGCGGCGGAACGCCTTCTCAATCCGCGGGGCCGGCTGGCCGTCGTGTCATTTCATTCCCTGGAAGACCGCGAGGTTAAACAATTCCTTCGCTCCCGCAGCGGGTTCCGTCCGAAGACATCTCGACACAATCCTCCAACGCCAGAGGACACAGCGCAACCGACCTTTGATCTCTTGTTCCGAGGGGTGCGCCGCCCGTCGGAGTCGGAGATATCACACAATTCCCGCGCCCGGTCAGCCCGGCTGCGGGCAGGAGTAAGAACACTTGCGCCGCTTTGTCCGGCAAAGGTGTCGGCATGATGAAACCGCTCTATTTCGCGGCCTTCCTGGTTGCCGTCACTCTGACCTACGGCCTTTATTCGATGAAGTACGAAGTTCAGCGGTTGGAATCGAAGTTGCTGACCCTGCACAGCCAACTCGCGACTGAGCGTGAAGCTACGCAGGTCTTGCGCGCTGAATGGAGTTATCTGAACAATCCTGAACGGCTGGAGGAACTGGCGCTGCGTCATCTTGATCTGACCCCGGTATCAGTTCACCGGATAGCGGCTGTGTCGCGGCTGCCGTTCAGGAAGGTCCCGGCGCAGGCCGAATCATCCGCGGCGACTCCGACACCGAGTGGGACTTCATCCGCCAATGGAACGTCATCCAGAAGCGTGTCCGAGACGTCCTGGCGCCTTCCTCAGGCCATCAAAAAGGTCCGGTGATGAACAACCCGTACGATCGGTTGAGTGAACAGAAATTGCCGTCGAGAATTGCGGAGTCAGTGCGCCTCGAGGGTGCCCGCAAACAGGCAGTGGAGATCGGGCGCACCCGGGTGGTTATCGTCGCGGCGGTTTTCACCTGTGCCTTCCTCGTTCTCGCGGGTCGTCTCATTCATTTTTCGTCGATCGGGGAGGGCGGAAGCACGACTCTCGCGAGTGAAGGGAGCGGAGAGCTTGGTCTTGTACGCGCTGAGATTGTTGATCGAAATGGCGTGCTCCTTGCCAGTGATCTCGGTACGGCATCCCTCTATGCCAATCCGCATCGTATTCTTGATGCCGCTGAGGCAGCGGCCCAGATTTCCCGGGTGCTCCCGGATATCGATCACAGCGAACTATTCTCGAAACTAACGACGTCGAAGCGCTTTGTGTGGGTCAAGCGTCACCTCACACCCCGGCAACAATACGCCGTCAACGCTCTGGGGTTGCCGGGAATCGCGTTTCTGGAAGAACAGAAACGCGTCTATCCGCACGGTAACCTGGTGGCACACGTTGTCGGCTACACCGGGGTCGATAATCGAGGTCTCGCGGGAATTGAGAAGCACCTCGACCAAAGGCTGGGCACTGTCGCTCAATATGGCAGTGCCCAGCCGCCCCTGCGTCTGAGCCTGGATGTCCGCGTACAGCATGTCTTACGAAGCCAACTTGCGGCGGCTATGGAGACGTATCAGGCAAAAGGTGCAGTTGGCGTCATTCTTGATGCCAATGACGGCCAGATTGTCGCTTCCGTGTCGCTTCCGGATTTTGATCCGCATCGAATCGACCGGACGCCGGAAGAGAACAAATTCAATCGCGCGAGTCTCGGTGTCTACGAGATGGGATCGACATTCAAGATATTCACGGTCGCGATGGCGCTGGAGTTGGGAACTGCCGACCTAAACGACAGTTACGACGCGCGCAAGCCGATCCGCGTGTCGCGATTCATGATTCGTGACGATCACGCAAAGCAACGGTGGTTGTCCGTTCCCGAGGTCTTCATTTATTCGTCGAACATCGGTGCCGCCAGAATGGCGCTGGATGTGGGCGCGGAACGGCAGCGGAAATTCCTAAAGAAACTCGGATTACTGCAGCGGGCGCCTCTTGAAATCTCCGAGGTTGGTCAGCCGATTTTACCCAGTCCCTGGCGCAGGATCAGCACGATGACAGTGGCGTTTGGGCATGGGATTGCAGTCACGCCGATACAAATGGCGTCGGCGGTCGCGTCCCTCGTTAATGGCGGCACCCGCGTTGCGCCGACATTTATTCGGCCTCGTGACGGTGAACATATCGTGGGCGAACGGGTGGTGTCGGAGCGAACGTCACGGGCCGTACGGCAACTGATGCGGCTCAACGTGGTTGAGGGGACAGGCACGAAAGCCGATGTGCCGGGCTACCTCGTCGGCGGCAAGACGGGGACGGCGGAAAAAGTTGGAGCGCAGGGCTACAGGCGTCGTGCGCTTCGGTCGTCCTTCGTCGGCGTGTTTCCGACGTCCGCACCCCGGTATGTCGTTCTGGTCATGCTCGACGAACCTACAGGGACCAAGGAGACTTATGGGTTCGCGACGGCTGGATGGACTGCTGCTCCCGTTGTCGGACAGGTGATCAAACGGGCCTCGCCTCTGCTCGGTGTCGAGATCGACGGTGACGATGATGCGCAACGCGCGCAACATGTCGGCTTAGGTGGGAAGGGGCGTCGGCTTGCTTCTTTCTGATCTCATCAATGGCGACACCCCGTCCCCGACGGGGGGAGTCGACATTCTTGGCATCGCGTCAGACAGCCGGGAGGTCAGGCCGGGTTACCTCTTCGCCGCGCTGCCCGGCTCCAGCCTCGACGGTCGGGATTACATCGATGATGCCGTGGATCACGGTGCTGTCGCGGTTCTGGCTCCTCCCGACACGACGGTCCGACGCAAGAATGTTCACATAGTTTCCGACACCAATCCGCGCCACCGCTTGGCCGTGGTTGCTGCGCGATTCTATGGTGCCCAGCCCGATACGGTCGCCGCGGTAACAGGGACCAACGGCAAAACCTCTGTCGCAAATTTTGCTGCACACATCTGGTCCGGCATCGGTCGCGCTGCCGGCTGTATCGGTACTCTGGGTCTGCGAGCGCCGGGCGTCTCGGATGCTCTCTTTCACACCACGCCGGATCCCGTCGTTTTGCACAAGGCGCTGGCCGAATTGGCGGAGAAGGGTGTGAATCACCTGGCCATCGAGGCGTCGAGCCATGGCCTGGATCAGTGCCGTTTGGATGGTGTGCGAATCGACGTTGCGGCGTTCACCAACCTCAGTCAGGACCATCTGGATTATCACGGCGGGTCCGGACAGTACTTCGAAGCCAAGCTGAGATTGTTTGCCGAGGTCATGGCCTCGAACGGGACCGCGATCTTGCATGCGGACCTTCCTGAATTTGAGACTGTTTCGACGGTATGCCGGCGGCGTGGGCAGCAGGTGGTGTCGTATGGGCGCAAAGGCGCCGATCTCGGCATCCAGCGGACTCGCCCGGCCGGTGGGGGGCAGGTTCTCGAGATCGACATCCAGGGCGTTTGCCGGGAATTGATGCTTCCACTTGTCGGCGGATTTCAAGCAGAGAATGCGCTCTGTGCGCTTGGGATTGTGATGGCAACAGGTGCCGACTTGGATGCCGCTATCGACGCGATGTCGACTCTCACCGGAGTCCCAGGTCGCTTGCAGCGGGTCACCACGCACCCGTGCGGCGCTGACGTCTATGTAGATTACGCCCACACGCCGGACGCGCTGGCCCACGTCCTGAAGGCGCTTAAGCCTTACGCGTCGAATCGTCTCGTCGTGGTGTTCGGTTGTGGCGGCGACCGGGATAAGGGCAAGCGGCCGATCATGGGTGAAATCGCCTGTCAACTTGCCGATCGCATCATCGTCACGGATGACAATCCACGCACCGAGGATGCGGCCACCATTCGGCGCCAGGTGATGGCGGGCTGCGACCGGGCGCTCGAGGTCAGGGATCGGACGGAAGCCATACGAGCGGCGACAGCCGGCCTGGATGCAGGCGATGTTCTGGTGATCGCGGGAAAGGGCCACGAGCAAGGTCAAATCATTGGAGATGCCGTTCGTCCCTTCGATGACGCGGAAGCCGCACGCGCCGCCGTTGCAGAGATGGGTGGAGGTCGCTCATGAGCGGAACACCTCCCATTGGCGGAAATCCCCCCGTTGGCGGACAACTATTGTGGACATCTGACGAAGCAATCCACGCCACGGGCGGAAGAAGCACCGGATCATGGGATGCCACCGGTGTTTCCATCGACAGCCGGACGATCGTGCCGGGCGATCTATTTGTTGCGCTTCGCGGACCGGATCACGACGGCCACGAATATGTAAGCCATGCCCTGGAATGTGGTGCCGCCGCGGCAATGGTCTCGCGACGGCCGGACGACGTCGATGATGATGCAGATCTACTGACAGTCGACGACACGAATGCGGCTTTGGAAATGTTGGGCGCGCACGCGCGCAACCGTTCTACGGCCAAGGTCCTCGCGATCACAGGAAGCGTCGGCAAGACGGGAACCAAGGAAGCCTTGAAGTTGGCGCTTTCCGCGACGGCTCCGTGTTGCGCAAGTGCGAGCAGCCTGAACAATCATTGGGGCGTACCCTTGAGTCTTTCAAGGTTGCCCCAAGGCGCCGGGTTTGGGGTGTTCGAGATCGGCATGAACCATGCCGGGGAAATTCGTCCTTTGACGAACCTGGTTCGGCCTCACATCGCCCTCGTGACCACCGTCGAGGCCACTCATCTCGAGTTCCTCGGTTCGGTGGAGGCAATCGCTGACGCGAAAGCGGAGATATTCGTGGGCCTGGTCCCGGACGGCATTGCCATTCTCAATCGCGATAACGAGCATTATGGGCGGCTCGCCGGTGTTGCCCGTGAGTGTGGTGCCGAAGTGATCACGTTCGGGTTCTCGGAAGAAGCGGATGCCCGCGCCGAGAAGGTCGCGCTCCATGCAGAATGTATTTGTGTCGCTGCAGACATTCGGGGAACGCGCATTACCTACAAGATGCACACACCGGGACGGCATTGGGCGAGGAACAGTCTGGCAGTATTGGCAGCAGTAGATGCTCTCGGGGCCGATCTTGGATTGGGAGCGCTGGCCCTGGGTGATCTCGTACCGCCGTCCGGGCGAGGCCGCCGGCATCGCGTGCACGGGATTGACGGTGAGTTCACCGTCATCGACGACAGCTACAACGCCAGCCCGCCATCGGTTCGGGCCGCGTTGGAGGTCCTCGGCGGCGCGGACCTCGCCCGGAGTGGGCGTCGTATCGCGGTGCTCGGTGACATGCTCGAACTCGGTTCTGAAGCTGATCGGCTTCACAAGGAATTGGCCTCTGACATCACCTCCAATGGCGTGAAGCACGTTTTCACCTGTGGCACGCACATGCGGCATCTTTTCGATGCATTGCCCGCGCCATTGCAGGGCGGTCATGCCGAGACATCTGGGAATCTGGCGCCGTTGGTGAGCCGATATGTCGGACCGGGCGACGTTGTCCTCATCAAGGGGTCGTTCGCGAGTGCCATGAGTCAGGTCGTGCAGAGCTTGTTGACCGTCGAGACTCAAAAACGCGCGGTCAACGGGTAAGGGGCTGGGAACGGGTCGATGCTATATTTCCTCGCTGAATACGCTGATCAGTTTGGGCCGCTGAATCTCTTCCGGTATCTCACCTTCCGGACAGGCGGCGCCGTACTTACCGCGTTGCTCGTGAGTTTCCTGCTCGGGCCAGTCGTCATCAGCTGGCTGAAATCAAGCCAAACCAACGGACAGCCGATTCGCGACGACGGTCCGGAAACACACCTTATTGCCAAACAGGGTACGCCGACGATGGGCGGATTCCTGATCCTCCTCGGGTTGGCGTTTGGGACGCTGTTGTGGGCCGATTTGAGTAACAATTATGTTTGGGCAACGCTCGTTGTGACGGTCGGTTTCGGGGCCGTCGGGTTTGCGGATGATTACCTGAAGGTCAGCCGCTATAGCCATCGGGGCCTTCCTGGAAAGCTGAAACTTTTGCTCGAAATTGGTGTTGCCGTTGTCGCAACTCTCTGGATCATGCACATCACGCGCGAACCCCTGAGCACCACGCTGGCGATACCTTTTTTCAAGGATGTTCTTATCGATCTGGGTTGGTTCTTCGTGCCGTTTGCGGTGCTGGTGATGGTAGGAGCCTCGAATTCGGTCAATCTGACGGATGGCCTCGACGGACTCGCGATCGTCCCGGTGATCATTGCGGCCAGCACCTTTGCTTTCATCACCTACATCGTCGGGAACGCCGTATTTTCTGACTATCTCCAGCTGCATGCCGTGCCTGGCGCAGGCGAATTGGCCGTGTTCTGCGGCGCGCTGGTCGGGGCCGGATTAGGGTTTCTCTGGTTCAACGCTCCGCCCGCGATGGTCTTCATGGGGGATACCGGAAGCCTTGCTATGGGTGGTGCGCTCGGTGCGATCAGTGTCGTCACCAAGCACGAACTCGTACTGGCCATCGTCGGTGGGTTGTTCGTGCTCGAAACTGTTTCGGTGATCGTACAGGTCGCCTCCTTCCGGCTTACGGGCCGACGGGTATTTCGCATGGCACCCCTACACCATCATTTCGAGCAAAAAGGGTGGGCGGAGCCGACGATCGTTATCCGTTTTTGGATCATCGCGTTCATCCTGGCCATGGTTGGCCTGGCGACGCTGAAGCTTAGGTGACGGTGTGGTGAAAGTGACTTCATTCGCGGGAGAACGGGTCGCCGTGCTTGGCCTGGGGCGAAGCGGATTGTCGGCAGCACGCGCACTGGCGGCAGGTGGTGCACATGTTCATGCCTGGGACGACAATGAGGTGCGGCGTTCGGACGCTGCTGCGGATCAGGTTCCTCTGACCAATCTCTATTCTTGTGCCTGGGATGATTTTGGGGCCCTGGTCCTGAGTCCGGGCATCCCGCTTCACCATCCTGCGCCGCATCCCCTTGTGATCGCGGCCCGCAATGCGAATTGTGATGTCATCGGGGATATCGAGCTGTTTGCCCGCGAAAAGCCCGCCGGGAAAATCGCGGCAATCACGGGGACCAACGGGAAATCCACGACGACGGTACTGACCGGCCATCTGCTGGAAGCAGGTGGAATCGCGGTTGCTGTCGGCGGCAATGTCGGGATTCCCATCCTTGACCTTCCCGAAGTGTCCGGCGACGGCGCCTACGTGATTGAATTGTCCTCCTACCAGATTGATCTCGCTCCTTCGCTGGCTGCTGATATCGCGGTGCTGCTCAATTTGAGCCCTGACCACCTCGATCGTCACGGCAACATGCAGGGGTACGTCGCAGCCAAGCGTCAACTTCTGGAGCGCCAACACTCCGGTCAGACCGCAATTGTTGGAATGGACGATGCCGAGAGCCGTGCGGTTTACGCCAGTTTGAACTCGTCTGGGCGCAGCAACACGATTACCGTCTCCGCTGGTGGAATGCCCGACGCGGATATCTTCGTGCGCGACGGCTGGCTTCACGACCGGATGGATGAGTCGGCGAGCCGCCCGCCGGTGGCGAACCTGCACGAGGCCGTCGATCTCAAGGGCGCCCACAACTGGCAGAACGCAGCCGCTGCCTACGCCGTTGCGCGATGCCTCGGATGCCCGTCAACCAAGGCCGCGGAGGCGTTGCTGAGTTTCCCCGGGCTGGAACATCGCATGGAAGACCTGGGAACCGTTGAGGGGATCCGCTTCATCAACGATTCCAAGGCTACAAATGTCGATGCCGCGACCCGGGCGCTGTCCTGCTACGACAATATCATTTGGATTGCGGGTGGGCGGGAAAAAGAGAGCGACCTCCAATCCCTCCAACCTTATTTTCCGAGAATCGCGCATGCTTTCCTGATTGGCGAGGCAGCCCAAACGTTCGCAAACGCTCTTGAAGGGCGTGTCCCGACAACGGTCTCCGGACGACTGGAAACTGCGCTGCCGGAGGCACATACATACGCTCTGTCACAAGAGCACAGGGATTCGGTGATTCTACTGTCACCAGCCTGCGCCTCTTTCGACCAGTTCAGTGATTTCGAGGCACGGGGCAACCGATTCAAGGAGTTGGTGCGCGCTCTGGCATCACTGCATGACGAAGCCAAAGGCAATCGACGCGCGGGAGGAGTCCAATGATCCTTCCCACGCGGACCGACCCATCGGTAATCGGCAAGTGGTGGTGGACGGTTGATCGCTGGATGTTGCTCGCCCTTTTGACGCTTTCGGTCATCGGCATTCTGATGGTGATGGCCGCAAGTCCAGCGGTCGCCGAGCGTTTGGGTTTTGACTCATTTCATTTCGTCCGGCGCCAGTTTATCTATTTCATGCCCGCGCTCACGGTAATGATCGGCGTGTCGCTTTTAACGCCTCTGGCCATTCGACGCGTTGCCGTCGTCGGCCTTCTGATCGCGATCTTTGGGCTCTTGGCAACTTTGCTGGTTGGTTACGAAGTCAACGGTGCCAGCCGTTGGGTCAAACTGGGTACGTTTGTCATTCAACCGTCAGAATTTGTGAAGCCGACGCTCGCGGTTGCGACTGCCTGGATGTTGGCAGAGCAGCAAAAAAATGAAAATTTTCCCGGCTACACCATCGCGGCAGGCCTCTTGGTGCTCGCATTGGCGTTGCTCGTCGCGCAACCCGATTTCGGAATGGCGGTTGTCGTCGGAGCTGTGTGCTTCGCGCAATTGTTCATGGGTGGAATGCCGACGACCTGGGTCGCTGTCCTGATCGTCGTGGGTCTTGGGGGCGTTTCGTTGGCATACGTTCTACTGCCCCACGTGGCCAGCCGTATCGATCGCTTTCTGGATCCGGAAAGTGGTGATTCCTATCAAGTCGACAAGGCCATGGAAGCATTTTCCAATGGTGGGATACTTGGTCGGGGACCTGGTGAAGGCATCGTCAAATTCGTCCTGCCCGACGCCCACAGCGACTTCATTTTTGCGGTGGTGGGCGAGGAGTTCGGGCTCTTTGCCGGGCTTGCGATCGTAGCCTTGTTCGCGTTCATCGTTCTGCGCGGCTTTTACCGGATGCTGCAGGAACGGAATATGTTCGTGCTGTTGGCCACGGGTGGACTCCTCGTGCAATTCGGCGCTCAGGCCATTGTGAATATGGGCGTCAACCTGCGCCTTCTTCCGGCCAAGGGAATGACATTGCCGTTCATTTCGTACGGTGGCTCTTCCCTTCTCGCACTGGCCTTGACGATGGGTATGGTTCTCGGCCTGACACGGCGGCGCAGCGGTCGGGAGCTCTCCTTATGACGGGACATGCCATCGTACTCGCTACCGGAGGGACCGGCGGGCACATGTTCCCCGCACAAGCCTTGGCGAACGAGCTGCTGCTTCGGGACGAGCGTCCCATCCTGATCACGGACGAACGTGGCGCGGAGCGCTCCGGATTCGATTCACGCGTCGACGTCCACACCGTCCGCGCCGGAGCCTTTATGGGCCAGACCGCATTCGGCAAGGCAAAGGGTTTCGCAAGCATCGCGGCAGGGTTTTGGGAATCCCGCCGTCTCCTCAAAGAGATCAAGCCGTCTGTCGTCGTTGGATTTGGCGGCTATCCGTCTCTGCCGACGATGCTGTCCGCGATCTACGCCAGGGAGCGGACGATGATCCACGAACAGAATGCCGTGCTCGGTCGGGTCAATCGATTGCTGGCTCCAAGAGTTGAGTCGATCGCAGTTGCATACATGAGCACGCAACAACTCAGTCCTGGGACCTTCGGGCGTGTGTCCGTCATCGGCAATCCGGTTCGCGACGCCATATCAGCGGTACGCGCCATTCCATACTCTCTTCCGGGCGATGAGGGTCCTTTCGAGCTACTCATTTTTGGAGGCAGTCAGGGCGCAGCCGTATTTTCAGACGTCGTTCCACGGGCGCTGGTCGAGCTCCCCAAACAGCACAGAGCGCGCCTGCGCGTCACGCAACAATGCCGGCCCGAGGATCTCGAACGTGTCCGCGAGATCTATGCGACGGCCGGCATCGTGGCGGATCTATCGACCTTCTTCGCCGACCTGCCAGCCAGGCTCGCTGTCGCCCACGCCGTGATAGCGCGTGCCGGCGCGTCTACGATCAGCGAGCTGACGGTGGCGGGGCGCCCCAGTATTCTGGTTCCCTATCCTACCGCCGCTGACGATCATCAAACGGCAAACGCCAAGGCCCTGGCCGATGAGGGCGCCGCTTGGATGATCCCGGAGGCTCGACTGTCACCCCGCGCGCTCGCGGAGACGCTGGAAGCCTTATTCGAGAACTCGCCTTATCTCGCGGATGTTGCCGGGAAGGCACGACACCTCGGGCGTTCGAACGCCGCTCAGGAAATGGCGGATGTCGTATGCCGGATGGCGTCGCCCAATGGTAACTCCGGTCGCGGAATGACAAACCACCATTCCCAGGACGAAGCGGCATGAGGTCACTTCCCCTCGATATCGGCCTTATCCATTTTGTCGGAATCGGCGGCATTGGCATGAGCGGTATTGCTGAGGTGATGCACAATTTGAACTACCGGGTTCAGGGTAGCGATATCTCTGAAAACGCGAGCGTGCGGCGTCTGCGCGACAAAGGAATTGATGTGATGCTGGGGCACGCCGCATCCCATATCGATGACGTCGCTGTCGTTGTCGTCTCCTCTGCTGTCAAACAGGAAAACCCCGAAGTCATGTCAGCGCGTGACCGGCTTATACCGGTTGTTCGGCGTGCAGAAATGCTTGCCGAATTGATGAGGCTGAAGTGGTCAATCGCCGTGGGCGGCACCCACGGCAAGACGACGACGACGTCCCTGGTTGCGGCGCTGCTCGATACGGCCGACTACGACCCAACGGTGATCAATGGCGGAATCATAAACGCCTACGGGACCAATGCCCGGTTGGGCGAAGGCGAGTGGATGGTCGTTGAAGCCGACGAGTCGGACGGCACGTTCGTCAAACTTCCCGCGACCATTGCCATCGTGACAAACATCGATCGCGAGCACATCGACTTTTATGGAACCTTCGACGCGGAACGGGCCGCATTCCAAGCTTTCGTGGAGAACATACCGTTTTACGGACTATGCGTGCTGTGCATCGATCATCCCGAGGTCCAGGCGATGATCGGACGGATATCTGATCGCCGAATCGTCACCTATGGATTGAGTCCTCAGGCCGACGTTCGGGGTGCGGACGTCGAATTCTCGTCACAAGGTACGGTGTTTGACGCTGTCATCAGCGACCGCCACGGATCGACGGCCACAGTGATTGAACGCCTCGAACTGCCAATGTTCGGCGAGCACAATGTCCAAAATGCGTTGGCCGCCGTTGCTGTGGCCTGGGAAATGGGTATCACGCCTGAGAAAATTCGGCTTGGGTTCTCTGAGTTCACTGGCGTCAAACGTCGCTTCACCAAAACCGGCGAAGCCGGGGGTGTGACCGTGATTGATGATTACGGCCATCATCCGATTGAAATCAGCGCCGTTCTCGCAGCCGCTCGCGGGGCATGTGATCAGCGCGTTGTCGCGATCGTTCAACCACATCGCTACAGCCGCTTGCACGACCTGTTTGAGGAATTCTGTGGCTGTTTCCATGACGCCGACACGATCGTCGTCGCGGATGTCTATGCTGCCGGAGAGCAGCCGATTCCGGATGTAAATCGTGACGCGCTCGTATCGGGTCTGCGCAAACACGGGCACAGGCACGTGGTGGCCTTGGAGGATCCCGACCAATTGCCCGAGCTCATCGCGGAGCTTACCGGGCCGGGAGATTTCGCGGTGTGTTTGGGCGCCGGGAACATCACGGTTTGGGCGAACGAACTTCCCAAGAAACTGTCTGAGATTCAAATGCGTCAGGATCAGATCGTGCAGGGAGCAGGATGATGGCGGCCTCCGCACCTATCCGTCCTCCTCTTCTTGACCGATTGCCGGTTTCACGCGGCGAGCTCAGGGCGGCCGTCCCTCTTGCCAAGGCAACGTGGTTCCAGGTCGGTGGCTCGGCCGAGGTTCTCTTCAGACCCTTGGATCTGGAAGACCTGGTGACATTTCTGAAAGCGAAACCTGCGGACGTGCCCCTGACAGTGCTGGGGGCGGGAACCAACGTGTTGGTCCGCGATGGCGGAATTGAGGGTGTGGTTGTCCGTCTCGGAAAATCATTCGCGCAGGTACAGGTTGATGACGATCGGGTGGTCGCCGGCGGTTCGGCCATGGACGTCAATGTCGCGCGCGCCGCGGCGGCAGCCGGTATCACGGGGCTGGAATTCCTCAGCGGCGTTCCCGGCACGATTGGTGGTGCCATCCGGATGAATGCGGGCGCGTATGGAGCCGAACTCAGCGACGCGATCGTATCCGCAGAGGCAATCGATCCCAATGGCGAACGCCGCGTGCTGAAGACCACCCAGCTGGGGTTCACGTATCGCGGCTGCAGCATCCCCGAGGATTGGATATTCATATCCGCCGTATTGCGGGGGCAGAAGGATCTGCCGGCCGCAATAAAGGCGAAGATGGCCAACGTCCAAGTCACACGAGCCGAGACTCAGCCCATTCGCTCGAAGACCGGCGGTAGCACGTTCGCCAATCCCACCGAACCGGAGGCCGCTGGCGTCAAGGCATGGGAATTGATTGATCAAGCGGGATGCCGTGGGCTCAAGCGCGGTGACGCAATGGTCTCCAATCTCCATTGCAATTTCCTGATCAACAACGGCGCCGCTTCCGCGACGGACATGGAATCCTTGGGAGAAGAGGTTCGCCGCCGCGTAGCTGAAACGTCGGGAATTGTTCTGCGTTGGGAGATTCGACGGATTGGAAGTCTCGCCCAAGGACTGACCGCGCAGGACGTACCGGATGGAGGTGACGCCTCATGAGCCAGCACGTCGCAGTCCTCATGGGTGGATGGTCAGCGGAGCGCGAAGTCTCGCTGGTCACTGGACAGGCGGCGTGCACGGCGCTCGAAGACGTGGGCTACCGCGTGACACCGATTGATGTTGCACCGGACATCTTTGACGTGCTCAGCGATCTCGAACCCGAAATCGCATTCAATGCGCTTCATGGCCGCTTCGGAGAGGACGGATGCATACAGGGAATTCTTGAGGTTCTCAAAATTCCATACACGCATTCGGGCGTCTTGGCGTCGGCGCTTGCCATGGACAAGCCGCGAGCCAAGCAGATGTTCGCATCGGTCTCCATACTTTGCCCGGAGGGCCGGGTCGTCCACCGCGACGAGGTCTTGGAAGGCAAGGTCTTCGAACCGCCATATGTCCTGAAGCCGATGAATGAAGGATCGAGCGTCGGAGTCCGTTTGGTCTTCGAGGGAGACAACATATCCCCTCTCGATGAGGCCAACTGGGCGTACGGCGAATACGTGCTGATGGAACGGTACATTCCGGGCCGTGAAATTCAGGTGGCCGTCATGGATGACAAAGCCCTCGGTGCCATCGAAATCCGTCCCAAAAAACGATTCTACGATTATGAGGCCAAGTATTCGGATGGCTGGGCCGATCACGTCATGCCTGCAGATATTCCCGAAGCTGACTACCAGGAGAGCCTCCGGCTCGCACTGCTTGCACATCAGACTCTGGGGTGTCGCGGCGTCACTCGCGCCGATCTTCGTTATGACGACACGCTTAACGGCGCCGCACGCTTCTACATGTTGGAAATCAACACGCAGCCCGGCATGACGCCGCTCTCGTTGGTTCCCGAAATCGCCGCCTTTGTCGGTATTTCGTTCGCGGAATTAATGGATTTTCTCGTAAAGGACGCGGGGTGCCAGAGATGACTTCGACGCGTTCGGATAGGACACCCCAACGCGCGGCCAAAGCTCTGTGCGCACCTCATCTGCCGTCAAGCCGGCCATCGATACGGCGTGGCCGGGTTTTCCGGGCCCTGTCGCTACGGAAAATGGGACGCATCGCATTTCTGCCTTTGGTCTTCGCGGCAATCGCGTTCGGTTCCTATTGGATACTTCGCAGCAACACCGTTGAAGATCTGATGGGGAATGCCGAGCGCCTCTACCGGAACCTGATGGTGTCGAGCGGCCTGACGGTGAGCGAGGTCGTTGTCACGGGGCGGCGTAACACGCAGCATTCGGATATCGCCATGGCACTGGCTGTGTCACAGGGTGATCTATTGTTCGAGGTGCTTCCCCGGTCCGCGCGCGAGCGTATCGAGGCGCTTGGCTGGGTTCGATCCGCGACAGTTCGCAGGCAATTTCCTGACACGGTGCTGATCAACATCGTGGAACGGAGACCGTTCGCGCTTTGGCAACGAGACGGTAGGCTTTCGCTCATTGATCGTGAAGGTCAGGTCATCAACTCAAAAGACTTGGCGGCCTTTGGCGGTCTCCCCGTCATTGTCGGTGAAGACGCTCCGCAACATGTCGGCGCGCTGGTTGCAATTCTGGCCCGAAAACCGACGCTGCTCGCGCAATTGGATGCTGCGACACGGGTGTCTGGTCGCCGCTGGAATATTCGGTTGCAAAGTGGAATGGACATCAGGCTGCCGCAACACGGCGTTGCTGAAGCATGGGACCTGTTGGCGTCGTTGATAGCGGAACACAGGCTTCTCGAGCGAGATGTCATTGCGATCGATCTCCGGGTGAAAGACCGGCTGGCAATGCGGCTCGGTCCGGCCAGCGCGGCAACCCGGCGTGGAGAAGGACGAAACACGTGAGAGTGGAACCGCTGTTGCCCGTCAATAACACCAAACCGACGCGCGTTTCCCGCAATGGATTGATTGCGGCGCTCGATGTCGGATCGACGAAGGTCTGCTGCTTCGTTGCCCGGGTTAGTCCGCAGGACGGCATTCGGGTGGTTGGCATTGGTCATCAGGTTTCCCGTGGAATGCGCAGCGGAACGGTGGTCGATATCGACGCGACCGAATTGGCGATCAGGAGCGCGGTGGATGCGGCTGAGCGCATGGCCGGCGAGACCGTCAAGCGTGTGTTCGTCAATCTTTCCTGTGGCGATCCTGTGTCGCACACGGTCGGTGTGGAAGTATCTGTATCAGGGCATGAAATCGAGAATGCCGATCTACAGCATGTCTTGCACCAGGGCATGGCCCGCGCTGAACCGGGTGAACGTGAAGTGGTGCATGCCATTCCAGGGTCTTTCACGATCGACGGCACTGGAGGCGTACGGGAGCCGCGGGGAATGGTGGGCTCTCGGCTCGGTGTCGATATGCACATCGTCACGGCGGCGGTCGGACCGTTGCGGAATGCACAAATTTGCGTCGAGCGGGCCATGCTGGAACCCGAGGGCATGGTCCTGTCGGGTTATGCGTCCGGACTGTCGAGCCTCGTTGAAGATGAGCGTGACTTGGGTGTGACCTTACTCGACATGGGAGGCGGCACCACGTCCATCGCCGTCTTCAATGAAGGGAATCTGGTGTTTGCGGATGTCGTTCCGGTTGGCGGCCAGCACGTCACCAATGACATCGCTCGCGGATTGGCAACGCCCATGTCCCAGGCGGAGCGGATGAAGACGCTCTTCGGGAATGCGACCCCCAGTCCTTCCGACGAACGCGACATGATCGATGTGCCGCAGGTTGGGGAGTCCGATCGCGCGACGGCAAATCATATTCCCCGGTTGGCGTTGACCGGGATCATCCAACCTCGCCTTGAGGAGACGCTGGAGATGGTTCGGGACCGCTTGGAGTTCTCGGGACTGAGCCGGGCATCCGGCAGGCGATTGGTGTTGACGGGTGGGGCGAGCCAGCTTCACGGCGTTAGAGAACTGGCATCGCGCGTGCTCGACAAGCAAGTTCGAATCGGGCGGCCGGTGGCCATCCAGGGTCTTGCTGAAGCGACGGGAGGTCCCGCGTTCGCGACCTGTGCCGGCCTCCTGATCTACGGCGCGCACGGGTACGCGGAATCCCTCAAACCACTCGATGAACCCTCGCACGAGGCGCGCGCAGGACTCGCGCGCATCGGTCGGTGGTTCAAACAGAATTTTTAGATCTTCGGAACCAATGGAACTTCTTACAGAAAGAAAAAACGAGGCAGGAACGATGGAAATGATTGATCGAAGAAGAACCGCGTCAAAGAAATGTAACTGCTTAGTGGGAGATGAAAAATGACCATCAAACTCAGTTTGCCCGAAGTAACCGAACTGAAGCCGCGGATCACGGTTATTGGCGTCGGCGGTGCCGGCGGTAACGCCGTGAACAACATGATCAGTGCCAATCTCGAAGGCATAGATTTCGTTGCCGCTAATACGGATGCACAGGCCTTGAGCCATGCGTTGACGGAACGTCGCATTCAGTTGGGAATAAACGCCACCCAAGGCCTTGGAGCCGGCGCGCGGCCCGAAATTGGTCGCGAGGCAGCTGTAGAGGCCCACGATGAGATCATGGATCACATCCAAAACAGCCACATGGTGTTCATCACGGCTGGCATGGGGGGTGGAACTGGAACGGGTGCGGCTCCCGTAATTGCCAAGTCAACGCGGGAGCAGGGCATCTTGACTGTCGGCGTCGTGACCAAGCCGTTCCATTTTGAGGGCGGCCGGCGGATGGAGATTGCCGAAGCCGGAATTGAGGAGCTGCAAAATTACGTCGACACGCTCATCATCATTCCCAATCAGAACTTGTTCCGTGTCGCCAACGAGGAAACGACATTCGCCCATGCCTTTAGGATGGCTGACGAGGTGCTGTCCCAGGGTGTGCGCGGCGTGACCGACTTGATGGTGATGCCGGGCTTGATCAATCTCGACTTTGCGGACGTCAGGTCCGTCATGCACGAGATGGGCAAGGCGATGATGGGAACCGGCGAAGCCGAAGGCGGCAACAGGTCCATCGAAGCAGCGGAGGCGGCGATTTCCAATCCGCTGTTGGAAGATGTTTCGATGAAGGGTGCGACAGGACTGCTGATTAACATCACAGGCGGTCCCGATATGACCCTGATGGAGGTCGATGAAGCGGCGAACCGGGTCCGCGAAGAAGTCGATTCCCACGCGAGCATCATTTTTGGAACCAGTCTTGATCCAGAGCTCGAGGGTCGGGTGCGGGTCTCGATCATTGCCACGGGTATTGAATCGGAAGCGATTGCTGCACCGCCACCGCTTCCGATGCCTCGGCTTCATGTCGTGGGAGGCGCTCAGGGCCAGACCACCGTTGCCGAGACCGCTGAGACCTTTGAACTGGCCGCGACATCTGGACAGGAATTTGAAATGCTGATTTCGGCCGAGACGGCCGAAGCGCCTGAGGTCATGTCGGAAGGAATCAATCCGATTCTTGAGGTCGAGATAACGCCGCTCGAGATGGGCGAGCCCGCAGCGGAAATTGCGTTTGGCACACCGGATGCTCTACCAGAGCCCGCGGCGGAGGTAGACGGGGAAGAAGTGGCGATGGAAGCCAATATCGGCGCCCTGGTGAATGCCTTGTCAAAGAACGATGAACCGGCCAGTGCTGAGGCAACCAGTGCCGAGTCAGCCAGTGTGGAAGCGGCGGCAACGCCGAAACCAGCGCCGCAGGCCGAAGTAGCACCGCCGGTGGACGCGTTCATTCCGCCCAAGCCGATGGAGGCCCAGGCTCGCGCACCTCGTGCTGAGAAACCTGAGCCTTTCGCTGAGGCTGCGATGACCAATGGTGCACGGACCACCTCCAATCGCGCCGGATCACCAAGTCTGCTTGAGCGGATGACCGGTACGGGCAGAGCCCGTAAAGCGCGAGAAACTGCGGATGAGTCAGCGACGTCGTCGGGTGCGGCAACCACTCCCAAGGTGGATTCTGCAACGCCAAGTACTGCCCCGGCGCCGAGTGCCGAGACAGTTGCGCCTGCGCTGCCGCAAGTCGAGGCAAGCGACCGGCTGGCGCCTCCCCGGCTGGACGAGGATTTGCTGGATATTCCCGCCTTCCTTCGGCGGCAGGCGAATTGAGGCTGTCCAAGGACAAGACTGCGGTTCCCGCCATGCTGCACATCGATTCCAGCGTGGCGGGAACATGCAACACTTTGAAATAAAGAGTGATTTGTCGGGATTCTGTAGGAATTGTTACAAACAGGCCAAGAACTTGTTGGTTGTCTTGTAGTTGTTCGGATTGTGTGCGGTAAGAGCCGGTTCTGGCCTTCGAAGTTGCCGTCACAGCGTGAATGTTTAGTGGGAAGTGAGGCCCAGCGTGGATTCCATCGGATTGGACGCAACAGTGCGCCAGCATACCTTGAAGCACCGGATTGGTTGCACGGGTGTCGGATTGCATTCGGGCAAGCGGGTCGCGATGAATCTTCATTCGGCGCCGCCGGGCACCGGCGTGGTGTTCCAGCGTACCGACCTCTCCGATGACATTTGTCGAGTCCCGGCCTTGTGGGATCATGTTTGCGATACGACGCTTTGCAGCACGATCTCGAATGACAGCGGCGTGCGGGTTGCCACGGTCGAACATTTGATGGCGGCGCTGGCAGGTTGCGAGATCGACAATGTTCTGGTCGAGCTCGACGGCCCGGAAGTCCCCATCATGGACGGCAGTGCGGCGCCATTCGTATTTCTAATTGAATGCGCGGGCTCTGTTGCCCAGAACGCCGCCAGGCGTGTCGTGCGGGTGATTAAGGATATTTCCGTCGAGGACGGGAACAGACTCGTGAAATTGAGCCCTGGCGATGGACTGTCGGTGAGCCTGGAAATCGATTTTGACAATCCTTATGTTGCCCGACAGACCCATTGTTTTGATGTCAACGGTTTGACGTTCAAGGACGAACTGTGCCGCGCGCGGACGTTTGGATTCGAGAACGACATCGAAGAAATGCGGAACCTCGGTCTCGCTCAAGGCGGGTCATTGCAGAACGCCATTGTGGTGGGCGAAAACGGGATCATCAACGAGGGCGGACTACGGTACGATGATGAGTTTATCCGCCATAAGGCTCTCGATGCGGTCGGCGATCTTTATCTGGCTGGTGCACCGATCATGGGGACCTACCAAGGTATTCGTGCCGGCCATGGGATGAACAATGCCCTATTGAGAGCTCTGTTTGCTGATCTAGATGCCTGGGAAATGGTTGAGACCTCGACTGATGGTCTCGAAGTTGTGGTTCCGGACTGGAATCCGCTTGAGGCTGCTCCCATCGCCGCGATCGCTTAATCCTTCTGTAGAGTTGGCGTCTGCGGGGCGCCCGGCATTTTGCTTGGCGCTTCGCGCATTTATGGCTCGTGCTATAATCGCCGCCAACGCGCGGCGGATTGAAGGGCGATCCTTCAACCACGGGCATCCGATTGCAAAGTGCACTGATCAAGATATGAGATTTATTGGTAGCCGTCGGCAGGAGTTGTTGAGAGCCACCCACGCTGGTATTCTGGTGACGCTTTTTCTTGGCGGCGCGCTCGCGCTTTCATCGTGTGCTTCCGACGACGTTGAATATGTGGAGCGGCCGGTCGAGGAGCTTTACAACAGTGCGATGGACCTGCTGTTGGGCGGCAGTTACACCGCCGCTGCCCAGGAATTCGACGAAGTCGAACGCCAGCATCCATATTCGGTTTGGGCGACCAAGGCGCAGCTCATGGCCGCGTTCTCATATTATCAGACCAATCAATATGATCAGGCGATCCTGTCCGCGAGCCGATTCATTCAATTGCACCCGAATAGCGTCGATACGCCCTACGCTTTCTATCTCGTGGCGATCAGCTATTACGAGCAGATTACCGATGTCGGGCGGGACCAGCGCGTCACGGAGCAGGCTCTTGCTGCTCTGAGCGAATTGGGCCGTAGGTTTCCCGACACCGAGTACGCACGGGACGCCAGGTTGAAGGTTGAGCTTGCCCGGGATCATCTCGCGGGCAAGGAGATGGAAATCGGCCGGTTTTATCTTTCGGAGGGGCAATTTGTCTCGGCAATCAACCGGTTTCGAATCGTTATTGAACAATACCAGACGACGACCCATGCGCCCGAAGCGTTGCACCGTCTGGCGGAAGCATATATGGCGCTTGGCATAACGGACGAGGCTCAAACGGCGGCGGCTGTTCTTGGGCACAACTACCCAGGAAGCCTTTGGTATCAGGATTCCTATGCCTTGCTGACGGGACGTGATTTGCGCCCGCAGGAATCGCAAGACTCCTGGATCAGCCGCGCTTGGAGATCGGTGTTCTAGCGCGCACATAATGCTCACAGGTTTGTCCATCCGGGACTTCGTCCTTATCGAGCGCCTCGATCTCGAGCTTGAGTCCGGACTCTGTGTGTTGACCGGTGAGACGGGGGCGGGAAAATCGATCCTGCTCGATGCTCTCGGCCTTTGCCTTGGGAATCGCGCGTCGGGCGGTTTGGTGCGGTCCGGTGCTCAGCAGGCGGATGTCACCGCGATTTTTGAACTCCCGCCGGCCCATGTGGCGCAGGAACTTCTCCAGGAGCAGGGCCTGAACATCTCGGAGGAGATGATACTGCGCCGCGTGGTAACTTCCGAAGGGCGGAGCCGGGCTTATGCCAATGACAGGCCGGTCAGCGCCGCGTTCTTGCGCGAACTTGGCATGACCCTCGTCGAAATTCAGGGGCAACACGATCTGGCCTTGTTACTCGACCCATCAAATCATCGGCAATTGCTCGACCAGTATGCTGGCCTGGAGGTTCAGGTGGCCGACGTCGGAACCGCATACGAGTCCATGAGAGCGGCGAATCAGGCCTTGCAAGAGGCGCATGTCGAATTGGAACGTGCGCGCGCCGACGAAGACTACCTCCGTCATGTTGTCGAGGAATTAAGTGCGCTGGATCCTCAGCCGGACGAAGAAGATTCTCTCGCAGCGGAGCGAAGTCTCCTTATGCACGCGGAACGCCTCGCTGAGTCGCTCTCCGAAGCCCTGGCGTCCCTCACTTCTGAAGATGGAGCTCAAATTGGACTGCGCCGTGCCGAGCGCTCATTGGAACGGTCGCTGGAGCAGGCGGCAGGCAGGTTCGATGAGGCCATCACGGCAATCGGACGCGCGGGCGCCGAGACCATGGAGGCGATCGCGATCGTCGAGGATCTCAACCGGGACCTGACCGGTAATCCAGCCCGGTTGTCGGTGGTCGAAGACCGCTTGTTTAACCTGCGCGGGTTGGCACGCAAGCATCAGACGGCTGTCTCCGAATTACCCGCGGTCTTGCAGGCGTTCGCCGAACGACTCGCCGTCATTGACTCGGGGAGCGGAGAATTGAACCGGCTCTCCGAACGAGCCGACACTTGTCGGAAAGACTATGAGAATTCAGCGGCGTCCTTGAGTGCAAATCGCCTCGCCAGCGCCCGAGAGTTTGATGCCGGAGTCAATGCAGAACTCCCGCCGTTGAAACTCGGTGACGCGGTTATCGAAACCACCGTCGGGACACTGTCCGAGGAACGCTGGGGACGGGATGGTTTCGATCGTATTGCCTTCCAGGTCACGACAGGCCCAGGACAGCAGATGGGATCGCTGTCGAAAGTCGCATCCGGAGGTGAACTCAGCCGGATCATGTTGGCCTTGAAAGTCGTCCTCTCCCAGACTCGGGGTTCGCGCACATTAATTTTCGACGAAGTTGATCGCGGAATTGGCGGTGCCACGGCGGATGCAGTCGGTGCACGATTGGAGCAATTGGCGCAGGACTCGCAGGTTCTGGTGGTTACCCACTCTCCGCAGGTTGCCGCGCGGGGAGTTCATCATTGGCTGATCAGCAAGACCACCAGCGATGAGCGTGCGTCGACGAGTGTTGATCGCCTCAATCGTGAAACGCGGCGTGAGGAACTCGCTCGCATGTTGGCTGGTGCACGAGTGACCGATGAGGCTCGCGCGGCCGCGGATAGCCTTATCGCAGAGCAGGCCTCATGACGCGCGCGACGAACACGGAATCATCAGCCGAAATCAACATTGAAGCGCTTACCGAGCAGCAGGCAGCGACTGAACTGAAGCACCTGGCTGCCGAGATCGGACAACACGACCGCAGCTATCATCAACTCGATGCGCCGACGGTCAGCGATGCTGCGTACGATGTTCTGCGGCGGAGAAATCAGGCTATAGAAGCACGGTTTCCGGCCCTTGTTCGTGACGACAGCCCCTCCCGCCAGGTTGGTGCCGCGCCGGCGCAGGGATTTCGCAAGGTGCGTCATTCCCATCCCATGTTGTCGCTCGACAACGCGTTTGATGACGAAGACGTTGTCGACTTCTTGGGAAAGATTCAGCGATTCCTCGGGCTGGAGCCTGACGCTGAGATTCACATCGTGGCCGAGCCGAAGATCGACGGCCTGTCGGCGGCGCTGCTCTATGAAAATGGAACCCTGGTTCGCGGTGCAACGCGTGGCGATGGAGAGACGGGCGAGGACATCACGAATAATCTGCGCGTCACCGGCGATGTGCCACATACCCTTAAAGGGCAGGGCTTTCCCGAGAGATTGGAAATTCGGGGCGAAGTCTATATGCGGCGGGAGGATTTTTTTGCCCTCAACGAAGCACAGGAAAAAGCCGACAAGCAAGTGTTCGCCAATCCCAGGAATGCCGCAGCCGGCAGTCTTCGCCAATTGGATTCGGAAATCACCAGGACTCGTCCAATCCGATTTTTTGGTTACGCCTGGGGAGAGGTCTCTGAACCGATCTCGGACAGCCTTTGGGAAGCGCGGGAGAAACTCTCACAGTGGGGATTCGCGCTCAACGAGCCTACCCGGTTGTGCAAATCACTCGATGCCATACTGGAGCATTATCGGTATCTGGAGGAATCGCGTGCCTCGCTGCCGTTTGATATCGACGGCGTTGTCTACAAAGTCGACCGGCTCGACTGGCAGGGCCGACTGGGTATGGTCAGTCGCGCACCGCGCTGGGCAGTGGCGCATAAATTTCCCGCGGAAAAGGCACAGACTCTGCTCAAGTCGATTGATATTCAGGTCGGTCGAACCGGTACGTTGACGCCGGTCGCGCGCCTGGAGCCGGTGACGGTCGGCGGCGTCGTCGTGAGCAATGCGACACTTCACAACGAGGACGAGATCGAGCGTAAGGACGTGCGGCCGGGCGATACCGTTATCGTTCAGCGTGCGGGTGACGTCATTCCTCAGGTCGTCGAGGTTGTTATGGAACACCGTTCGAAAGGCGCGCGGCGGTTCAAGTTCCCTGACGTGTGTCCCGAGTGCGGGAGTGCCGCGGTTCGAGAAGAAGACGAGGCGGCGCGCCGCTGCACCGGAGGGTTGATCTGTCCCGCCCAGGCTGTAGAGAGGCTGCGCCATTTTGTCAGTCGGAATGCCTTTGATATCGAAGGCCTTGGCGAGAAACAGATTTTGGCCTTCTGGCAGGAAGGAGTCGTGAAGGAACCAGCCGATATTTTTGCACTGGCACGGCGCAACAACGATGAGGCAACGATCGATCCACCGCTCCAGGATTGGGAAGGCTGGGGGGAGACCTCGGTCCGCAACTTATTTGCGGCTATCGATCTTCGCCGTAACATCGCGATCGATCGATTCCTTTACGCGCTCGGCGTCCGCCATGTCGGTCAGGCCACGGCGCGGCTCTTGGCACGGCATTACGAGACGCTTGAGCGATTTTTGAACGCCATGGCCGCGGCCCAGGATCGCGACGCTGAGGCATTCCACGATCTCGTGGATATCGACGGTATCGGCCCTAAGGTCGCTGGGATCATCGTCGAGTTCTTTGCCGAACCACACAATGTAACGGCGATAGAAGATCTACGCGCGGAACTCCACGTTGAGGATGCTGAGCGCATCGACAATGAATCGGAGATCGCCGGAAAAACCGTTGTCTTCACGGGGACATTCGAGACCGTCACGCGTGCCGAGGCCAAGGCGAAGGCGGAGACGTTGGGGGCCAAAGTCGCAAGCTCAGTGAGCGCCAAAACAGACTATGTCATTGCCGGTCCGGGAGCGGGTTCGAAGTTGAAGAAGGCACAAGAATTGGAATTGACTGTTTTGAGTGAAGCGGATTGGTTCGATCTCGTCGGCGCTCCATGAGCGGGCGAACGAAGCGAGGTATCCAGTGACCGAGTCCCTACCCAAAGACGGTGATGGAGCGGGAGTCCGCTTTCCTCCGCCCTTCATATACGCAGTGTTCTGTGGTGCCGGCCTGACCCTGGAAGAATTTTGGACGCTGCCGCTGCTTGAATGGAGTTTCGTCTCCATTGCCGGTTGGGCGCTGATAGCGGCTGCCTTCCTTCTGATGGCGATATGCGTCGTCTACATGCGGCGGGCACAGACAACGGTTTGTCCGGACAGGCCGACCGATGCCATCGTGTCGGGCGGACCCTTCGTGTACTCCCGCAATCCAATCTATGTCGGTTGGCTGATCCTGTATTTCGGTGTCGCGCTGGTTTGGGGCGGTGGGTGGACGTTAATTTTCGCCATTCCGTGTGCCGCCGTCATCCACTATTACGCAATCGCGCGTGAAGAGCGCTATCTCGAGCGTACGTTCGGCGCGTCCTATACCGATTACACGGCGCGCGTTCGAAGGTATCTGTGATTTGCATGAATCCGGAACTGAACCAGGCGTCGCAGCTTCATCCGCCGATTGGTGATGTCGCTGTCTGAAGCCATGCGGCCGTCTCTGAATCGACGAGACCGGCGAGATCCTCATAAACCATCTGGTGATAGGTGTTGAGCCACGCCAATTCGTCTGCGTTCAGCAGCGTGCTGTCCACGAGGTTTCGGTCTATCGGCGCGCGCGTCAGTGTTTCGAATCCGAGGAGCGGTTTCTCTCCATCCGGGGGTTGTCCGCACTCGATCACGGCGACCAGGTTTTCGACGCGAATGCCGTATTCCCCCGACTTGTAGTAACCGGGCTCATTGGAAACGATCATTCCCGGTTTGAAAGCCACCGTGTTGCCCATCTTCGAGATTCGCTGCGGACCTTCATGGACTCCGAGGTAACTTCCGACGCCATGACCCGTTCCATGATCGTAGTCGAGCCCCGCCTGCCACAACGGCAACCGTGCGAGCACATCGAGCTGTGAGCCGGTTGTGCCTTGCGGAAACCGGGAAGTTGCCAAAGCGATATGCCCTTTGAGCACCCGCGTAAATCGGTCGCGCATCTCTTCGGTCGGCCCTCCGACTGCGATGGTGCGCGTGACGTCCGTGGTTCCATCTAGATACTGGGCGCCGGAGTCCACGAGATAGAGGGACCCATTCTCAATTTTACGATTGGTCTTCTCGGTCACCCGGTAGTGGACCACGGCACCGTTCGGTCCGGCACCCGAGATCGTATCAAAGGACAGCCCCCTGAAATGATCGCTGCTCTCGCGGAAAGACCTGAGCTGTGCCGCGGCCGTCAACTCGTCGAGCTCACCGTCTGGGGCGGAATTCGAAAACCAGCACAGGAACCGGGTCAGCGAGGCACCATCTCGCCGGTGCGCGGCGCGGGTGCCGTCCAGCTCAACGGCATTCTTGCAGGCTTTGGGAAGTTGGCAGGGGTCGGTCTCGCGGACGATTTCGGCGCCGGCGGCCTCCAGGAGCTGGAATATCCAGGCTGATGCGCTGTTCGGATCGGCGAGAACCTTTTGGCCGGCAAGGTCGCTCAAGGCATCGGGCAGCTCGTTCTCCGGTCGTACCGTGACACCGTTACCGAGATGGGCGCGTACGGTGTCATCGAGCTTCCGAGGATCGATGAACAGGTCGACGTCGGCGTTATCGCGCAGCAGGGCGTAACTCAGCGAGATTGGCGTGTTCGGGACATCTTCACCACGGACGTTGAGAAGCCAGGCGATCGAGTCAGGAGCCGTGAGCACGGCGCCGGATAGGCCATCGCTTGCCAGATCGGCGGCAAGGCGTGTGCGCTTGTCGGCGCTCGATTCTCCCGTGAAGGCAATGTCATGACCTGTCAGAGGCGCGGCAGGGGGCTCGGGCTGATCGTTCCACACCGAGTCCACGGGATTTGGATCGGCGGGCACCAATGCGGCTCCGGCATTCTTACAGGCCTTACGGATTCGCTCCAGGGATCTCTCCGTGTGCAGCCGCGGGTCGAAACCGAGGGACATGTCCTTGGAGAGATGCGCCTGCAACCATTCGTTCGGCGGCTCTTCGGTGACGTGCCGAATCTCGTAGCGTGACGTATCGACCTGGTCGGCGGCCTGGAGCGTATAGCGTCCATCAACGAATACTGCCGCCTGGTCTGAGAGCACGATGGCGGTGCCGGCCGAACCGTCAAAGCCGGTCAACCACGAGAGGCGCTCGGCATATGGGGCGATGTACTCCCCGTTATGCTCATCGGATCGTGGCACCAGGAATCCATCCAGCTGCCGCCGTTTGAGTTCGGTGCGCACGGCGTCGAGACGTGCCGCTGCCGTGTCTTGCTCGTTCCTGACCAACGTATCCATCACTCTCGCTCGAGGGTCGCAAATTTGAGGTGCCGGGCATTATGTAAGTTCCGTCACGGCGGCAGCAAATCGTCGCAGTGGAACCCTGGAATTAGGACATAGATGACGGCCCTCGAACCGCTATGCAATAGCGGCATTGCTGGTATGAAAAATGCGAACATATTTTTCTTCCAAAGCTTCTTGAAATCCGAGTTGATCGTAACCAATTAGTGGCGCCAGTGGAGTCACCGGCGAGGGATTTGTATGCCTGGTCAGTGATCCGAAATTCAGTTCCAGGAGTAATACTATGACTGCCCGCGCATCTAACGTTCTCAATATGATTCCAGTCTGGATCGCGAATGCGGTTCACGGAAGTCATGAACTATTCACGCGATGGCACACCCGCCGGAACACGTATGACCTATTGATGTCGTTGGACGATCGTCATTTGGATGACATCGGTCTGACGCGTGGCGACATCTGGTCGGCGGCTAATGGCGACTTTCGTAAATCGGCTGCGAACAGCAATTCCGCCGCAAAGGATGCTGCCTAAACAGGACGTATCTAGATTTGTATAAGGCGCTGAAGTGGGACTGAGGTTCCCGTAAGTCGTGCGGTATGCAGTTTTTGCAATGCTGAGTCTTGAATTCAGCGCGTGTGAAAATTCTTGAACGGCTTATATGTACCCCAGCGCAAGGTCGCGCACCGGCCGGTCCCGGAGGACCGGCCGTACTTTGATGAGAGGTAGTGTTTGTTATGAGTAAGTTGCTAGATTTTTCCGAGGGTTCGTTCTGGCCTGGAATAGAAGGTGATGGCGCGCAAAAGCCCGCCAATGTCTCGCGTGTGGTCCGTGAAGGATTTCGCGAGATTGTCACCTGCGCTCTTGAGCCGTTGTTTCCCGCCGACGTTCTCACCCACCGCAAATAAGCGGTTGAACGCTCGCTGAGTCTGTGGAGGATCGGCGCCGGACAATTTGAACGGCGCCGCTCCACAAGCCCCTCAAAAAAAACTCACTTCTGACGACTCGGGAAACGAGTTTCGCGAAGCCGGGCGCGGAATTGTCTTGCGCATCGCACGACTGGGACCTCGCAGCACGAGGGTTGACCAGCCGCGGATGCGGATACGTTTTTCGAGAACCATCCGGTTGAACCGATAGGGGAAGAGTACCCGGCGTTCCTGCTGGCGCAAAAGACCGGACAGGATCACTCTTCCGCCGGGCGCGAGGTGTTTTCCTATATCCCTTGCCATCCAGATCAAGGGCGCAGCGAGGATGTTGGCGACGATGAGATCATAGGGTTTGTTTTTGGAAACCCTATGGTGGCAACAGCCATTCGACATCGCGAAATCGATCTTACGATGCAGATGATTGAGGCGGGCAGCTGTCTGCGCAAACTCGATCGCACGTGGATCGATATCCACGCCGAGAACACGGCAGTTCCAGGTGCGGCACACGGCCATGGAGAGGATGCCGGATCCCGCTCCCAGATCCAGCGGACGCTTGATTCGAAGGCGTTTCGCCAAATCATCGAGCGCGATCAAGCAACCATAAGTGCTTTCGTGGGTCCCGGTGCCGAACGCCGGCCCCGCATTCACGGTGAGCGTCACGGCACCCGGAGGTATGACTCCTTTGTAGTGGCTCGCGTGTACGAAGAACCTGCCTGCGCGAACGGGTTTGCTCGATTGCTGAGATGAAACGACCCAATCCCGGTCCGGAACCCGTTGGATCCGGGGTTTGACGGTAATCCCGGCGTCACCCAGCTCGCGTATGGAGCTCGCGAGCGCGCTGACGTCCGGCTCTTCCGAACACATAATTTCGACCCGCCAGAGCTGGTGTGCCTCGATTGTGGCGCTGTCACTTAGGGCATTGGACGTCACCGCCAGGACAGTGTCTGAATCTCCATCGAGGAGGTCGGCATCACCGCTCAATGCGCGCGTCAGAGACTCTTCGGCCTGGGCCAGATCGTTTCGGGCGATCGTTACTGCAACGGTCCACAGATCCACATCGGTTGCCATGGCGACTGCGGACCGGAGGGCTAGACCGTCTCGACGAAGCTGTCGATGACCTTCTTTGTTCCCGCCTTATCAAACGCGACGTGAAGGCGGTCGCCGTCAACGGACAATACCTGGCCATAACCGAACTTCTGATGAAACACCCGGTCGCCGATGCGATAGGTCCCCGCAGATTCTCTCTTGGCGACGGTTTCAGCCCGGCCTTCGATGACCAATCCTCCCGAGGTGACAGCTCGGCCAAAACGGCTTTGCCGACGTCCATTTTGCGGCCGGTCGATAACCCCGAAGGCGCTTCCCTGACCGTCATCAAGTGCCATCGTCCGCTGGCCCCCGTAAAGACCCTGCTCGCTCAGATATTCGATGGCGTCTTTCGGCAATTCATCGATAAACCGGGACGGAATACTACTCTGCCATTGGTTATAGATACGGCGATTGGCGGCAAAGCTCATATGGACCCGCTTGCGGGCCCGTGTCAGCCCGACATGGCCGAGACGGCGCTCTTCCTCCAAGGCCGTTGCTCCCCCCTCGTCGAGCGAACGCTGATTTGGAAAGACCCCTTCCTCCCAGCCGGGCAGGAAAACGGCATCGAATTCGAGACCTTTGGCTCCGTGCAGCGTCATCAGGTTGACCTTGTCCCCCGCCCCGGAGTCTTCGTTCTCCATGACGAGACTGACATGCTCGAGAAATCCCTCAAGGTTCTCGAATTCATCCATCGCCGATACCAGCTCTTTCAAATTTTCGAGCTTGCCGGGCGCGTCGGGTGATTTGTCGTTCTGCCACATTGTGGTGTAGCCGGAATCGTCGAGGACGAGTTCCGCAAGTTCGGCATGAGGCAGGCGTACCTTCTCAGCACGCCAGTGATCCAGGCGGGTCAGGAATTCCGACATTGCCCGGCGGGCTTGCGGTCGCAGCTCATCGCTGCTGATAATTTCCGCGGCGGCAAGAGTCAGGCTGAGATTTCGCGCGCGGGCCAACTGATGGACGGCCTGCATCGTGGAGGCACCGATGCCGCGTCGCGGCATGTTGATGATCCTGTCGAAAGCAAGATCGTCGTCCGGTTGGGCAATGATTCGGAAATAGGCAACGGCATCACGAATTTCGCGGCGCTCGTAGAATCGTAACCCACCGATGACCCGATAGGGGAGTCCGAGGGTGAGGAATCTTTCCTCGAACGCGCGCATCTGAAAAACGGCACGCACAAGGATTGCCATCTCGTTGAGGCTGTGTCCTTGTGCCTGTAGCGCTTCGATTTCGTCACCGACGAAGCGGGCCTCGTCTTCTCCGTCCCAAACCCCCCGGACCTTGATCAATTCGCCCTCTGCCGCCTCGGTCCAGAGGGTCTTGCCGAGGCGGCTGGAATTGTTTGCGATGAGGCCGCCCGCGGCCGCGAGAATCTGAGGCGTTGAACGGTAGTTCTGCTCGAGACGGATGACGCGGGAGCCTTCGAAATCCTTCTCGAATCGAAGGATATTGCCGACCTCGGCACCTCGCCAGCCGTAAATGGACTGATCGTCGTCGCCCACGCAGCAGATGTTGTGGTGGGCACGTGCCAAATGCCTCAGCCAAAGATATTGGGCGACGTTGGCGTCCTGATATTCGTCCACCAGAACATACTGGAATCGTCGTTGATACTCTGCCAGGACGTCGGCATGGCTTCCGAATATTGTCAGGCAGTGCAACAACAGGTCCCCGAAATCGACCGAATTGAGAGATTTGAGGCGTTCCTGGTATGTCGCATACAACGCGGGCCCCTTGCCGAACGCAAAGTCCCCCGCGCCTTCCGTTCCGGCCTTCTCGGGCCCGAGACCTCGATCCTTCCAGCGGCCAATCAGAGATGCGAGATTTCTCGCGGGCCATTTCTTTTCATCGATGTCCGCCGCCTCGATGACCTGTTTCATGAGTCGGACCTGATCATCGGTGTCGAGAATAGTGAAGTTGGGTTTGAGACCAACGAGTTCGGCGTGGCTGCGCAGGATTCGCGCGCCCATGGCGTGGAAGGTGCCGAGCCAGAGACTTTCAACGGGCCGTTGGAGTAGAGCCTCGACCCGATTCTTCATTTCGCGTGACGCCTTATTGGTGAACGTCACGGCGAGCACTTCTCCGGGGCGCGCCAGCCCTTGATGCAGAAGATGTGCGAGCCGGGTCGTCAGCACCCGCGTCTTTCCGGTGCCGGCGCCGGCGAGCACGAGAACGGGGCCTTCCGTGGCCTCGACAGCCTCACGTTGGACTTCGTTTAGCGCCGCCAAATAAGGTGGTTCCGGACGCTTGCCCTCGGGTGATGCCGATGGGTCAGGCTGGTGGGGTTGAGGCTCGTCGAAGGCCGAGAGATCGAAGGGATCTGACATCTTCGCGACTTATAGCACAGTCACCGGTCGACGCAGCCTGCCTGTCCTGTCGGAGCCTTGCGGGGACAAGTTTCTAACGTTCGTCGTGTTCCTCGGCGTGGGCGGAGAGTAATGCTTTGTTGTACTCGCGTAGCGCGCGATTGTGATGAAGGATCCCAATGACAACCAGATCCTGGGCGTTGTCGACGACCGGGAGGTGGTTTTCCCCGGAAGCATCCATCAGGGTAAGTACCCGCTCCAGATTGTCGTCGCCTTCTATAGCCGTCACTTTCCGCGCTGCATCGCGCGCATTGATGAGGAGGTCGACGTCCGTGTCGAAGGCAACTTCTCGGATGTCGGCAAAAGAAATCTCGCCCACGTACCGGCTTTCGAAATCCGTGACGAAGAAATGATCGTGGGGGGCGGTACGCAATAGTTGCCGGATGTCGGAGATGCTGCTGCTTTCCTGGATAGTCCGGAAGTCATCGCCCATGATTTGCCGCGCGCGAACGCTAAGGAGTACCTGCCGGACCCGGCCGCCTTTGAGGCTGATGCCCTGGCGCAGGAGTTGCCAGGCGAAGAACGACCGGCCCAGAACTTGATGCGTCACGATGCTTGCCACCGCGATCGCGATCATCGCCGCCACCGTGACTGAGAAATCACCGATCAGTTCAAATATTATGAGGACAGTGGAAATCGGCGCACCCAGAACGGGCGCCACGACGGCTCCCATTCCGACCATCGCGTAGAGCCCCGGGCTTGATGCGAGGTCGGGGAAGATCATTGCCACCACGAATCCGAATGCGCCTCCCGTCATTGCACCCACGTAAAGCGATGGACTGAATACACCACCACCAAATCCGCTTCCTAGCGTGATCGCGGTCGCCATAACTTTTGCTATGACGAGAAGTATCAGAAAACCGAACGGAAAGAGGCCCTTGAGCGCGTCGTCCGTAGCCTCGTAGCCGACGCCTAGGATTTGGGGGAAAAATATCGCGATGATACCGACGCAAAGCCCGCCGATGGCGGGGCGCAGCCATATCGGAAGCTTCGTACGCTCGATGGTGTCGGTTGCAACAATGATGCTCCACATGAAAATCATCGCCATTGCGGCACAGACAATGCCAAGAAGCAGGAAAGCGGGAAGTTCGAAGAAGGAATTGATTGAATAATTGGGGTGCACGAACGCGGGAAAGTCGCCGAGGTGCACACGGGAAACGATGGTGCCGGTCACCGATGCAATGACAATTGGCGTAAATGCATGGAGCGCATAGTGACCAATGACCACCTCTAGCGCGAAAAATACGCCGGCGATGGGAGCGTTGAATGAGGCCGCGACGGCGCTCGCCACACCGCAACCCAACAGTGTGAGTGCCAAAGACGGTCCGAACTTGAAGCGCTGAGCGACAAAGGAAGCGACAGTGGCGCCGAGATGCACGACCGGACCTTCCCGGCCAGCACTGGCGCCGGCGCCAAGACTGGCAACGGAAACGGCTGCCGCTGCCAAGCCCCTCCCCAGCGTCATTCTGCCGCCTCGGAGTGACCCGGCTTCCATAACCTGCGCCACACCTTCCGCTTTTTGGCCCGGCATCACGAATTGCAGGAAGAGACCCACGAGAAGGCCGCCGGCGGCCGGCGCCAGCAGGATGTGCCACCACTCTAGACTGGCTGTGAACGTGGCGAATTGATGTGAGGAGAAGCCGTAGTAGAGCTCTTGAATCTGGCCGAGCAGATAACGAAAGCCAATCGTGCCGTATCCCATGGCCGCGCCAATAATGAGCGCGAGGATCGACAGCACGACCTGATCATTGCTGGCGAAACTTCGCCACTTAGCCGCCACGGCGTCGAGACGTGGCATGTGAAACGCCATCGACCCACTTCCACTATCGTCAACGCGCCCGTATTGCGCTGACCTTTCAATCCATTATCGTACTCACTGTATATCCCGAGTGGAATGTATCGGCCAAGGCATTGTTATTGGCCGTAGAATCAAGCAGGGCTCTGATCAGCACTGCTGGGCGAGAGATTCGCGCCTGCTTGGGCGACGCTACGCCGCCGTGGAACGTTGCTCCGGAACATCGTCGGAAGGCTGGTTTTCCTTGCGAGGTGTGGGCCTTCCGGTGAGCTTTTCGTGAATGTCGGCAAACAGATTCAAATATTCAGAGAACTCCACATTCTTGACGTGGTCTCCGTCACGCCAGGTGCATCCGGTTGCGCCTTCGACTGCCTGGGCGATGCTTTGACCCGCTCCGTAGCAGTTGTGGGAACGGCACTCGCTGTACCCTTCCTCCTCCAACCGATCGAAGATCGAGCACTTGAAGTCCTCGGTAAGGTTCTTGCACGGAACACCGGGCGGCTTCTTATAGTGTGGCCAATCGAACTCCAGGGCGACACAGCACAACGCGTGGCATTTCGCACAATTTGGCTTCAGTCGGTCTTCTGTGGGAGTCGTCATGGGTCAATGCTTGCCAGACAGGTGTCACTCGCCTGCGGCACCAGTGATGGCCACTTGCGTGAACCATTCGTCGGCGGCCGCTACGGCAGCCTGCTTGATCGCACGAGAACGGTTAATTTTTCGTGTTTGTTCGGGCCGACAGCTGTGGAGCGGAAGTGGTCATCGACACCAGGCCACTACTTGCATTGGCCAATAGAGCCTTCGGCACAGACCGTCTTCCCATCGATCCAAGTCGCGCCCGATAGATCCGCCTTGAGAAAGTCAGCGGCGGTCAGACGAGCGCCGGTGAAATTCGCACCTCGTAAATTGGCACGGAACAGTCGGGTTCTTCGCAGATCGGCGCGTACGAAGGACGCACCTTGTAGATTGGCCTTGGTGAAGTCGGATTCCGTCAGGTGGGCATTGTCGAAAATGACGTTCTTCATGCTCGCCGAGATGAACTTTGCCCGGTGTGCATCGACAGCCGACAGGTTACTGCCGTCCAGATTCGATCGGTTGAACCGCGTATCCCGCAGCTGCGCGCCGCTCAAATCTGTGGCGGCGAGGTTTCGTTGCTCCATGTAACACCGTTCCCAATTCGCGTTCGGGCGTGCGGGGTCCGTACAGGCGGCGGAGACGGGATGCCCAATGAGTGTCGCGAAAACGAACACGATCCCGAACAGAATGAAGCGGGATTTCCGGGGCGGCTCTGAGGTGTGGGTTCTATTCATCTTGGGACAGGCTAAGCGGAAACACCCATTGGTCAAAATGTGTACTGGCACAGTTCAACGGCGGATACCCATGCTATGGCCAACTTGTGGTGGTTGCGGCAATTCCGCGTGGGCGGCTTTTAACTCTGAAAGTCGTTCCAAGGAAGCCCGTGGCAGGTCGGTCGAACGCCGTTCCTTGAGATCGACGTGCACGCCGAGCCATTCGGCTGTAGCTGAGAGAAAGCCTTTGTCGCGATGGTGCATGCTGGAGAAGAAATGAATGCGCTTGCTGTCGAAATCCAAAAGCTGGATCGTGAACGTCAGCGGATCGCCTTCTTTTACCTCCTGCAGATAATTCACGTGACATTCGACTTGAAAGACTGACTTGTTCTCGCGTTCAACATAGCCCACGCCGAGATCCAGCATGTCGAAAAGGCGGTCGGTCGCATGATCGAACGCGAGCACGTAGTAAGCCACATTCATATGGCCGTTGTAGTCGATCCAATCCGGATGGACAGTTTCTTCGTGAACGGTCAAAGGTCTCGTGATCGTCATGGTGCGGGCACTCTCAAGGGTGACTCCGATCTTAGTCAATAGCGTTTGATCCACATTTCCATTTCCGATGAGTCAGTGAACTGTCCGATCAACTCCTCTAACTCTTGAAGGGTGCGGCTGTTGATCTAGCTGTGTACTGTGATAAACGGGCGGTTCATTGAGGGAGGAGACAGTGGACGCAGCGCGAACGAACATCGATACGGCTGTCGCGGTGCTCAAGCAACAGCTGGGAGAGCGCCTTTCGACGGCTGATGCCATTCGCGAGCAACATGGCCAGGACGAATCCTATCACGCGGTACACGCGCCGGATGCTGTCGTATTCCCGAGGAGCACGGAGGAGGTGGCGGAGATCGTCAGAGTATGTGCCGAGCATGGGACGCCGGTGATCCCATTTGGTGTCGGCACGTCGCTCGAGGGCCACGTGTCCGCCCTGCACGGGGGAGTGTGCATCGACCTCAGCGAAATGAACGAAATTGTCCGCGTCGGGCCCGCGGACATGGATGTCACCGTTCAGGCAGGTGTGCGGCGCAAGCAGCTCAACGAATACCTGCGGGATACCGGATTGTTCTTCCCGATAGACCCAGGGGCCGATGCAACCATCGGCGGCATGACGGCAACGCGGGCATCGGGCACCAACGCGGTTCGCTACGGGACGATGCGTGAAAATGTCCTTGCGCTTACCGTCGTGACATCGGATGGCAGGATCATCAACACGGCGCGCCGGGCCCGCAAATCGGCGGCGGGTTATGATCTCACGCGGATGTTTGTCGGTTCCGAGGGCACGCTGGGCGTCATCACCGAGGTGACGTTGCGTCTATATGGAATCCCCGAGGCGATGTCCGCCGCCGTCTGTTCGTTCCCCGGAATGGAAGAAGCGATCGACACCGTTATTCAGACCATTCAAATGGGCATCCCCGTGGCACGCATTGAATTGCTGGACGAACTGCAGATGAAGGCATGCAACAACTACTCCGATCTGGAATATCCGGTCGCACCCACTCTGTTTCTCGAATTTCATGGCTCCGAGGCGAGCGTGGCGGAACAGGCTGAGACTGTACAAATGATCGCAACGGAGAACGGTGCCGGCGATTTTAAATGGGCCACGCGGACGGAGGACCGGAATCGGCTCTGGCAGGCACGCCACGATGCCGCCTACGCCGCACTGTCGCTTCGCCCGGGTTCGCAAATGTGGGCGACGGATGTGTGCGTGCCGATCTCGCGGCTAGCAGAGTGCATCCTGGACACTCAAAAAGATCTCGCGGAGTCGTTTCTCATGGCGCCACTTGTCGGCCATGTCGGCGATGGAAATTTTCACCTTGTCTTCTTGCTTGACCCGGACGACGAGCGCGAGGTCGCAGAAGCGGAGCGTTTGAACGAACGGTTGGTGTTGCGGGCACTGGCTATGGATGGAACCTGCACCGGAGAGCACGGCGTGGGATGCGGCAAGCTTGACTTTCTCACGGCGGAGCACGGCGAAGCCGTCAGTCTCATGCGCGATATCAAAAGGGCGCTGGACCCGGCGAATATCATGAATCCGGGCAAGATCGTAAGGATGTAGGCTTCGTCGGGCGGGACACCCCCCGGAAGTGAGAGCCGCCGTAACGGAGCGGTAAGTCAGGCGCCCGATACTTAGCCGGTCTGTTACCTAACTGGAGTGACCTGGAAGGTTTGCCTTCCATCACTATGGTGTAACTCCCAATCACGATGGAGTAACTCCATAGTGATGGAGTAACCCCGTCATTATGGAGTAACTGAGGTACTCGCGATAACGTTGTGATATCTGCGGGCACACCTGAGGGGAGACATCTTGAGAAGAGCCGCATACATCACCGTCGCAGTGATCGCCGTCGCGCTCGGGCTCGTGCTTGCGCTCCCGTCATTTCTCGACCTGAACGATTATAAAGTGGAGATCGCGGATGGCGTGGCCGCCGCGACCGGTCGAGAGTTGACCTTGGAAGGCGATATTGATCTGACCCTTCTTCCGGTTCCGACGCTGTCGGTTGCGGGCATTAGCCTTTCCAATATCGAAGGCGCGCGCCAGCCAAAGCTCGTGGAGATAGGTGCGCTCGAGGTGCGGGTTGCGCTGCTGCCGCTATTGAGACGTCAGGTTCAGGTTGAACGCGTCACCGTGATCGATCCGGTTGTTTGGCTGGAAGTTCTTCCGTCGGGACGGCAGAACTGGGATTTCAGTGCGCCGGGGAAGGAGGGGTCTGGGATAGCCGCAGAGGAAAGCGCTGACGCTGGATCAGGTTTGAGCCTCAGTTTTGACAGAATCAATATCGAAAACGGGAAGGTAAGTTTCCTGGACCTGGCTCAGGACCTTGATGAATCGATCGGTTCGATCAACGCCGAAGTATCCGCAGGATCGCTCGACGGACCATTTGAATTGAAAGGCAGTCTTGTCGCGCGCGGCATTGAAGTCGGGATTCAATCAAACGTTGGTCAATTGCGGGACGCAGCGCCTGTTCCAATTAGGGTTTCGGCCACCGTGGGCGGCCCGGGTTTATCCACCCAATTCAGCGGAAATTTGTCTGTCGGCACGGCACAGTTCACAGGAACCCTCGAGATTCAGGCCGAGCAGACCCTCGGGATATTGGCGGCTTTGGATCCTGAGCAGGCAGGTAATGTCAGCACAATCGCCGCACTGAAGAAGCCGTTGCAGGCCAAGGCACAGATTTTTGCAAGTCCGGGTGGTGTCGAGATCAACGATGTCGAGTTTCAGATCGGAACGTCGACCGCAAACGGCGCGGCCAACGTTTTGTTCGGTGACAATCTTCGCTTCGATGTTGCTTTGTCGCTCAGTCGGCTGCAGCTTGAAGACTGGTTGGCCCAGACTGACAGCGGCGCGGGGAGCGGCCGGGAAACCGCAAAGAGCGACGGCGACACGTCCGCCGAACCCAAGACCGCTGCGGGATTTGAGGTGCCCGACAATATCTCGGGAAGCATCGCGATTGGCATCGATGCACTCACCTATAGAGACGGGGTCGTCAGCCAGGTCGATATTGCGGCCGATTTGGCAGGAGGCGCGATTGCAATTACCCGTGCCGCTGCACTTTTGCCGGGGGGATCTTCGTTCGATATCCAGGGCAACATAAGTCCCGTCGAAGGCCTGCCGCAGTTCGAAGGGCAGGTCCAAGCGCGGTCGGACAACTTTCGGGCGTTTTTGAATTGGTTAGGGATCGCCGTAGAGGAAGTCGCTTCGGACCGGCTTCGTAAGCTGGCCTTCACGTCCATCGTTCGCGCGACCCCTGAGCTGGTTCAGGTTTATGGCGTAGATATGAGTCTCGATTCCTCTCGGTTGTCTGGTGGCGTCGCCTATGCTCTCAGGGATCGACCGGCATTCAGCATCGACTTCGTCATCGATCAACTCAATCTCGACGCGTACCTCCCCTCGGCCGGCGCGGCGAAACAGGTTCGTGAGGCGCCCGACGCTGAATCTGCAGAGTCTAAATCGCCGCTGGTCCAAGCGCCCCTGATTCCACCGCAGATTGCAGCGCTGCTGGATGGCATTGATACCAATTCGAAGGTGTCTGTTGGCGTTCTCATCCTGAATGATGTTTCGGCGAAGGGGCTGGACATCGACGTCGGCTTGTTGGGTGGAATGCTGACTATCCGGAAGGCAAGCGTTAAAAGTCTGGCTGGTGGCTCGTTTGCGCTCAGCGGGAACGCCCACGGATTTTCCTCCAAGCCCACGATGAATGCCCAATTGAATATGGCCGCTTCCAACGTGGCCGGTCTTGCGCGCCTGGCGGGCGTAGATCTCCCCATACCCTCGGAGCGTCTTGGCCGGGTTGAGATCGTGGGTGGCGTTAGCGGACGCGCAGAGAATCTGGGTGTCGATTTGAACATCGCGGCAGTCGGGGGGAATCTCACCTTCAAGGGAACCGTTGACGCATTGGCTCCCCTGCCGCGTCTCGAGCTTGCCGTCGCGCTCAGGAACAAGAGCGTGGCGAACATCATCCAGATTTTTGGTTCTCAAGCGGAAAATGGCTGGTCGGCAGAGTCGGGTGCCATCGATGCGCGTGGAACGTTGGCGGGATCATTCGACAATCTGAGCGTCGACCTCTCGACGCGCGTGGGCGATGCGAAATTGGGCATTGCCGGCAGCGTCGGCGTGTCGGACACGCTTAGCTACAACGTCACCATTTTGGCAGAACACCCTGACGCAGCCCGTTTCGTGAACGATTTCGGGGTCGACTATCAGCCTGCCGCCGTCAACTTGGGCGGCCTGAACCTTTCGGCGGACGTCTCCGGCACCGATATCGGGGCCGAAGTTTCAAACTTGGAGGGAACCTTCGGCCCGGCGGCCATTACCGGCGGATTGTCTTTGGCGCTGGCCGGAGAGCGCCCGCGCATAACCGGAAACCTCAACGCAAGTGAGATTCTGGTGGACCTCTTCTTGCCGCGCTCAAGCCAATCTTCCGCGCAAGAGGGCAGCAGAGGGGGGGCGCAAAGCGGGGCTGTCTCCAGGTGGTCGAGCAACCCGATCGACCTGTCAATGCTGCGGTCGGCTGACGTGGCACTTGAGATCGCTGCGCGTGGCATCATCTACGGAGCCTATACCTTCGCCGATCCGAAACTGTCTCTCTCCATACAGGACGGTACTCTCAGCATCGACCCGTTGGTTGGGAAGCTGTTTGAGGGTGATGTCAATGTGCGCGGTCGTCTGTCGGATAGAGACATCCCTTCACTCGAATTGGCGGTAACCCTCGGTGACGCCGATCTTCATCGGGCCATCGTCGATATCGTCGGACTTGATGCCGTCGCGGGCCGCGTGGAGATCGAGGGTGCCGTTTCCGCCCGTGGACGGAGCGAACGGGAGCTTGTTTCAGCCTTAAACGGCACGGCGACATTTGCGGCACAACAAGGCGTGGTACAGGGGTTCGATTTAAAGTCGCTGAGCGATCGTCTCAAACAGTTGAATGAAATTCCTGATTATCTGGCGCTCTTGCAAACCACGCTCAACGGTGGTGAAACACGGTTTACGTCACTTGGCGGAACATTCCGAATTAATGATGGCGTGATGACGTCGACGGATCTGGGGGGTGATCTTGAAGGCGCGCGTCTGTCGGGTCAGACTATCATCGACCTTCCCCGCTGGCTGATGGATCTCGAATCGGAAGTGCGCCTGACCGAACATCCGCAGGCACCGCCTCTCGGTCTTCGTTTACAGGGGCCGTTGGACGCACCTCGACGCGATGTGAAGAGCCAGATGCTCGAACGATATCTCACCCAGCGCGTCGGGGGCACGTTGCTACAAAAGGTCCTTCCCAAGAAAGCCCGGGGAATCGGAGGTTTATTGCTCGGGGGGACGGGTGGTACGCAGGGCTCCGCCGCGCCTCAGAAATCCGGTGAAGAAGAGGCATCTCAGCAGCGGCAAGAGCAACAGAAATCGGAGCCTTTGACGCCTGAGTCACTGCTCAAAGGGTTGTTCAAAGGGTTGGGGAAATAGGCCGGCTAGAACAGATTCACGCGCCTACGTCGATGGCGATTGATACCGGTTCAGCACGAAGACACGAATAGCGCTGGATAGATTCGTCGTCCGCTGTTTGTCGATTGCGCCGACCAGGGCATTGATCGACAGCTCATCCTCGCGGGCGAACTGGCAGAGAGCGTCCCAGAATTCCTCTTCGAGAGAGATGCTCGTGCGATGACCAGCGATGGTGACGGAACGTTTCATCGCGCCGATTTCATTGGGCGGTGCGTCATAACCCGAGCAGATCGTAAACCTGTTTCGCGGTGCCTGCGGCGGTTAGGACACGTGCCTGCGGCGGCTCGGGCACGTGAATGGGTAAAGTCAAATGACATGGTCGACAAGCAGGTGGATCGCGATTCCGATCAGGATCGCTCCCGTGGTCCAGTTCACAATGAGTTGGGTTCGGGATCGGTCGAGGAGATTTCGAATCCAGCCTGCGGCAAAAGCAAGGGGAAGCTGCCAGATCGTATTGACGATGATGAGTGTGATGCCGAGGGTGACCAGCTGGCCGATCACGTGCCCGCGATCCACGTCCACGAAATTTGGCATGAGAGCCAGGAATAAGAGAATGACTTTCGGATTCAGCAGATTCGTGAACATGGCGTCACGCATTGCCTTTGCGTGGCCGACTTCAGCACCATGTGCTTCATCGATCTGTACGAAGCCCATCCTGATTCCCTGTACTCCCAGCCAGGCGATGTAGATCGCTCCTGCGATGGCGATCAGCGTGAACAGTTCGGGCGATGAGGCAATCACCACGGAGAGTCCGACGATGGCCAACAGGGTATGGCCGGCAAGACCCAACTGTACACCGGCGACCGCAGCCGATCCGACTCCGCGTCCTGAAGTAATCGTATAGCGGAGAACCAGCACCGTATCGGGCCCCGGCGACATGACGAACGCCAGTATTGTCCCGATGAATGCTACTAGGGTTGATGGGTCAACGGGCACGGTAGAGGCCTGCTCAGGGCGTTACGGAGTGCAGGACCACTTGCTTCCGGTCAAACAGGATCCGGTCGGTTATTTCTTACGGAATCGGTCAAGGACGACGACGTCGGCTGATGCCGATTCCGTGTCCACGGGGACTGAAATATCCTCTAGGTCCTCCTCTGGGACCGCGGCGGGCAAATCCTCGTCCCGATCATGCAGGTTTTCGTTGACCGACGTTTGACCAGCTTTGAATTGCAATCCGAATTGCACGCTGGGGTCGGCAAACCCTGTTATCGCGCTGAACGGCACTTCGAGATGCTCTTTCTTTCCCGCAAAGGAGAGAGATACCGAGAATAAATCCTGGTCGATCACAAGGTCCCAAAACTGATGTTGAATCACGATCGTGATTTCTTCGGGATATTGTTCCCGCAGTGACTGGGGGACTTGCACGCCCGGCGCATCGGTTCGGTAGGTGATGTAGAAGTGATGATCGCCTGGAAGCCCGACCGCCGCCGCACGCGACAAAGCCTCGCGAACGACACCTTTCAGCGCGTTTTCGACGATCTGGTTGTAGCCCATCAAGTCTTCTGTCATCGGGGCGGCCCTGTGAGGCTCCCGAAGCCTGTTCCGGCTATCACCGTTTCTGTTTGCATCGTGGGCTCATACTAGCGGGACCAAGCCTCAAGTTGAATTACAATTTGCCCGGAACGAAGCGGTTGCGCGTCGATGCACGGTCTCCTCTCCAACCCTGGGCCGGGAATTAGGATTATCCAGCGTAGAAGTGGGGGGCTTCTGTTGCAAGGTGCCCCCCGAAACCCCGCCGTTGCTAACGGTTGTTACGCAGCAACAGCAAATGCTTCATTATCATTAGCATTTGTGTTTTTGACCCGATAACGGCGGTATCATACCGGGCGAAAATCGCACCTTTACCACGCACGTCGATCCTGGTTCGCCCCCATCAGAAACACACTTGGAATTCTGTAACCCGCGTCGCGATTAACACCGGGAATGGTGTGTTTGTGGTGGAGGCGCCGGGTACTGCCCCCGGGTCCGTAACGCTTATTTCGAACGACGTTTATCGCCATAGTCGGTTGCCCGACAACGAATATATAGGTGCTTTGGCGCATGAAATGAAGGGGAAATCGCATTGATGAGCCAGGCAACCACGGAAATGTGGTCATGAAGAAAGGTGCACATTAAAGTGCTCGGCGGACCCGCCGGGTCCGTGAACCATTGTGCCGGCACCAGGCCAGCACCCGGCCAGCACCATGTAAGGCAGGAGTAAGCGACGTCATGCCGCTCAGTCCCGAGCAACAAGAAGAGATCGATGCGCAGCGCGCGGAAGTGCATGAGACCCGGCGCGTCGTGTCGCCCCACTTGGAAGAAATTCTCTATCAGGCTTTGCCGGTGCTGGACCACGGATTCGTACGCGTCATCGATTATATGGGCGACGATGCGGCAATCGTTCAGGCAGCGCGCGTCTCATACGGAAAGGGTACGAAAACGCTCCGGTCGGATGCCGGCCTGATCAGTTATCTCATGCGGCATCGGCACACGACGCCCTTCGAGATGTGTGAGATCAAATACCACATCAAGTTACCGATCTTCGTGGCGCGTCAGTGGATCCGCCACCGCACCGCAAACGTCAACGAATATTCGGCCCGGTACTCGATCCTCGACAATGAATTTTACATGCCTGCGCCGGAACATCTGGCCGCGCAATCGACGGCCAATCGCCAGGGGCGCGCTGGTCTGCTTGAGGGGGCGGAAGCGGAGCGGGTCTATGAATTGCTGAAACGTGATGCGGCGCAGGCCTATTCCGATTACGCCGAGATGCTCAACGAGGATGGTGAAGGGAACCCCGTCGATCCTGACCGGGACGGACTCGCTCGCGAATTGGCGCGAATGAACCTCTCGCTCAACTTCTATACACAATGGTATTGGAAGATCGACCTCTACAACTTGATGCACTTCCTGAGTTTGCGGGCGGACGAACACGCGCAGTACGAGATCCGGGTATATGCGGAAGTGATGCTGGACACCCTTGAGCGCTGGGTGCCGCAAACCTTCGAGGCCTTCACCAAATATCAAAGAGGGGGCGCCAGCATCTCTTCGCAGGGCTTGGAGGTCGTGAAGCGACTTATTGCCGGCGAGGCGGTCTCGCAGGAAGAAAGCGGTCTGTCAGTTCGCGAATGGCGAGAATTGATGGAAACGCTGGAGCGCGACGACTGAACGGTGACTTAAGGTTCACGCGACCCAACCGGGTCGCGATCTGCTCTACTTATTCGATGATGATCCTGGGGGCTGTCGCCTCTGTCGCAGCCTGACTTTCGTCGATCAGCGTGGCCACCCGTCGGGCCACTTTCCGGAAAATTGTGGCTTCCGTTCCTTCCGGGTCGCTTGCGACGACAGGTTTCCCCGAGTCCGAGGTCTCACGGATCTGCGAGATCAGTGGGATTTCCCCAAGAAATTCAACGCCAAGCCGCTCGGCTTCATTTCTTGCACCGCCATGACCGAATATCTCATGACGCTCGTCACAATTCGGACATAGGAAATAGCTCATATTTTCGATGAATCCGAAGACTGGAACGTCCACTTTTTCGAACATCGCGTAGGCTTTGCGGACGTCGGCAAGCGCGACGTCCTGTGGGGTTGAAACAATGACCGCTCCCGCCAGGGGAACGCGCTGCGCCATCGTCAGCTGGGCGTCTCCCGTACCCGGCGGAAGATCGCAGACCATCACGTCGAGCTCACCCCATTCCACTTCGCGCATCATTTGTTCGAGCGCACTCATGACCATCGGGCCTCGCCAGATCATCGGGGTTTCCTCATCGACCAGGAACCCCATGGACATGCATACGAGCCCATGATTCTCCATCGGCACAATTCGATTGTCTTCAGTGGACTCCGGTCTCCCGTTGATTCCCATCATGCGCGGTACCGACGGGCCATAGATGTCGCAATCGAGGAGGCCGACGCGATTGCCTTCGGCGGCCAGCCCCAGCGCCAGATTTACGGCGACGGTGGATTTTCCCACGCCACCTTTTCCGGAGGCGACCGCGACGATGGATTTGACGCCCGGAATCCCCGGCTTGGCGGGAGCAGGCTGGGCGCCCTGTGGCCCCGCGGCTGACTGTGGAGCGGGTTGCGGCGTGAGTTGTGGCGCGGCGCGATGAGCCGTCAAGACGGCGCTTACGGATAACACGCCGGGTACCGCGTAGACCGCGGTCTCACACGCCTTCCTCACGGATTCTTTTGCCGTACCTTCTTCCGGGCTGACCTGAACGGCGAAGGCCACGTGTCCGTCTTTGACTTGGACACCATCGATCATGCCCGCGCTTACGACGTCCTTTTGTATATCGGGGTCGTTGACGCCCGCGAGCGCCGTCAAGATGTCCTGTTCGGTGACCGTTGCCATTGCAAAGACCTTGCCTTCCGTAACTTAAGCTACATTTTAAAGGGAACAGGGTCGCCTCTGGCGTCCCTGAGGTGCTGCTCGTTCGTTGCGTGTCCACGCAAGCTGTCATATAACCGCGTGCAGCGCTTAATGCAAAATTTCCTGCATATAGGTTTCGGTCGAAACGGTAATTGGAGTTGACGGCATGCCATGGAAGAACCAAGGCGGAGGCTGGCAAGGTGGCGGTGGCGGTGGCGGCGGCGGCGATGGCCCATGGGGGCAAAGCCCCGGAGGACCTCAACCGCCTAACCTTGAAGACCTGCTGCGTAAGGGGCAGGACCGATTTCGAGGCATGCTTCCAGGGGGACGCAGCAGCAGTCGCGGTTTGGCCCTGATCATATTGGTCGCGGTTGCAATCTGGGCGGCGAGCGGTTTCTATCGCGTTCAGCCGGACGAGCAGGGGGTTGTTCTCCGCTTCGGTGAATGGACCACGACGACCCAGCCGGGCCTGAACTACCATTTGCCGACGCCGATCGAATCAGTGCTGACGCCGAAGGTAACCCGGGTCAATCAAATTCAGATTGGCTACCGGAGCGGTGGTGAGTTTGCCCGGTCTCAAGCCACCCGCGACGTGCCGGAAGAGAGTCTGATGTTGACCGGTGATGAGAACATCGTCGATATCGACTTTGCCATGTTCTGGATCATCAAGGACGCGGGCCAATATCTCTTCAATATCGAAAACCCCGATGAAACCGCCAAGGCTGCGGCAGAGAGCGCCATGCGCGAGGTCATCGGGAACAAGCCGATTGGTGATGCCCTAGCCCAGAACAAGCAAGAGATTGAGGACAATGTCCTGAAACTCACGCAGGATATTCTCGATTCATACGACGCCGGAATTCTTATTCAGCAGGCAAGACTGCAAAAGGTTGATCCGCCCGGTGCCGTGATCGATGCATTCCGTGACGTTCAGCGCGCGCGCGCTGATCTTGAGCGCCAACGGAACGAGGCGGAAGCCTATGCCAATGACATCCTCCCCCGCGCCCGCGGCGAGGCGGAACAACTTCTTCAGCAAGCCGAAGGTTACCGGCAGGAAGTCGTCGCCAGGGCAGAGGGTGACGCCAACCGATTCCTGGCGGTCTATAAAGAATATTCTCGTGCCAGGGATGTGACGACCCGTCGGATCTATCTGGAGACCATGGAGGAAGTGCTGAAAGGCATCAGCAAGGTCGTCATCGACAAAAGCTCCGGCAGCGGTGTCGTGCCGTATCTGGCTTTACCGGAACTGCAAAAACGTTCGGGAGAATCCCAATGAACCGCAGAGCACTGGCTGTCCTCGGCATCATTGTGCTGATTGCGGGCGTGATCGCATTTAGCGCGCTGTTCACGGTCCACCAGACCCAGCAGGCCCTCGTCCTTCAATTCGGCGAACCCAAGAGTGTGGTCAAAGAACCGGGTCTTCATTTCAAATTGCCCTTCGTCCAGAATGTGATTTTTCTGGACAAACGGATGCTGAGTCACGAAGGCACCGGTGAAGAGGTGATCGCATCGGATCGCAAGCGCCTGGTTGTGACCTCGTTTCTCCGCTACCGCATCGATGACCCATTGCGGTTCTACCAGACCGTGGGCAACGAGAATGTCGCACGGCAAAGGTTGAACGCCCTCCTGACATCCAGCCTGCGTCAGGTCATTGGTACGGTTCCCCTTCAGTCGGTCTTGACGGGCGAGCGCACCGAACTGATGTCCCAAATCGCCTTTCGGGTAAACACGGAAGCAAAAGATCTGGGGATCACAATTGCGGATGTGCGTATCAAGCGTGCCGACCTGCCTGAAGCGAATAACCAGGCGATCTATAACCGCATGAAAACGGAACGCGAACGTGAGGCACGTGAATTTCGGGCGCAAGGCGCCGAGATTGGTCAGCGCATCCGATCCCGCGCGGATCGTGAGAAGACGGTGTTGGTTGCCGAGGCCCAAAAGCAGGCGCAGATCCTCCGCGGCGAAGGCGACGGCAAGGCGGTTAGGATTTTTGCTGAAGCCTTTGGCACCGACATCGAATTTTTCACCTTCTACCGCTCGATGCAGGCCTATCGGGAGGCCTTGGGGGGAGAAGACACGACGATGGTACTTTCCCCGGACTCCGACTTCTTTCGCTATTTCGGAAGCATGTTGGGTGACGCAAGTCAGTTCGGGAAATAGTTTGGGGCTGTAGAGACGAATTCGAAAATCGGCATTGCGACGCCAATAACAACTCGTAAGTCACAATATCGTGTATGAGCTCGGTCTCGCCCTTGGCTTGGTTATGGTCATTGAAGGTGCGCTATACGCGTTGTTCCCCGACGGCATGAAGCGAATGATGGCGTCGGCGATCGAACAGCCCGCTGGATTGCTCCGTGGCGCGGGACTTTGTTTGGCCGTGGCCGGGTTTGGAATTGTGTGGTTGCTCAAGAGCTAGCAGAGGTTGCCTCAATATGGCCATAAATAGACCGGCGGAAGGTCTGATTTTGGCCAAATTGAATCCACATTCAGGTCTACATATGGGACCAGTAAGCGCTTTAGGTCGGTTTGCCGGACCCTTGTTCAAACCCTGGCAATCCATAACTCTGAGGCGCAGGTCAGTAATCTGGCGCCGTCTGAATATAGATGGTTCGACGAAAAGGATTTGAACATTGATTAGGGACTCGATTGCCATGTTGAGAATTCGTGAATCCCTGCCTCGTCCATCGACAGATGGTCAACTAAAAAGGCGCCCAATCAACCAGCGTCCAGCCATACAGCACATGGCCAAGCGGCACTTGGGAGTCGCGGCCCTTGCCGCTTCGTTGGTGTGGTCGACGGTTGCCGTCGCGCGCTCGGCTCCTGAGACGTTCGCCGATCTGGCGGAGAAATTGACACCGGCGGTGGTCAATATTTCAACGAGCCAGAAGGTGAGTGGACGAAGCGGACAAGTGCCCGTGCCGCAATTTCCTCCCGGCTCCCCGTTCGAGGAATTTTTTAAGGACTTTTTTGAGCGTCAGCGTCCCGGCGGCAACGGCGATAACGGTGGCGACAACGAAGGCGGCAATCGGCCGACACGCCGTGTCTCCTCGTTGGGCTCGGGATTCGTCGTCGATCCGAGCGGCATCGTCATTACCAACAATCATGTTATCGCCGAGGCGGATGAAATCACCGTGATCTTCAGCGATGACACGCGCCGCAAGGCAGAGGTGCTGGGCCGTGATGCCAAGACCGACCTCGCAGTGCTCCAGCTGAAGCAGGAGCCTGGAGATGGTCCGCTTCCCTTCGTCAAGCTCGGCGATTCCGATAAATCCCGGGTCGGCGACTGGGTGATGGCCATCGGCAATCCCTTTGGACTTGGCGGCTCCGTGACCGCCGGGATCATCTCGGCCCGCTCCCGGAACATTAATGCCGGCCCGTATGACGACTTCATTCAAACGGACGCGTCTATCAACCGGGGTAATTCCGGTGGCCCGCTGTTCAACATGGACGGCGAAGTGATCGGCGTGAATACGGCGATCTTTTCGCCTTCGGGTGGCAGCGTTGGAATCGGGTTTTCCATCGCCTCCAACCTGGCGAAGCCCGTCATCGAACAGCTTCGTGAGTACGGTAAGACCCGTCGGGGCTGGCTCGGCGTCCGCATTCAGCCGGTGACCGACGAGATTGCGGAAAGCCTGGCTCTCGATGAGCCGCGCGGCGCGCTGGTTGCCAGCGTGTTCGAACCGGGTCCCGCGGCGGAGGCCGGGTTCGAACCCGGCGACGTCATCTTGAAGTTCGACGGCAAGGACCTGCCGGTCGTTCGGGCCCTGCCGCGCATCGTGGCGGAGACCGGTATCGGTAAGGCTGTCGACGTCGAGGTTTGGCGCAAGGGTAAAACGGTGACGCTGAGCGTCAAGATCGGTGAGCTGAAGGAAGATGAGGTCGCGGCGTTGGCGTCCGGGGACACCGGGGGAAGCCAACCCGCGAGTGTCGCGGCATTGGGCATGACCCTTTCTTCCCTGAGCAATGACTTGCGCGAAAAATTCGAAATCGGCGGTGACGTCAAAGGCGTCGTTATCACCGAGGTGGATGATGAATCGGCCGCGGCGGAAAAGGGTATCCGCGCGGGCGATATCATCGTGGAGGTCGCCCAGGAGGAGGTGACCTCTCCCAACCAGGTCGTGGACAAAGTGAAGCAGGCAAAAGAATCAAAGCGCAAGTCCGTGCTGTTGCTCGTGCAACGGTCTGATGACCTGCGGTTTGTCGCACTGCGCTTGGAAGAGACATAAAGCAGATCGTGACCCGCTTGGGTCGCGTGAATCTGCTTTACCAGATTTATGATTGAGCAAATGACATTGTTGAGTTGGAAACGGTTCTGTTTCCAACTCAACAAAATTTGCTCATGAGCAGATCGTGACCCGCTTGGGTCGCGTGAATCTGCTCTGGGCATTTTGAAATTACCGAATACTGTTTCGAATCAGAAGGCCAGAATCAACGGGGTAGAGGTGCAAGCCGCTACCCCGTTCGCTTGTCAGTGATCAGGCGTTGATCTCGGACTCGCGGAATCCCTGTACAAACAGCAGCGCGGTCAGGTCGCTAAACTTTATCTGCGCGGCGGCGGCGGCGGTGACGCTGGGTTTTCCGTGGAATGCCACACCCAGGCCGGCAACCTTGATCATGGGAATGTCGTTGGCGCCATCGCCGACGGCAAGGGCTTGTGCAGAGGTGATGCCGAGCTCGCGGCAGTAATGTTCGAGCAGTTGGACTTTCGCCTCGCCGCCCTTGATCGGCTCGACCGCTCTCCCGGTGAGCTTGCCGGCCTCGATTTCGAGTTCGTTCCCATGATGATGATCGAACCCGGTACGCGCGGCGACACGGCGGGTGAATTGTGTGAAGCCACCCGAGACGAGCGCCGTGACGGCGCCGTTCCTGCGCATCACGCGAACAAGTGACTCGGCACCGGGCGTCAGCGTAATGCGTTCGCGGTACGCCCGCTCGATCACCTCTGCTTCCAGGCCGGCAAACATACTGGCGCGTGCTCGTACGGCTTCAGGGAAGTCCATCTCGCCCTTCATCGCCCGCTCCGTAATCGCGGAAACTTCTGCCCGACAGCCTACGAAGTCAGCGATCTCGTCGATGCATTCCTGCTGGATGATGGTCGAATCCATGTCCGCAACGAGGAGTTTCTTGCGGCGATGATTTATTTCCTGCCCAACGACGTCGATGGGCGAGCCGTCTATCGCAGCCTGAACAGCCCGGACCGCGGCGCGTAGATCGATCGTCTCGGTTGGCAGATCACATGCTGTTCCCTCGGACAGCCAATCCACGTCACCGGTCTTGCCACCGATGGCGAAAATCGCCGACCGTGCCGAATCGATGACCGCCGGTACAAGGGGCGCTATGTTCGGATCGCCGATAAGCGTAATCACGTGTGTCACGGTGGTGTCCTCATGCTCTGCAGCAAACGTCGTCTAACCCGAGGCTCGGAATGCGCCATTCCGGGACCTCATCTCGGTTGAGGCCATGCCGGGCCGCGTCCGACCCAGTGGCGTGTTGATCGCGGGCCCGACGGCCAGCGGAAAATCTCAGCTGGCGCTCTTGCTTGCCGAAGAGCTGGAGTCGTTGGGCGGTGCGACGATCATAAATTCGGACAGTATGCAGGTCTATCGTGACCTGCGGTTATTGACGGCGCGTCCGTCCCGCGAAGATGAGCAACGCGTTCCCCATCGTCTTTACGGAGTGTTCTCAGGTCACCAGCGGTGTTCGGCCGGGCGTTGGTGTGCGCTGGCTGCGGAGGCCATCTCCGAGGCGCAGGCGGCTGGCCGCACGCCCATTGTCGTGGGCGGCACAGGCTTATATTTCCAGGCTCTCGTTGAAGGCTTGGCGCCGGTTCCGGACATTCCGGCCGATATCAGGGAACGGGCTAGGGCGCTGCTGGACCAGCTTGGAAACGACCGATTCCACGGAGAATTGTCCGTTAGGGACCCGGTCATGGCATCCCGCGTCCGGCCTTCCGATCAACAGCGCATGCTGCGTGCGTGGGAAGTCGTCGAGGCCACAGGTGTGTCCCTGGCAGACTGGCAGAGCCGTCAGACCAGGCCACAATTCCCGCCAGACGACGTCGCCCGGCCCAGCCAATTCGCCAGGGTCTTGCTGTCGCAACCTCGGGAGTTGCTCTATCGCCGGTGTGATCTTCGGTTCGAACACATGATTGCCGAGGGTGCGGTTGACGAAGTTCGTGCTCTTCTGGCTCTCGCAGTCCCTGCGTCGCACCCCATCATGAAAGCCGTGGGCGTTCGCGAGATCGTGCGGTACTTGGATGGCGAAATACAATTGGACGTGGCGGTCGCTGCAGGCCAGCAGGAAACCCGGCGGTACGCAAAACGCCAGATGACCTGGTTCCGGAGTCGCATGGCGGATTGGCAAAATTATGATACGCAAGATTTGGAAAGTTTTTTTCCGAAAATCTTTTCGTTTATTCGTCAGTTTTTATTGACCCCTTGAATGGCAAAGGATAGTTTGGCGCGGAAAATTCGGGCTGGGGCCTTCGTTTGCGGCGACACGATGGCCCAGTTTTGACCGCTCAGCGCTGAACGGCACTGGGCGGTTTCGTCGCAATAGTGGGATAGAACGATGCCAAAATCAGGGCCAAACTCGATTATGTCGGGGTCAGAAATCGTCCTCAGAGCGCTTGCCGACCAGGGAGTCGACGTCATCTTCGGATACCCAGGCGGCGCTGTACTTCCTCTGTACGACGCCCTGTTCCAGCAAAATCGTATTCGCCATGTCCTCGTACGTCACGAGCAGGGTGCGACGCACATGGCCGAAGGATATGCCCGATCGACGGGTAAGGCTGGTGTGGTGCTGGTGACGTCGGGGCCCGGCGCGACCAACGCGGTCACCGGGCTGACCGATGCCATGATGGACAGCATTCCCATGGTCTGCCTGACCGGCCAGGTTCCTACGCACCTCATCGGCAATGACGCTTTTCAGGAAGCCGACACAGTGGGAATCACCCGACCGTGTACCAAGCACAACTATCTGGTGAAGGATGTCAACGATCTCGCGCGGGTGATCCACGAGGCGTTTTATGTCGCAAATTCCGGGCGTCCGGGCCCCGTGGTCGTCGATATTCCCAAGGATGTCTCGATCGCCGAAGGTGAATACGTTCCGCCCGAGACGATCCGGCACAAGACCTACCGTCCCCAACTGAAGGGTGACCAGACTGCCATCGAGACGGCGGTGGAGTTGCTTCTCGAGGCTAAGCGGCCGGTGTTTTATACCGGCGGCGGCGTCGTAAATTCCGGGCCTGCGGCATCTCAGCTGCTGACCGAATTCGTCCGCCTGACGGGATATCCCATCACGAGCACGCTGATGGGTCTTGGATGTTTTCCAGCTTCGGACCGTCAATGGCTGGGCATGCTTGGCATGCATGGCACTTACGAAGCTAATCTGACCATGGCCGGTTGCGACGTGATGGTCGCCATGGGCTCGCGGTTCGACGACCGCATCACCGGCCGCCTGGATGAATTCAGCAAGGGGTCGAAGAAGATCCATGTCGATATCGACCCGTCGTCCATCAACAAGAACGTTCAGGTCGACGTGCCCATTATCGGAGATTGCGCACATGTCCTGGAGGACATGATCAAGATTTGGAAAGCCTCCGGTAAGCGCACGGACTCTCAGGCCCTCGATGATTGGTGGGTTCAGATCGAGAAATGGCGCAGCCGCAACAGCCTCCGTTACGAGCAAGGCGACGGCGTGATCAAACCTCAATACGCCCTCGAGCGTTTGCGGGAATTGTGCAAGGAGCGCGATGTCTACGTCACGACCGACGTCGGCCAGCATCAGATGTGGGCGGCGCAGTTCCTTCCCTTTGAAAAGCCAAACCGCTGGATGACATCGGGAGGCTTGGGGACGATGGGGTATGGGTTGCCGGCGGCGATTGGCGTTCAGGTCGCTCATCCCGACGCTTCGGTCATTTGCGTTTCCGGCGAGGCATCCCTGATGATGTGCATTCAGGAGTTGTCCACGGCGGTCCAGCACCGGACTCCCGTGAAGATCTTCCTGCTCAACAATCGCTACATGGGCATGGTCCGGCAGTGGCAGGAATTGCTGCATGGCGGGCGCTACGCGGAAAGTTATATGGAGTCGCTGCCCGACTTCGTGAAATTGGCGGAATCGTTCGGTGTTACCGGGCTTACGGCCAGCAAGCCCGGCGAACTCGATGGCGTGATCGAGGAAATGATGGCCACCGACGGACCGGTTCTCGCCGATATCCAGGTAGATCCCGATGAAAATTGCTTTCCCATGATACCTTCGGGCTCCGCGCATTATGACATGCTGCTCGGTCCGAACGGGGAGGCTGAAGTCAGCGAAGACGGACTGGCGTTGGTCTGAGCGTTCGAAGTCGTGCGGCTCACATCGCGCGTGGCTGCGGCGCCAATCATCTCGGCTAGACGAAGAACCCGGCCCGACTAAGCTCGGCGCGACTAAGGAAGTGTCATAGTGGAAATTGCAGAGCGTTATCACACCATCGCCGTCTTGGTGGACAACGAGGCCGGCGTGCTGGCCCGTGTCGTCGGTCTTTTTTCCGGTCGCGGGTATAACATAGAAAGTCTCGTCGTTGCCGAGGTCGACACGGAGGAGCGTCTCTCCCGCATCACGTTGGTGACCTACGGCACGCCGATGGTGATCGATCAGATCAAGGCTCAGCTCGAACGGCTTGTTCCGGTGCACAAGGTCATGGATCTGACGGTCGATGGACCATCCGTCGAACGTGAACTGGCGTTGATCAAGGTTCGGGGCACGGGGGAGAAGCGTGTTGAAAGTCTCCGCATCGCCGATATATTCCGTGCCCGTGTGGTGGACAGCACTGCTGAATCATTCGTGTTCGAGATGACGGGTTCGACTGAGAAGCTCGATGCTTTCATAGAACTCATGAAGCCCCTGGGGCTCGTGGACGTGTCTCGAACGGGCGTGGTCGCGATCTCGAGAGGCACCAAACCAATGTAACCTGCACCTCGGTGTTGCTGGGCGACCAGTGCTCGGTGGCGTGAAGATGTAGCGCGAAACAAAGGGAGGAAACAGACATGCGGGTGTACTACGACCGCGATGCGGACGTGAATTTAATCAAAAGCAAGAAAATCGCCATCGTCGGCTATGGGAGCCAGGGCCACGCCCACGCGAACAATCTCAAGGATTCGGGGGCCACTGACCTTTGCGTGGCACTTCGCCCGGGTTCGAGTAGCGCGGTCAAAGCGACGGACGCTGGCTTTGAGGTCAAGTCGCCGGGCGATGCTGCCGCATGGGCGGACGTCGTTATGGTCCTCGCGCCTGATGAGCTTCAGGGCGAGCTCTACACCGATCATCTGGCAGGCAATCTTCGTGAAGGTACGGCGTTGGCTTTCGCCCATGGCCTCAACATCCACTTCAAGCTGATTGAGCCGCGCGAAGATCTGGACATCTTCATGATTGCGCCGAAGGGCCCGGGCCACACGGTTCGGTCCGAATATTTGCGGGGCGGTGGTGTCCCGTGTCTGTTGGCTATTCAGCAGGATCCTTCGGGCAACACGCAGGACATCGGATTGTCTTACGCCAGCGCCATCGGGGGCGGACGCGCCGGTATCATTGAAACGTCGTTCAAGGAAGAATGCGAGACGGATTTATTCGGCGAGCAGGTCGTGCTCTGCGGAGGCCTCACCAGCCTGATCGTCGCCGGATTCGAGACCCTGGTCGAGGCTGGATATGCCCCTGAGATGGCGTACTTTGAGTGTCTCCACGAGGTCAAACTCATCGTTGATCTGATCTATGAAGGCGGCATCGCCAATATGCGGTATTCGATCTCCAACACCGCTGAATTCGGCGATTACACACGGGGTCCCCGCATCGTCACGGACGAGACGAAAGCGGAGATGCGCCGCATTCTGAAGGAGATTCAGACCGGCAGCTTCGCCCGCGAATGGATGTTGGAGAACAGGGTCGGGCAAACCAGCTTCAAGACCATGCGCGACATCTCATCCGAACACCCCATCGAGGAAGTTGGCGAGCGGTTGCGTGGAATGATGCCTTGGATCTCTGAGAACAAGTTGGTCGACAAATCAAAGAATTGATTGTGATGTGCGGCGAGCGTGATCGTGGCGCGGTCGGGTACCCCCCGCGGCCCACACTCGATTCCAGACTGAGGCCCCGACTATGACCGACTATTCGGACGTTCTGGAATTCTGGTTCGGTGATCCCGCCAGCGACGGGTTCGGCGCATATCGGGAGGCCTGGTTCGAGAAGAACGAGGCGTTCGATGCCGAGATCAAGACGCGTTTTGGCAAGGATGTCGCGAAGGCGTCCGCGGGGTCATACGATTCCTGGCAAGACACGGCGGAGGGCACACTCGCTCTGATCATTACGCTGGATCAGTTCCCGAGGAATATCTTTCGTGGCCTGCCCAAGGCTTATGCCGCCGATCACAAGGCCCGTTCCATCGCCCGCCGGGCAATCGACCGCAGGTTCGACCAAGGCCTCGCGACCATGCAACGGCTGTTCATCTATCTCCCGTTCGAGCATAGCGAGAACTTGGCGGATCAGCGCCGCTGCGTCGCTCTCTAACTTAGAGATATTGGAAGACTTCGGGGACGAGATTCGCGACCGCGCTCATTTCTCGGTGCATCGTCACTGCGAGATTATCGAGCGGTTCGGACGGTTCCCGCATCGCAACGAGGTCATGCGGCGTCAATCCAGCGCCGAGGAAATCGCGTTTCTAATGGAACCGCGCTCCTCGTTCTGACCGGTTTCGGGGCGCCGCAACCTGCTGAAATATGCCACTGCTGGGCGGTTGCGACGGCGATTCCCCGCGGTCTGCACCAACGGCGCGGGGCCGTCTCCCCATCTTGGAGAACGACTGCTATTCTGTACGATCAACGACGCCGCCGGTCCGGGTGCCGGCGGGCAATCCAGTGACTGAACCAGTGACCATGACTGAATCAGCGAAAAGAGGGTGAGCATGCCACGACGGAAAATCGAGGGCGATTGGGTGATGGGATGGCCGGACCGGAAGCGGTACCGGCTGTCGCCAAGCAAGGACCAGGAAGGCCGAACGATTCATGCGCGGACGCCATTCCTGGAACTGGAAGGCCTGATTACGCCGACCGATGCGTATTACATCGTCGCGCAGCTGCAGATGCCCGAACCGGTGCATCCCGAGGATTACACCTTTGAGATTTTCGGCGAGGTCGAGAATCCCATGACGTACACGCTTGACGATCTTCGCAAGCTCCCAGGACATACCGTGCGCGCGGTCACCGAATGTGCCGGCGATGACACGGAGTTTTGGGACTACCTGGAATCACGGGCCAAGGGCGGCAATATGCCGAAACCCTCCCGCACGGTGCGGGAGGATGACGAGGGCGTCGACTGGCACGGCATGGCCGACAAGGGCAACCTGGATTTGGAGGAATTGGACTCGTTGATCCCGGCAACCTGCATCGTGTCCGGCGGGGAGTGGACCGGCACTCGGCTCAAAGAGGTATTGGAGCGGGCCGGCGTCAAGGACTCGGCCGTCGCCATTCGAGTCGAAGGCTTCGATATGGGTCGGCCCGATCCGACCATTCAGTTTCGCTCGGTGGGACGCACCGACTTCGAGGTGCACGATCCCGGTGTCATCAACTATGACAAGGGGCTGCCGATCGAAAAGGCTCTCGATTCCGATACGATCCTCGCCTGGGCGCACAATGGCGAATACATGACGCACGTGCACGGCGCACCGGTGCGCATGGTAGTCCCGGGCTGGGCCGGCAACTGGTGGGTCAAGTGGATCCACAAGATCGAGGTGATGGATCACATGCCGGATTGCTATCACCAGACGCACTACTTCGTGTCCGGGAAGGGGCCGGATGATCCCAACAAGGAGATGATGACCGCGCTCGGCTGTAAAACCGTGATTACCGAGCCGTTGGAGGAAGAATCGCCGTTGCCCAAGGGGTCATATGCGATCCGGGGTCTCGCCTGGAGCGGCCAGGGTAAAATGGTTCGCGTCGAGGTGTCGACGGATATTGGTGAGACATGGAACGAGGCTCACGTCGAGGATCATGGCGATCGCTTTCTCTGGCGCCGCTGGTCGTATCTGTGGGATGCCGCGCCCGGTCATCACACGTTGATGGCGCGCGGGACCGATGAGCAAGGCCGTAAGCAGCCCGTGACGGACTGGAACTTCCAGCGCAAGCACTTCGACGGCATCGTCCCCGTCGATATTGAGATCGAATAGAGCGAAGGGAGCCTGCCCGTGCATATCGCGGTCTGCATCAAGGAAATTCCCGATCCTGAAATCGCGCCGAGTCTCTTCCGTGTCGACGAAGAGGCCAAGCGGGTAGTCCCGATTCCAGGCATGTCCCCGGTCATCAGTCCGTTTGACGAACAGGCGATGGAGGCCGCCCTGAAGATCCGTGATGCGATGGGCGAGGGTGCGGACGTTCGCATCACCGCGCTGACCATTGGCGCGGAGAGTGCGCGGGGCATCATCAAGCACGTATTGGCGCTCGGCGCCGATGATGCGGTGATGATGAGCGATCCGGCATTCGCGGATTCGGACAGCTATTCCACCGCCTTTGCGCTGTCTAAGGCGATCGGCAAACTCGGGGCGGTCGACCTCATTCTGACCGGCCGTCAGGCGGCCGATCTCGACGCTGGCGTGGTCGGACCTGGACTGGCTGAGCTGCTGGGCGTACCGGCGATCACCTTCGCCCGGAAGATAGACGTGGTTGACGGCGCCGTCAGGGTCGTCCGCGTGTTGGGTGATGGTTCGGAGACGGTTGAGGCACCACTCCCTGCGGTGGTCACGGTGTCACACGAATTGGGCAATGTGCGGAACGCCAGCCTCCGCGAGACAATGCGGGCCGCGAAAAAGCCCGTCGAGGCCTGGGCACCTTCGGATATCGACGTGGACGCCGGAGATGTCGGTGCTGCTGGTGCGCGCCGGAGTGTTGAGCGGTTCTACGTGCCGATAAGTGATTCCACGTGCGAATTCATCGCCGGCGACGGCCCACAGGCGATTGCCGGGGCGCTCGCGCAACGGCTCGTCGAAGAAAAAATTCTGTAAAGGTGAGGCGCTATGAGCACGGGTGACGTTCTCGCGGTTGTCGAATTGGAAGAGGGTGCGCCGACACCACTGACATTGGAACTCATTGCCTTGGCTGGGACCATTGCCGAGGCGAAGGGCGGCAAGGCCATCGCCTCATGCTTGGGTGCGCAGATCGAAGATGGGTTGGGCCGAGAACTCGTCGCCGGGGGTGCCGCCGAGGTGCACACGATCGCGAACGCGCTGCATGAGCCATATCAGGCTGATGCCTGGCTTCCCGATTTGATGGCCTTGATTGACGAAGTCGGCCCGACAGCCATCCTGATCCCGCACACGAACGCCGGTGCCGATCTTGCGCCGCGTCTCGCATTTCGCTTGGGAAGCTCGGTCGTGACGGGTTGTGTGGAAGTCGAACTTGGTGAGGAAGAGATCCGGTTTACCCGTCTCTGCTACGGCGGAGTCGCCCGCGAGCAACTCTCCTTCAAATCTGGTCCGGCCGTGGCAACGATTAAGGCCAAGTCTTTCGATGCATTGCCGCCGGACGAGTCACGCTCCGGTGACGTGATCGCCCGCGACTCGGTGGTCACGCCCGATCAGGTGCGGACGCGGGTGGTCGAACGCAATACCGAGCGTGTCGTGGGAGTCCGGCTGGAAAACGCGAACGTTATCGTTGCCGGTGGGCGCGGCATCGGAGGGCCGGACGGATTTTCAGAGGCGAAAGAATTGGCTGAGGCACTGGATGGTGCGGTCGGTGCCAGCCGTGTCGCCTGTGACCTTGGCTGGTGTCCGCCAGGTTACCAGATCGGGCTTTCAGGCAAGACGGTGGCGCCGGAACTCTACTTCGCCTTGGGCATCTCCGGCGCGGGCCAGCACATGGCGGGTTGCGGCAACGCGAAAACGATTGTTGCGATCAACACCGACGAGGATGCCGACATCTTCGCGTCCGCGCGATTCGGGGTCGTTGGCGATTGCCGCGAGATCCTTCCCCATCTCGTCGAGGAGATGCGCAAGATCAAAGGCTAGGTGTTTGGTGAAAGGTGAATTCCTACCAGATAAACCAGTTGCGCCTCGACTCCAAATCGGCGTAAAACAAATCACTCGTGGTGGAAGTAAATAGCGGAATTCACGAGAGACAATGCTCGTGCGGCCGTTTCCTTTACGAATTATTAACCTAGATTGGAGACGGTTCACTTCGAGTCGTTGATACTTGACGGTCTGTGTTCGCGAATACGTACATGTCGACGCAACGAGTCCCATTTAGCCGCTTGGCGCCGCGTCGCCAAGGCGGATTCGCGTCGTTGGGCGGGCACGGTCTATTGGCGGAGGTCCTTCGACTTATCAGCCCCTGAGCTGCCGCACCCATGAGGTCGCGGATGATCAGGGGAAAAGGTGGGGTTTTTCAAATCAGACCTGAATAGAGTTCGAAGGATCGAGAGCCATGACCGATATAGATAACAACCGAATACTGATTTTCGACACGACCATGCGTGATGGCGAGCAGTCGCCGGGCGCTTCGATGAATCTTGAGGAAAAGCTGCGTCTCGCGGAAGTCCTCGAGGAAATGGGCGTCGACGTGATCGAGGCTGGTTTCCCCATCGCCTCCAACGGCGACTTTGAGGCCGTCCACGAAGTCTCCAAGATCATCAAGAACTCCATCGTGTGCGGCCTCGCGAGGGCAGCGCGCAAAGACATTGATCGGGCGGCAGAGGCCCTGAAGCCGGCGGAACGGATGCGGATTCATACGTTCCTGTCCACCAGCCCGCTTCACATGAAATACAAACTCCAGATGGAACCGGAGGCCGTTCACGACGCGGTGGTCGATTCTGTCACCCATGCCCGCACTTACACGGACGATGTGGAGTGGAGCCCGGAAGACGGCACGCGGACCGAGCATGATTTCCTCTGCCGCTGTGTCGAATCCGCCATCAAGGCGGGCGCCACCACGATCAACATCCCGGACACCGTCGGATATGCCATTCCAGAGGAATTCGGGGCGCTAATTCGTATGCTCTTCGACCGCGTTCCCAACATCGACAAGGCGCGGATTTCGACTCATTGCCACAACGATCTGGGTCTTGCGGTGGCCAATTCCCTGGCCGGCGTTGCCAATGGTGCGCGCCAGGTTGAATGTACGATCAACGGCCTCGGTGAACGGGCTGGAAACGCCGCGCTCGAAGAGATCGTGATGGCGCTGCGGACGCGCAACGATCTCATGCCCTTCGTGACGGGCATCGAGACCGAGAACATCATCAAGGCCTCGCGTCTGGTGGCTCAGATCACCGGCTTCACCGTGCAGCCGAACAAGGCCATCGTGGGTGCCAATGCGTTCGCCCACGAAGCCGGCATCCATCAGGATGGCGTGCTCAAGCACGCGGGAACCTACGAGATCATGACGCCGGAGTCGGTCGGACTGACCAAGTCTAATCTCGTGATGGGCAAGCATTCGGGTCGCCATGCCTTCCGCGAGAAACTCCGGGACCTCGGTTTTGAACTCGGCGACAATGCGCTCAACGATGCCTTCCGCCGCTTCAAGGACCTTGCTGATAAGAAGAAGGACATCTATGACGAGGATATCGTTGCCCTCGTCGATGATGAACTGCGTGGCGACGACCGGATCAAGTTCGTGTCCCTGTATGTTGTTGCGGGATCAAGGGGTCCGCAGACGGCGGAACTGGAACTCGATATCGACGGCGAAACGCAATCGACCAAGTCGTCAGGTGATGGGCCTGTCGACGCCACGTTCAATGCGATCAAGGAATTGGTGCCGCACGACGCAAAATTGCAGCTGTATCAGGTGCATGCGGTCACCGAGGGTACCGACGCCCAGGCTGAAGTGACAGTTCGGCTTGAGGAATCGGGCAAGACCGTGAACGGACAAGGCGCGGATACGGATACGCTCGTGGCTTCGGCCCGCGCGTATGTGAACGCGCTAAACAAACTATTGGTCAAAAGGGAGAAGACGGCACCGGAAGCGCTGAGCGCTTGAAGAGACGCCGTCGATATAAAGTAAACTTTAGGGGGCGGAGGTGCGGCCCACCCCCTCATCTTGGAGTCTGAGCGGAATCTCATGTTTGCAAATCTCCTCGGAATAATGTCGTCGGATATGGCGATCGATCTCGGAACCGCCAACACCCTGGTCTACGTCAAAGGGCGCGGCATTGTCCTCAACGAACCTTCGGTGGTTGCGATCGTCGATCAACGGGGCCGCAAGCAAGTCCTGGCCGTTGGCGATGAAGCCAAACTCATGCTCGGCCGTACGCCGGGCAACATTGAAGCCATCAGGCCTTTGCGGGACGGAGTCATCGCTGACTTCGAGATCGCCGAGGAAATGATAAAGCACTTCATCCGCAAGGTGCATAACCGGCGCAGCTTCGCGAGCCCGCAGGTCATCATCTGCGTGCCCTCCGGCTCGACCGCGGTTGAGCGCCGCGCGATCCAGGAATCCGCTGAAAGTGCGGGTGCCAGGCGGGTGTTCTTGATCGAAGAGCCGATGGCGGCGGCGATCGGGGCCGGCCTGCCGGTGACCGAGCCGACCGGCTCCATGGTCGTCGATGTCGGCGGAGGCACGACCGAGGTCGCCGTCCTGTCGCTTGGCGGAATCGTCTATTCCCGTTCGGTCCGCGTCGGCGGCGACAAGATGGACGAGGCGATCATCAGCTACATCCGGCGTAATCACAATCTGTTGGTCGGTGAGTCCAGCTCCGAGCGGATCAAGAAGGAAATCGGCACCGCCAAGCCGCCAGAAGATGGGGTTGGCCAGTCGATGGAGATTAAGGGCCGCGATTTGATGAACGGCGTTCCCAAGGAGCTGGTCATCAATCAGGTGCAGATTGCCGAGGCCCTGGCCGAACCGGTCGGTGCGATCATCGAGGCGGTGAAGGTTGCCCTCGAACACACGGCGCCCGAACTCGCGGCGGACATCGTCGACAAGGGTATTGTGCTCACCGGCGGTGGTGCGCTGCTTGGCCATTTGGATCAAGTGTTGCGGGAAGCCACGGGATTGCCCGTTTCCATCGCCGACGAGCCGCTGTCGTGCGTCGCGCTGGGAACCGGACGCGCGCTTGAGGAGATGAAAACTCTCAAGCACGTCCTGACACAACAATACTAAGGCTGGATTGAGTCAGGTGTTGAAATTCGCCCCGCCCGCTGGCTTCTCTGCCCAAGTCACGGCTTGTGGCCGGGAAAAGAAGCTCAAGCGGCCCCATTCCGATCCCCTCCCCCGGGATCGGGGGAGGTACGGGTGGGGGCGACAACTGTTTGGCAAAGCATCGTAGGTGATGATAAGCGTGATTTGACTGGACAGTTGATGCATGAGTCGGACGCGGTCCACTGATGCAGCCGAAAGTGGGTAGTCGGCGGAAGGTGTTTGTGTGAGAAATTTGGGCGCTAATAATCAGCGGGATGCCATACCCATCAGGGTCGTGGTCCAACGCTTTGCGTTTGCCCTGCTCGCGGCGGCGGCGGTTACCCTGATGCTGATGAACAAGTCCGCCACCGGTCCTATTGAGCGGTTTCGCACGGTTCTTATCGATGCTGCGTCGCCCGTGCTCGAGGTTCTGTCCCAGCCGGCGATCACCTTCAGCCGGGTGATGGAAGAGGCCCGTTTCCTCGTTGGTCTTCACGGCGAAAACGCGAGACTGCGGGAGGAGAACTCCCGGCTCAAACACTGGCGAGCCGCTGCCCTTCGCCTGCAACAGGAGCATGTGGGACTGACCAGCTTGCTCAACGCCCGCGGAGATCCATCTTCAACATTCATTTCTGCCCGCGTTATCGGGGATTCGGGAGGCCCGTTCGTCCGGACAGTCCTGCTCAACGCCGGCAGTCGGGACGGCGTGGCCAAGGGTCAGGCTGCGATCAATGGAGACGGTCTGGTGGGCCGGGTGGCCGAAGTTGGCCGGAGGTCTTCGCGCATCCTGTTGCTCACGGACCTCAACTCGCGGGTGCCCGCCATCCTGGAACCATCTCGGGATCGGGGCGTTCTGGAAGGTGACAATTCGAACGCACTTCGGCTCAGTTACCTGCCCACGGGCGTTCAGATGAATCCCGGTGATCGTGTCGTCACGTCGGGTCATGGCGGTGTTTTCCCGGCAGAGTTGCCAATCGGCGTTGTCACGTCGGTATCGGACCGTGTCGCCTTCGTGCAGCCGTTGGTTCAGTTTCACCGTCTCGACTACGTGCGCATCGTGAAGCACAACCTGGTGTATCCGCCAACCCGCGAGGTCGCCGAAAAGCGGACCAAGTTGTCACGATGAATGCCCTGGCCTGGCGCCGTTTTGGCATTCGACTCCGGCTTCTGACTCCGGCGGCCCTGACCTTGTCTGTGGTGTTCGTCTCTGTCGTTCCGGTCGGCCTCTCCGGGCTTCCCGAAGTGACCCCGTTCTTCACGCTGATGGCGGTCTATCACTGGAGCATTTACCGGCCTGAGCTGTTGCCGGCGCCGGCCGTCTTCGTCCTTGGACTGGTGCAGGACGGCCTCTCGGGTGGTCCGTTGGGATTGTTCGCCTTGATCCTGATCATCGTCTACGGGCTGGTCTCCATGCAGCGTCGGACATTTCTGGGCAAGACATTTCCGGTCGAATGGTTTGGTTTCTCGCTGGTCGTCGTCGGCGCGACGGTGGCGAGCTGGCTTATTTCCTGCGTTTATTACGTGACTCTCGTCGATCCTTGGCCGGTCGCCCTCCAAGGCGGCCTGACCCTGGCGACATATCCCTGCATCGTCTGGATATTTTCCCGGGTCGCCCGCACCGCCCTAAGGACGGCTCAATGAGGACGGCCCAGTGAAGATTGTTCCCAGTGGAGACTGTTCAGTGAGAATGACCTGACATGCAGCGGGACACCGTCCGCCAAAAGGCATTTACCCGGCGAGCCCTGATGTTTTCAGGGGGCGCGGCGGCGCTCACGACCGTGTTGGCCGGACGGCTTTACTACCTCCAGGTCGTTAGTGCCGATCGTTATCGGGTGCTGGCGGATGAAAATCGCATTTCCTGGCGCCTGTTGCCGCCTCCCCGGGGACGCATCATGGATCGCTTCGGGTTGGAGCTCGCCAACAATCAGCAAAATTACCGGATCCTGCTCATTCCCGAACAAACGCCAAATATCGACGAAACCCTGGCGGTTCTGACGGACTTGGTCCATCTCGATGATCGTGACCGGCGGCGTGTGGTCCGCGACACAGGGCGCAACGCCAGATTCATGCCGGTCACGGTGCTTGAGAACCTGTCGTGGGAGGAATTCGCACGGATCAACGTTCACATGCCGGACTTGCCCGGCGTTCAGCCCGATGTCGGGGAATCGCGCTTTTACCCCTATCGCCAGTCACTGGCCCACCTCGTCGGTTACGTAGGCCCGGTCTCGCCTGAAGAACTGACCGGCGAGCCGCTGTTGGAACTTCCGGGATTTCGAACCGGGAAGAGTGGAATCGAGAAGACCCGCGAAAAGGCGCTTCGCGGCAAAGCGGGGAACAGCCAGGTTGAAGTCAACGCCTACGGCAGAGCCATTCGCGAACTCGAACGTGAAGACGGCAAGCCGGGTCAGGATGTGCGGCTTTCCATCGACATGGAATTGCAGCAATTCGTCTATCAACGTCTCGGTGATGAAGCCGGGTCCGTGGTAGTCATCGACATTCACACGGGAGAGGTTCTGTCTCTCGTTTCGGCGCCGAGTTTCGATCCGAATATCTTCAATCTGGGTGTGAATACAGAGCAGTGGCGCACGCTGATCCAGCATCCCCGATCTCCGCTCGTGCATCGTGCGATCAGCGGACAGTATCCACCCGGCTCCACGTTCAAGATGATCGTGGCGCTCGCGGCTCTGGAAGCCGGAGTGATCTCGTCGGATCATCGTGTGTTTTGCTCTGGGGAGTTCGAATTCGGTGATCGCATCTTCCATTGCTGGAAGAAGGGCGGTCATGGACAGTTGTCGCTGGTCAATGCGATCGAGCAGTCCTGCGACATCCATTTTTACGACGTCGCGCGTCGCGTCGGTATCGACCGGATCAGCAAGATGGCCACCCGATTCGGCCTTGGTATTCCGACCGGCATTGGCCTCGAGGGTGAGGAAGAGGGCCTGGTTCCAAGCCGGGCCTGGAAACGCAAACGTCATGATCAGCCGTGGTATCAGGGGGAAACGCTGGTCACCGGGATCGGTCAGGGTTTTCTCCTGACGACACCATTGCAGCTCGCCGTCATGGCGGCCCAGATCGCGAACGGCGGGTTTCGCGTGAAGCCGACATTGATTGCAAGCAAGCTGCAGGTAGGGTTGCGCCAGACAGACGGAGGATCGGTCGAGGAGGCGTCGGGCCGGGAGTCGCCGAACCGAGAATTTTTAGGCCGGGAATCATTAGGCTTGTCCGCGGCGTCTCTCTCACTCATGCAGCGCGCGATGGATATGGTCAGCAACAGCCCCTACGGCACGGCATACCGGTCCCGCATTCGAGAGCCGGAGATGGCGCTTGCCGGCAAGACCGGCACCGTCCAGGTGCGCCGCATCACCAAGGCAGAACGGCTGACGCGTCTGTTGAAGAATAATGAGCGCCCCTGGAAGGATCGGGATCACGCGCTGTTCGTGGGATATGCACCCGTCAGCAGTCCGCGTTACGCCGTGTCGGTGGTCGTCGAACACGGCGGTGGCGGCGCTTCGATTGCGGCGCCGATTGCACGGGACGTCCTGGAAGAAGTCCAACGTCGGGATCCGAGCCGTTTGCCCATGTTGGGTGAGCTTGCCGGTGATTCGGATACGCCGAGCGATACTTGATATGACAGTACAGTCTCCCAATGGCTTGAGCGAAATTCGCCTGACCTTCATTCAGCGCATATGGCAGCTGAATTGGGGCTTGATGCTGCTGATCCTCGTTACGGCGTTCGTGGGTCTGGCGACGCTTTACTCGATATCCGGTGGATCGACCGAAACCTGGGTATCGCGCCAGATGGTCCGGTTCGGTGTCGGCTTTTTCCTCATGCTGGTGGTCGCCCTCGTCGATATCAGATTCTGGCTTCGTTCGGCATTCCTCATCTACGGCGCGGCGTTGGTGCTGCTCGTCGCGGTGGAGGTGGTGGGCGTCGTCGGTATGGGAGCCCAGCGCTGGGTCGATCTCGGCCCCTTTCAGCTTCAGCCCTCCGAAGTCATGAAGATCGCGCTCGTTCTCGCTCTCGCGCGATATTTTCATGGCATTGCGCACGAGGAAATCACTCAGATGCGTTGGCTGGTCGTGCCCAGTATCATGGTCATTGTTCCGGTGGCGCTGGTGCTGCGCCAGCCCGATCTTGGCACGGCGCTGCTGCTGTTGATCGGTGCCGTATCACTGTTCTTTCTG